>JGI24159J19872_10008449_pt1 | contig 13474 bp, 6 predicted proteins | sample Ectturendosymbi4_FD_19872 | JGI IMG/M metagenome (IMG submission 19872) | reverse complement strand
AAAAAGTCGAATTGTATAAAACCGTTGATCTGCGTTGGCGTGCGTTTTGTTTAAGAAATATGGATGAGCGTTTTCATCACCCGTTCACGTGCGTTGTGGCAGGCCCAACGAGTTGCGGAAAAACCGAGTTTGTGGCAAAATTTATCTTCCAATATATGCAAATTTTTTTTTTGTGATTTTTTCGTTCATTTTACACCCCGCGCCGAAGGGGGACCGTGCTACGCCTAACTAGGCAAACTTACACTTAGTATAGAAACTGCATGTGTAGCGCGGGCTGCGGGGCCCACAGTTTTTTAAGCGTGGGTCCCGTTAGCCACGAAAATCAATGTAAACTGCGCGGTTTTTCAACATCCTCATTCATCATAATTCGTTCTGGAATCGTAACAGTGGTCATTGTTTTTGGATGCGTAAAAAAACGCATCGAAAAACAATGACTGCTGTTACGTCTTTTCAATAGCAGTTAGTCAAGGCAGAGAGCTTTAGGTTTTGAAGCTCTTTTCTGTTTCAATTGTAAGTGTTTCTTATTTACCAGCATGGGTGTGTGAAGGATTTTTTCCAGGGTGTGGCCTATAGCAGATTTTCAAAGGACAGCCAAAAAGATTTTTCCAGGACGGTGCCAAAAATGTGGAAATTTCATTTTCCCACTCGAAACTGAAAAAGCAACCTTTTCTGCAAAACATTTTATAGAAAATTGTCAAATTTCAAAATCTAAGGGTGACCAAGGCCTTCCTTTCCCCTCTTTCAACGCCCATGCTTAGCTGGTTGTTGCTGTTTCAACAGTTGCTGCCACTTGTCTTCTGAAAGTAAGTTTAATTTGCAATAGCAGATGTGTGCTACTTAGTCGTTCTTTTAATAGCGTTATGCATTTTTCCTCGTACAGATCTGATGAAACAGACTCTTTCCCTAGTTATTTTATTGCCATCAGGATTTGCGATTGACTATTCCAATGACTGTGACATCCGGAGTAAAGATTTTTCTGAGTTGAAATTAATTAAAACCTATTTGAGATCAGCGCCTAAATAGTTTGGCGATTATGTCCATTGAATCCGAAATTAGCAGAGACTTGAACTTGAACAAAATTCTGAAGGACATTGTTAACGCTAAACCACTAAAAATAAGGTCCTCTTTGCAAATGCATTTTTGCATCGGAAGCTACAATAGCCTAAAGGAGGTCTGTTGAGCCGGAACTCAGATTTCAGGCTCCGACTTTGACCCAGACATTTAGAGTTTTTGGCGCGAGCTCCGGCTCCAAAATGATTTGGTCCACTGAAACTGAATAACATTGTCTTATTTGTACAACTGCATTATTTCACCAGCACAGATGAGGTGTCGCGAAATTTGATGAATAGTGGGACATGTGCAAAAAGTTTGAGAAACCCTGATCTACACACAAACGAGTGTGGGCATCGGAAGGATTTTTTCCAGGTGGGCAATGATGGATTTTTCCAGGAGGGCCAGCAGTGGTTAAATATTGTTTTACCAACTTGAAACTAGGAAAAAAAATTCAAAGTTCAAAATTCAGGAGGTTCAAGCACCCCCTGCATCTCCCTTCCGACGACCGTGCAAACGAGGATAATTATGTATACATACGGCAAGCCACACTCGCCCGCAGTAAGCTATCTCGCTTGCTCCACTTGGGCTGTGTAACAGGAACCCAAATTTCAGGCTCCGGTTTCGGCTCCCCATGTAAAAGTTTTTGACTTCGGCTCCAGCTGCAATCATGTAAAGTTGCTTGGGATCGGGCTCCGACTCTGTAGCCCATCTGTTTCATTCGGCTTAGTCATTTTGTGCAGCGTTATAATAAGGTTGCACTTTTGTGTGATGTCCTGTTGTCACGCTTTTATGTTTGTTGATGTTTTATTTTTAAGCTGTTATAGCTTATCTTTGTTGGCTGATCATATCAAGCAGTGTTGCTAATTTCATCCAACACATCTAATTGGCCTGCCGTACTCCGCGGTAGGTACCTGGCCAGAGAGGAGATATTGAGTGTAGCAATGGATTTTGGGTGTTAAGGAGATGTCCGTCGAACGGACGTGGAAAGTCTTTGCTGGAGAGGTGACACTGAAGGTCATGCCCGCAGAGCCGGATTAAAGGGTAGGGGGCCCGGGTCAACATTTACTGGAGGGCCCCTATGACGCATTCATGACGTCATCGTTTCTTTTACTAAGAAAAAATATTTCACAACCTAGAACTAGAGAGTGACTCGGCAAGAAACAACATTCACCCGAACATTGAGAAGAAACCAGAGATTACAAACATAAACTCAGGAACAAGATCATGTCAATGTGGCCAGCCAGCGCCGGGTATAGATGGCGGGAGGCCTGGGGCCCAGGCGTGGTCGGAGGCCCCATGTGCGATACAAAATGTTTAGGTAAGGGATGATCAATGAAGTCACTAGTATTTCCACGTATCATTAATATTTATGACGTAACCTTGTGACGTCACGTTTGTTAACTCAACTGTAACAAAGCTTTATAATGCAACATGGTATTTAACAATAATTAGCGATTTGTGAAACTGTTGCAAAACCAGTCGTAGAAGCATAGTGTCTTCTTGTTTTTAATATTTGCTTGAAAAAGTTTTGAAAATATTTCAGAAAAACTTTCTGGGCGATCCAACGTTTTCATCATCTCCAAACGCCAGTCCTCGTTCAGCACTAAATTTTACGACAGAAACCAAACGTTGCAGGCAGAGGCGATTTCTGGTATTGTTCGCATTGATTGACCTGACTGGCTAGTTTTGTATCAAGTCTTCATAGTGATTAACTACATCTGCGACTAAACGCAGTAGCACCATCTATATGCTCCATTGAGTGCCCGTGGCTCCATAGGCGCTGAAGAGTGTGCTTCCAGGCAAAGATTCCTTTTCTAATAAGGAAATGCGCACATTTAGACGTATCCACGCACATCTGTCTACAATTGAAACATTTAACACAAGTTTGTAAAGGAGAAAACAAAGCCAGCTTCTGTCAACTACTTCGCCATTGTAGTTCTGGCGACGAATAAAACTTGTGGTATATTGCCGTGACAAGTTTCTCTCCTTTCTGTGTTGTGGAACATCATGTTTAAAAAATGATTTTCATCACAATGTCAAAAAAACCTGTTTCGTATTTCAACCGATATTCCCGCATTTTTTCCGGTATATTGGCTGGCCAGTGGGCCCAGAGACCGATATCATTGCCACCAGTGATGGCGTCAGCCATCTCATTCGTCGTGTTTTTCGATGATACATCTTGACGTTCTTCTACTACTGCACTGCTGTTTAAACTAGGTCTATTTTCATCGTTACGTAGACCTAGGTGTGTCAGAACATGTTCTTCGATTTTCTGTCCTCAACATAGGATGCTTTGGACTTATCAATATTCTGAACTTGCTCATTAAAAGCAATCAGAAATGATTGCAAATGTCTTAACGTCTTAAACAGAGTTAGCTCAGATAAATTCCAAAAAAACGTTTCAGAACAACAGTTGGCTTGTGGATAGACATGAAGTATGAATATGAAGCTGGGTACATTTGAAGCATCCTTGGCAAACTAAGATAAAGTGATACCCACCTGGTTACGCTGTGAGCAGTAAGTTTTTGGTAGTCAATATGCACAAAGTCACAATAGTCTTATCACTCTTTTTTGCGAACTTTATAAATGCAACCACACATAATTCACTCAGCTTCAAAATCATTTCGTCCTTTTCTGAACAATGGATACTTCTGACGAATTTTGTCATTTTTCAGTATTACTGATGAGCTGTAATTACTACAAAGTACTACACTAAGCTATGTACAGTACACTGATCATCATATCACGGTTCATCAGTAAACCTAGTACAGAACCTATAATGGAGTCAGAAGTCCGCGCTCTAATCCAAAGTCATTGAGATATTGAAAAAAGATTAACCACTGTTATGTAACGATTAATGTGAAAGCATTCCCGCCTTTCCAGCCGAGAATTAACTCAATCAAAACATAGATTAATTAGACAACTTGCAGGCCCTCCCATAACCTTTGCTACGCCACCAGTTCGTATCTTGTTGCAGTTGAGTAGGGACAACTTACTGCATGTAAATACAATATATCATAGCCAGTGGCGTAACTGAAGGGGGAAGAGGGGCGAATTGCCCCTTGGCAAGCTAATCCTAAAAAACGGTCTCCCACTTAACATATCTTTCGGTTTTAACATTCTTTTGGTTTTCAGTACGTTGTTGTTTTTATATGCTTTTCGGATGATTTTCCAATGCTTCAGGATTTTGGTTTAGCCATCCACATTCGGATTCACCATCATTTTTCAAGTTTTTTCTGAGTGTTGGCTAGCGGACCCTGTACAGTGGCCAGTGGGCCCATGTTATCTAAGTTTACTACCCGGGCTCAAAACTGTAGTTACGCCACTGAATATAGCTATGTAAAATAAGAAATGTTAAAGGAGGATGTTTTGACATTTTTGAATGTCCGCGGAGATTATTTCATTTCTCATGAAAAAAATGGACATGTACTCCAAAAGAGGACGTATGGTAGCCCTATCTAACAATGTTACTCATATGCGACCTTTGCAAATTTAAGTATAAGATAGACGCAAAATCGACCAATAACGAGAAGAGACGTAAGCTAATGCGTTCTACGTGGCTTGACCCTGCATTCACTAGATTCAGGTACCTGGCCGACTTTCAGGAAAACAGTAAGTGTTATAGTTGCTTCGTCACAATATCAAGCAATATTCAAGTGAAATGCTGACGTCTGGACGACCGATAATTTAATAGCGTCTACAAACAAACTTTCCTCGCTAACAAAAATGACTAAGTGACACGCACATATAGTACATATGGCAAAACACATAAACTTGGTGGGGCCCCTATGTGGTGGGAGGCCCTGGGTCCGGGCTCCTTGCCTCCCCCTAAATGCGGCGCTGTGGCCAGCCATGCTGAGTGTGACAGTTGTTTCCAAGCTAATGTCTTGATTTTCACCTTTATTTTGAGGTGCTCTGGTTAACGCCACTGCTTACTTTAACGTTGTTGCTTGAAAATTTTGCTAGGAAAAGCGATTTAGTCGCGGCATTTTAACTAACACTGCGAGATCCTTGCGCTTTTTCTTCTTAGAAGCTTTGCGCTTTTCATAGCTCCTGATGGCATTACAGATCTCGGCATCGCTCAAACTAATCACTGCAATCTCGTTTGCTGCCCTTTCGTTCTACGAATCGACTGATTAAAACCTTTTCTGACGGACCATACAGTAACATGTGGTGTAAATGGCTTGAATAGCTTCATATGCTAATGATGTAACACAACGAGAGTAACCATCGGAAGAAAAGTGCGTTTCTTCCATACGTTATCTTTTATGACGAAACAAAGGTGCACTTCGGCTGCGGCTACCTTGAGACTTTACCAACAATTCTGGATCAATGATACCAGTGTTGCCATTTCTGATATTTCAACATGACATCAGATGTGATGTTCTCAGATAAATTTCTGATGTCTGATGTTTTGGCAACAAATCTGATGTTGACTGGGTTGTTGTTTTCGTTTTCCAGATTTCCTCTCATTTTAGGACGAAAATAAGTTACATTCATGATTTTTAAGTTCCTTTCATCAACCTCTCACTATAGTGTGTGCTTGGTTATCGTTTCAAACTAAAAAAACTCTCTTCGCTGCGTCGAGACTCACATTTCACGTAAATTATAAACGACTTCTCCATTTAATGGCGACATTTCACTCTGTTTTGGATTTGCTGGACGTGTGGCCGAGTGGGTAGAGCGATCGCTTCGTGTCTGGTAGGTTGTGGTTCGACGTGGTTCGAATCTCTGCCCGGTCGCAACAAGACCTTAAAAATTGGAACTTGCTTCAGTCTGGTCAAGCTCTCGGCATAATGACTGTAGCAGGGAAACTCTCCAATGCGGATGCAATCTTCGTCTGAGTCCGGTCGTGTTGCCTCTTGCCCTCCCATCTGAATAACTTTGTCGAAGACCAAGTGCGTGCGGTCGAGAAATGGGCGATCTCTTCAACACGCTAAACAAATCTCTGCCCCGCGATCGTCGAAGGCGCTCGAAGGACAACTGTTGTTACTGTGTGTGCAGTGCAGTGCTCACGATTGCGTTGTGTAAGAACTTTCCGCAGATGTTCTCGTGTCATCGTCGTTCTGATCGTCGCGAACGCGACGGCATGCGCCATGTATGTTTGGATTCAACGAGGGTAATCGTGCTTCGTTAGGTTTGTTAATAGAAGCATTTAGCTTATATGAAGATGTGACGTAAAAATTTGATGCTATCTGATGTTGAAAAAGGCAACAAGCTGATGTTAACGAGACTGACCCTAGCGACAACATTGATTCATACTAAACAGCAGTGAGCAACCACGTTAACACGCAAATATTAAGATTTTCGTGACGTTTGAACAATAGGCCTGATGCACGAGCAGAGAGTCATACCTATGCCAAAAGAACGATTATTAGGAAAAAGTTACCAACGAAATCAAACATATTTGCGGTGAACGAAACCGAAAATAATTATAGGCTATTCAGTAGCGATTACCAAAACTGGCAGACAGTCAAACTTGTAAAGAAATCAGTTGCCGTTTGGGGCCCCTGATACTTAACGCAACATAGAAATTTAGTGGTAGAGTTGTATCGCTTCTGAATTGTATCGCTTCTCACAAAAATTTTTCAAACGAGTATTTTATTTGAAACAAATAAATTTCATCACAGAGGCTCCCCTTGCAGCGGAGGGCCCGGGCAATTGCTCCCGTTGTTCCCCTTAATCCGGCCCTGCATGCCCGCAGACACCCCTAGCTTGGCATTACCTTTTTCGGGTCTCGCTCTTCCACATCACACATGATTTCTGATTATGACTTGATGCCCCTCCTCAAAACTACTGCTCACGCCACAGAGTAGGGTCCCGCAAAAGCGCTTCCAATCGGGCCCCGCACTTGCTAAGGCCGGTCCTGCCTACGCCTATAAATGTAGTCAATTATTTCTCACATTAGCTTCGCTATGCATTATACTGCAGAACCAAGCTTACCACTGCGGACAAGAACAAAACATTTAGTTTCTCAATAAAACCTCTAAAAAATTAATTCCCGGCAAGTAGATCATGAGCAGCTTTTACTTTATGCACTTTTAAAAATTCTTTTCTGTATTTAATCCACTACAAAATGCGTTTAACAGCGGAGGTGAGTTATTGAAACGAAAATCGAATTGCAAAGCCGTCGTAAGGTTACGTGCAGTCATAATCGTGGAGCTTGCAATTGAAACCTATTTGCAAATCAAGCAAGCCTTTTGATGTTGAGAAGCGAAATGTACAAGATTTTCGAAAGGGTGTTGAACACCGTTCTATTGCGTAGGCTACTGCTAAAGGTAAGCAGAAATTTTTTCATGTAAATGCGAAAAAAAGATGAAGTGGAATGCGTGTTACCTATAGCCTACATTTTTGCAACACGTTTTTAAGTACAAATCGTGGCATTCTTTGATATAATCGTGCAACGCGTTCATTCAGCGTACAGAGCCAACTAGCTCTGTGCTACAGCTTAGACCACTGCTTTTCAACCTGTGCGACGGTGCGCACTAGTGCGGATGAGCAAACCGTGCCGTGCGGACGACAAACACGGTGCGGACGAGTGCGGATGAGAAAATCCTGTTTTGTTGTTGTAAACGTGTTTTAAACAATCCTGTTTTTGTTAATGGATCCTCTTGCTTTTTTGTAAAACATGGTACCGCGCACAACGAAAAATTGACACACATTAACGCTCATATTTTGATAGTTTGAACATCTCAACAGAGAAATGCATTAGAAGTTACCGAAATCTGCTGCGAAACTTTCTATATCAGCTATGTCCAACCCGCGGCTTGCGGTCCGCATGCGACCCAGTCGAAGGCTTCGTGCGGCCCAGTTTAGGTTTCGATGTATTAAAAGTATCCTACGTGACAATTTGTCCTTATGTTGATAATCTTGAATTTGACATTTTAGTTGCAGGTAGTACTCAATGCCACTTTATTACATCTGTTATCATTGCAGTTAGGATTCGAACGCTTTCAGGACTTTAGCTTTAGTTAAATTTAGTTTGCTAAGATCAAAGTAAGCCATTCAATGTGCGGCTCTCATTAGTACGCTATTCAATGTGCGACTCTGGTTAACATAGTGACACTTTTTCACTCAGTAAGCTATTTGGGTTGGACATAGCTGTTTTATCTGCTTATTCTATTGCTACTTCATGATGGAAACAAAAGATGTGCAACTGCAAGGCAAAACTGAGCTGATTTCAATTTTTGTTGCTCCTCCAATTGCACAAGACCAGCGCAGCTATTCAATCTGTGTGCTGAGCCACGACTACGCTGCTGATTTCAACAGTGATGTCTACTACTCAGCAGGCCCGTAACCAGGTGGGCGAAAAAAAAACTTTCCCGCCCCTGGAAAAATGCGTTGGACATCCTTTAAAATTGCTGTACATTGTTAAAAAATTTGGGCCCCTCTCAGAAACTCTGCGACCCTCCTGGTGTTTCAAGCTGGTTACGAGCCTGCTGCTCAGTAACGTACGTAGAGGTTTGAGACAGGGGGAAAATTTAGCAGAAAGGGGCCCACTGGCCATCTCAGGGTATCACTAGCGAATACTCAGAAAAACGTTTGAGAAATGACAATGAATCCGGCGTCAAGTAACTTTACTCCACAGGTGAAACAAGCAAGAAATCTATCGCAAATTTTTAATAGGAAATCGATTACACATAACACTACGCATCGTCAGTCCTTGCATCTTATTCAAAGTGAATCCAGATGTCGTGGATGTGGATACAAGATAAAAATATGAAAACACCCAGAAAAATGCAAAAAAGCAACAACCTGCTGAGAACCAAAAGAATACTAAACATCACAATGCCAGCTAATGAGGGGCTGGTTTTTGCATTTATCTTGCCATGGGGAGCGGCTCGCCCCGACCCCGTCACGGCCGTCAGTTACGCCACTGCTAGTGCTGGAGGACACTATAGTGTCACGACAATAATCAGGAATCAGTCAATCATTATCTGCTATTTTTAGGCGAACATTATTTAAATCAGCTGAGTTTTACCTACGTAATCCCAGTCAGGCTTAGTATGGTAAATAGCAAATGCACCATTCCTAAATATCCAGAACTCAAAAACAAGTCGGTTTCATTCTTCAAATACGACAAATAGCGATAGTTTAGAAATTGATGGCGGAATTTGCGACAGGAGTTTCTTGTGTGGTTTGATCGACGAAAAGATCATGAAGCTCTTTTCTTTCGCTATTTGTTTTCGCTTGCTGGACTAGTCATTCTGGTAACATATTTAACCAGCTGAAACTCAGTCTTAAAGTTATGTAATTGACATATTCGAAGCGACCTCCAAAATCACATTGTTCAAGCATGTAATTAAAAATTTCGAAGAAAAAAATCTACAATAACAACCTGATGGGTTTGAAGACCCTACAGACGTTTGATCATGTCCACGTGTGAGTGGGAAGTAATAGAATTTGGAGCAGAGTATCATCGAAACAGCCAGCTCCCATATGCACAGTCTGATTGGTCATTTTGAAGCTTACTATCCCACACAGCAGGCTAAAAATTTACAATCAAAGCTATGGATTTTGAATATCTTCGGCGAACAGAATCCACCGGAGCATTTGGGTTCAAATCTAAAAGACGACTTACGTCATAATCCTTTTATTAGCCGTATAAAAAACACGCTGAATTCTGGGTAAGAGCCCTCGATGGCCTTCGCAAAGACCTCGAAACAGTCCCGTTGCCATGGGGGCTTTGGTGGGCTTAGCCCCAAAACGAAGCTCCAAGCCCCCCAAATTGAAATATGAAACACTATAAATCAGTGTTTTTGCCAAATTTCAGAGTGTCAAGCCCCGCGCACAAACGTAAAGACCCCTACTGAAGACTTTCTGGCGACGGTTCTGCCTCGAAATCCAAGCGCTCGAAATTCTTGTACAAAATCCAACCACCTACTTGACCCATTATAGGGTTTAGTTCTCTGGTAATTGATTGATATCAAAACAAGAAAGAGAAGTTGTCTTCTTAGCGGGACACTAAATGACCTAATGTGAGGAGCGTCGGGGCAAAGGTCTACAATTGCAAGAAGTACTCAGCAACACCTAGCCAATAATATAATTGCATACTTTGAATAAATAAATTATGATGTTCTGTGTACATTTTCGTGCTTATTATTTTGCAGTAGGTATTCGTTCTTTTGGTTATTTACACAAAATTTCTTCATCGTTTTTTAGAGTCTAATCGGACTTTACGGTTATTGTTCAGCAACACTGTGCGGATGAAATTTTCGTTGAATTGAAGAGTGCGAACCGTCTTTCTAAAGGTTGAAAAGCACTGGCATAGACAAAGAGCCAAACTGTTCACGGTGCGTACCTGTTCCGCTACACAATGACCGTAAAATGATCTCGAATTCGGAGGACAGTATTGTTTAAAGATGAACAAGTCATTGCCGGTGTTGCTGTAAATGCTTTGTGAGAGTAACATTTCTTTATAAGATACGTTGTTGTAAGATATATCCAGAGCAACATTCAAAAGAAGTTGTTTTAGACTCTGGAGTATGGGGACAAGCTCTGTGTAGCGCTGCGGTTTTCAGAAAAAGAAACTGTCAGTTAAAACATAGTTTAAGCGTTATTTTGATGCATACAGAAGGCGAAGTTTGTAAAAAAGGTGTTAGTAGCTCATTTTGAGTTTAAGGCGTATGTTGAAGCTGGTTTATTACGTGAGCATTTTTTCGTATCATTCTCTTGAGTCACATATGTTTTTTACGGTCTGTAAAACTCTCAATAACATGTATTTTTTCTCCAAAAACACGTCGGTGTATCGAAGGTATTTCTATAGGCCTATAACGTATTTATTGAGTGGGCTGGGCAGGTTATAGATTTGTTGTTGAAATGCTTCGTGCCTCACTGAACGATTTCATTGACTAGGTCTGCAACCAGCTGAAAGACGCAGAGAAAGCGAAATAATTTTAAGTGCGATTAAACCCTGTCATTTCGCACACAGTTACAATAGCAGGGCAAGATTTTTGGATACGTATTTGTGCATTCTGTTGTGTCCCAAAGCAAAAACTACAGAAGTGCAACCAGTGCTAATTCATCTGTGTTTCCAAACCATTTGTAATTGATACAAGCACGTAAAGACAGTCACGTTTAAGTTATTGATGCTCACAACCAATCAGCTCAAGGGCCAGGTTGGCAACAAAGAACTAGTAATGATTAAGACGATTCAAGGCGCACCGTTGTGTACAGCTTGCTACTGTCTAAATCAGTGGTTGTTAAATTGGGTGGCGCGCTACACAGTGCAGTGAGTGCACACATTTCCAGTGATTACGCAAAAACTTAATTTCAAGTCTAGCATCCCCCAAATACTACAAATATCGTAATGCGGACGTCTGCTATAGCATTTATCACAAAAAATTTGCAGTGTGTTGCCAAACAAATGGAACAGCAATATTTTCCTTCATAAGAACCTACTTCAGCGTAAAAATGGTCAAAAAAAGAGTCAAAAGGCCTAACAGATTTTTTAAGGCCAGTCACCTTGAGACGACGCCGAAAAAAGGCTAAAAGGCCAACTAAATTTTTCAGGCCAACCAACTTAAAACGAGACCAAATTTCCGAAATTTGGCTTAAAAAGGTCAATCTGGCAACCGCTAAAAGGACGTTGACTAATGCCAAGTGTTAGTTGACAAAAACAGTCAACAAAAAACAGTTACGCACCACCCTAACTATTACTTCATTCAGTCATCGTCATACAGATATTTGGCAATGAGAGAGAAATTACGACATTCTAACATCAGGTTTTGAGGTAAACGGCTAACAGAAAAAAATCGGGTAGCAGTGCTCAGCGGCGCACAAAAGCATGTAAAATTTTTGATCATGGTTTCAAATGTTTTTCAAGACACTCAGCTTCTGGATGACAACCGTTTATTTTCACTGAATTTATAGCAAGATTTGGCGGTTGGTATTTTACTAGTTATATATATTCACTTGTGAAATTTGTGAAATGCAACATAACAATGTGTCGGGCTCGACCCTAGCAAGATGACAGAAATAGATACAGTATAGGTTATGTTGACACATTTGAGCAACGTTGTTTAGTCTGTCAAAAATGATTCCTGCTGCAAAGTAAGTGGAACTTATTATCATGTAACACTATATGAACAGTGAAATTGACAGATGCTATGCCACAGTAAACTGTTATAGGCAAAACAAAGGACAAGGAATACTCCATTAGCAGTAAAACTCCTACCTGTAGCTAATCTGCGAAGCCTATGCCACAAATGGTAATTTCAGTGCATTGGTATACCACCACCTCCTCGGCTAAAACACCTAGATACAGGGGTTCCCAACCTGGGGTACATGTACCCCTCATGGTACATTTACTTATCTGAGAGGATACATTTATTGTACAGCCGCAACAAAGTAACTTTGAGGCGTCTAAACAGAGTCTACCTTTATACTTCTTAAAATCTAAAAGGTCTATTAAAAATTCAAGGGTCTAGTTTTGTTTCACTCAGCATTTTTGTTATAAAAATTTAAGGTGTACAAGCCCATCTATTGAAATGCTGAAAGTGCACATGGTCAGAGAAAGGTTGGGAACCCCTGACCTAGAAAGACGTTTTGTTGTCAATTTAAACTCAGATCTACTTACATTTTATAGAGACCCAACAAGTTACTGTGTTGGTGTAGGTTGTAAATTGAAAATTTCTCCAATCTAACAAAATGTCTGCTATCTTCAAAGGATGGTCCGCACGTTCAGCAGTGGAGTTTGACATGTGGGTATTCATTTTTATACCTGAGCCTTTTCTGCAGTTTTTCAAGGCACGTTCTTCGACGCTGTGCATTCTTCTCATTGACGTAGAACAGAGTCTCCAAACTCCGGCCCGTGGGCCATTTTGTCAATAATGAAAATATAATATATTTACGAAAAATGTGTTGATTTGGTAGAATGTAACATATCCTGAAACAATCACATTACGAAAGATGCCCGACCCTCGAACTGTTGCGGAATAGCTTATGTGTCCCTCAGATACAAAAGTTTGGAGACCCTGACTTACACCATCTAGATCAGTGGTTCTTAACCTTTTCTCCATCACGCCCCCCTAAAGTAATTTTCCTTTGGCTCACGCCCCCCTTACTTTAAACAAGTTGCAAAACAAATGTATTTCTTGGTGAATTTGTTTAATTTTAAGGTTTTGTAACAAACACCAAGTCCAGGGTTTTGTTAGGGCGTTTTAAGGACCCGATTTGGATCCCTAGAATTGAAAATCGGGTCCCTAGAATCAGATAAATAGGGTCCCTGCAGGTCCATACCGGGTACCTAACATTTCCCTCAGAAAAAAAAAACTGCTAAGTGCGTAGAATGCAAACACACACAGTCTGCACCATGCAGGTTGGTAAAAGCAGACACAACAGAACAATTCATAGCGAGTTTGGAGGTAGAACAACAGGGTTACAGACACTTTCCTAACACTATTGTTCACTAACCCGTAAC
>JGI24159J19872_10008448_pt1 | contig 13475 bp, 9 predicted proteins | sample Ectturendosymbi4_FD_19872 | JGI IMG/M metagenome (IMG submission 19872) | reverse complement strand
TGGTGTCCCAAGCTGGTTACGGGCTTGATTTCAGTGTTCACCACATTATGTGTCTTTGAAATTGTTCACAGAAAGGTACTTATGTCACCAATTATCTTGCAGCTAAAACTTCCGTTTTCACTATTGTTATTCAAGCCAAAAATGCCAGAAGTTCATCTAGTAACCGTAAAGTAAACCAGAAATTTATAACCCATAAATTTTTCAAGGAAATCTGGTTCAACTTTGTTTGAATTGCAGTCGTGAGGATCATCGTATTGTGTTTGTACAATTCAAGTGAAGAGTGAAACCTTTAAGAAAACTTTAAGTCACTTGTTGGGAAATTTAAGTAAAGTAAGCTGATAGTTCCACGTCACAAGGGACAAATACTTAAGGGCCTAATAGTCTTTAGCAACAGCAAAGCCACAATTATGGTTCTGAGTGGCTTTGACTTTGTCCAGTCATGACTTGCCGACCAGTAGAGTTAGAGAGCTGTTCAAACCTTCTAAAGATGCGGGAATCTTCTAGTTTCGATTTTTAAAAATTGGGAAGTTTTGGATTTGAGATTTTTTGTGGATGGTGTCAAAAAAGGTAGGTTTAGGCTTTTATCTGACCCACAATCATCGGGTCCTGGGCTCCAACCTCAAGGGGCAATTTAAAAAAATATATAAACTAGGCAAAAATCCGCATCTTTAGAGCCCTCGGTTGGATTTCTAGCGCTTGTTTTTTTGAAGTTATGACCTGAAAACAACAAATTATATAATTAATTACCGGGGGATGAATTAAATATTTGTTTGTTTATTTTGTGGTTTTCAGGTCACAACTTGCTGACCACAAACGCTATAAGGCCAATCAAGACCTCCCAAAAATGCGGATTTTCGCCTAGTTTTTTTTATAAAACAAAACAAAAAATTGCCCCTTGGTCTGGGGCTCAGGGTCCGATGACGTAAGCCAAAAAAGCCTAAACTCACCCCTAATATGACGTCACCCACAAAAAGATCAAATCCAAAACTTTCCAAGCTTTTTCTTAGTCGAAATTAAAAGACTTTCCGGGTCTTGTTTGAACAGCTCTCTAGTCCAATTGGCTGGCGAGTTGTGGCATTTGGCCAAAATGTCCAAGTATACATTTTGTGGGATTTTAGTTTTTACCAAAAATTTGGATTTTGAGCCATAATTTTGGCACCAGAAATGCTAGAAAGCCGATTAAGGGCTCTAAAGGCTCGGATTATACCCTAGTTTCCACAAAACGTTTGAGCCAAAAAATTAGCCCGTAGGGTTGGCCCCAGGACCAGGTGATTTCTGCCAAAAATGTGTAAACCTACCCCCATTGTGGTGTCGCCAAAAAAAAAATCCAAAACTTTCCAATTGTTTTAAAAATCTAAACTACAAGACCTTCCACATCTTTAGAGGGTTTGAACATCTCTCTCGCTCAATCGGTCGGCAAGTTATGACTGGACAAACCACCGTCACTTACAGTGGCTCGCGGTCCTTGAGGGATACTCACTGAGTCGGAGCAGGCAGCGGTAACTGCAATCGCACGTTATTGCCTTCAAACTTACTGTGGCGTTTTGTCAAAAACTTGATCAATATAGTCAGTGACTGAAAATTTTTCAAAGTTTCGGTAACAGCAACTAACTTTTAGTAAAGGGTGCAGTATTTTTGTAAATGCTTCACTTACCAACCCCACCAAGCCGCTGACCCACCACCCTACTGCTTTGAGTTTCGAACAAAATCCCTGATGGAGAAAATTGATAAACTACCTTTAGTTTCTCTAAGAGCCAGAATTTACAGTAATAGCTTTCTCTGCACCAGTCAAGTATAAACAGTTTTTTTGTGGTAAAAAGCTACTTTGGTTTAGAAAAGGAAAATTATATCCACAAGTTAGTGAAGCAGTTGAGTTGATTTCAGCAAGAACCGGAAACTTTCAAGAGCCTGGGTCTTTTCGCCAGTTGCCGATTCGATTGAAAGATCAAACATTGTTAAACCCTCCTATTTCTTCCTGTGGTCGCTGCTTGCGAAGCTCAGCGAACACTGAGATGCAACCAAGCGTGACTAGCACTGCACACTGAGCACATGCGTTCGACCTGGTGCGAAGCTGAAGTGTTTCGTGGTTGCAGGTTTGCTTTGCACGTTTTGGCGAACAAACGTGCTTCGGGGATAACAAACTTTGACCGAAGGAACAATATACTCAATCAACAATGATGTTGTCGCATTGACTTTCAAGGAGCTCAACAAATCTCTTTAGGAATAAGCAAAAAAATATAACACCCTACCGTGGTTTTTTTCTGCATAACATAAACAACTTTAAATGTCATTGAACCACTTTTATCCAGTCCTTTTGCAAATTATGCCCAATGCTTAAAAACTACAAACGTTTTTTCCCTATTTTCAGCAGTCAAAACATGAAAAGTTAAGCTTTTTTTCCAAAGCTCTCACAAATTTCACTCAATTTTTCAAGGATCCATTTCTGCATTTCCAGGACTAAGCCTGGAAAATCTTTTCATCTTTATTTTTTGTTAGAAAGCACTCGGGCGACGGCAGCTTTTATCAGGAAAGCTGGTGGCTGGTTTATCCTGAACACTTTTCTCCGAATTCTGACCCCGGCTCCTGTCAACCTTTTTCGTGCAAACTGCTTGTTATCAATTGACTGATGATGGTCGAATTTTCTTAAAGGTGTCTCTCTAAATACAACGTGAACAAAAACATTAATTTTTTGGGACTCCAATACGTACTACATGAAAATATTTGCCGTGAATATGTTCAACATGACTATTTCATCTAAAATTTCCACATTTTATTGTGCAGTCTATCGCCCTAATTATTTTTATTTGCTCTATAAAAAAGACATTTTTCTTTGCCCTGAAACGTCTCAAACACTACTTTGATTCACATGATTTTTACAGTGCTAGGGAGGATTCAGTCCCCCAATAAACTGTAAGATGTCATTGAAATAAAAATAAAAGTCCAGTAAAAGTCATGTAACTTTTAACACACAAGTGCTCGTATGCGAGATATTGGGCAGAAGCACAAATGTCTGTTGCTAACCTAGCTGGGTTAAATCAGTGGTTCCCAAACTGGAGGTAAATTATCCCCCCCGGGGGTAATATGCGATTCTTCGGGGGGTAACGCAAAACCAAAACCACATTGTTGTTCAGTATTATGAGCGATCACTGCAAAAGAAATTTTCGGTATGAAATGCGAAAAATTTAATTTATTGAGTTTAATAAGACATTTCGCTCCATTGATTTGGGCAACGGTTGGAACAACTTTGGGAATCACTGGGTCAGATATTTAACCTATGTCCCCCAAGAAAAAAAATTCTTCAAGGTGTCAAACTTTGAAAACCTAGAACCTAAAAAGCTGTCAAATGTTTGAAGTTTCAAAACGTCGTTAGGAATTTAGTTCAGTAGAAAGACTGTCGTATGATTTGGAGACCTTCAAAGGTTTTTCATTGGGAATCGGTTACTTGAACGAGAACCGCAGCCTAACAATTGTAATACGACGGAAATGAAGCAGAAATGTGTAAATACAATGTTATAGTAATATTGCACTGATGGGTCAAATTAACGTTTAGCTGGAACTCAGTGATACTTGTCATTGTAAACTTACTCGCAGTGGAAACAAAGGATTCGCGAATCTTTAATTGATGTGGTATGGTTTTCCTTCAACCTCTGCGATGTATTGCGAATGGATAACTCTTCAGTTGGTGTCAATTACTGGAAGATTGCAGTGGTTATCACCAGTGGTTAGCTGAGGTGAGTGGCAAGAAAGCAAACAAGCTACTATAAGACAAAGGATGTATACGCTGTTTCTTTTACTCAAATCTTATCATGGATTTCAAAATCATGAAAATGCCACCACTCAGAAGAGTAATAAAATGGGAACAAGAAAACAGCTGTTTACTCTTGTCATTACTTGCTGCAACCGGATCAAACACTGAAGCGCTCGCTTCTAATACAACTCTTGATGCAACCAAAAATGTCAGCCAAGGAGAGCTGGGCCTACATACAGTATAGCTGCTTGCTTGTTGCGTATCCTGTTAGTCTGAAATGAACCAGAGCAGGAAGACCTGTTGAAAATATGTTCAAGTTAGTTAGTTTTTCCTCTTAGAGAATACAACAACCGAAGGATTCTTGAAGTGCAAATGTAACAAACCCTGAATTTGTGAAGGGCGCAAAATTTTGCTAAAAACAAAACACTTGATGATGATGTATTTTTGTCCGCAGACACGAGGTCCATAGTAAAAACACACTCTTTCTGTATCCCGCAGGTTGATAAAAACGTACAGAACGTTTTACAACGGCATTGGAGGTTCATTGACAGGATTACAGCCACTTACTTCAGAGAACATTTTGCCACGGCGTTGGAGGCAGAACCACAGGGCTACAGACATATTCTTAACACTATTGTTCGCAAACACGTAACACTTGGTACATAACTGCTGCAGAGTAAGACGCTAATTCCCAAACTGGTCAAGACCAGGTAAAGTACAAATGCATTGTGTCATCATTGGAGCGATCAAAAGTCAATAAAGTCAAACTTTTTTGCCTTTTTTAAAGCTTATGAAACGTCCACAAACCAAATTTCACGTTCATACCATCAGGCAATCCCAAGTTATTAGGTCAAAAAAAGTCAAAATATATCATTAGGGCAAAATTTATCGATGGGTCAAACTTTTCTTGCAGCAGGGTTTTTTTCTCTTTATCGATATTTTATTGAAACTACAACAACAGATATTGATGTGCGTTTGCAAATTTTGTTGTAATTGTGTAATAATAATGGGTTTGCTGCGATTTCCGACGTAATAATGTTGTTTTGCCCACTACTGAACGATTGAATATTATGCAGGATAGGCGTGGTAAGGCAAGAAACATGGTGTACTTGGTTTGGTAAATGCTCAATCCATTATGCATATAGTGTTTCAACCTTATGATGTTCTCAGGTTTGACTCTACTGTAGTTATTGTAATTATCAATATATCATCCCCAAAGTTAAACAACCAATTTCTTTTTATTTCGAAGCATAGAGTGCATGAATATGTTTCTGGGTTAACCTCAACACCTAAGGCTGAACCATTTTGCAGTTGGAAACGCATAAAATATATAGGTCAAAATAAAGTCAAAATTTGTAAATTATAAAGTCAAAATTCTAAGTTTGTAGGTCAAAACATTGGTTGCCCTAGTCATGACACACTCTCAAATGAACACTCACTGCAATGTCCGAACATTCAATCACAAAGCAAAATGCGGCGGTAGCGTTCAAAGAAAAAGGACGAATGTAAGCATCAAAGCACTCGACCACACGTTTTTGGGACTTTTTGCATCTTGCGAGAAACAAGTACTTGTATTTTCGTATTAATGCTTCAAATGTAGGAATGTCACACTGAACCTTCTTTCGTATGAACGAGTTCTTTTATCCACTGCTTGGCCGCGCTAGATTTCAGGGCAGGTGTTGAGCAGCCACTCGGTTGTCCTGGTGACGACTAACACTCGCTCTACAGGTAGGTTGTATTGTTTAACAAACTGGGTCCAACAACAAAGAGAATCCCTTGGGGATGGAAATTTTTGCGATAAATTTGAATTTTTGTTAGAAACGATGTATTTTGTCATTATATTTTTTAGGCATCGACAGAAATTGACGTTTTGATTCCCGTCAACTCACATGAATTTGTGCAGAGAGCGTCTTCATCCGACATTTGTATTCGCTTATATCAAATATGTGGTACTTCTTGCAAGTCTTATCTGTAACTCATTCTGTAAATTTCCTGTATGACGATGAAGAGAGATGTAATCTGTTGCGCTTGCTTTCCAAATGTTCAATCCCGACAAGTATTGCTTAATGTGTATATGTTGTTCTCGTCCCCGCCTCCTCTGTGTTGTGTGGTGTGTTATCAGCTTTCTCGCACGCAGTGAAGTTGTCCGGGAGGGGAAAGAAACATCGTCCCCCCACCTTAACAACGATCACCAACTTCATCACGTGAAACGAAAATATCAACGCTCTTGTCATTTTTTTTATATTTCTCAACAGAAAAAGTCCTAATTATGCTGTAACCAGCGCAGTGGCAGCGGTGCGTAATTCATTCCCCAAAATCATGGACGAGCAACACAGGGAGTCTCTGGTGAACGGATACCTGGCAATTGTTATACTCTTAAGTCGACAATCTTTTTTGCTTTTTGCTTTGAAAAATAAACCTGAGCCCCTACAAACTTTTCTCTGGCACAACGTATAAGATAAAAAGTCGCATGATGAGCTATTTTTGGTACTGCGCCACTGCTTGCGTGCAAATGTTTTCTTATTTCTTGCGCCCTAATTCACAGGATGAGGATCTAAAATTTGGATAAACAATAAGTGAAAATGGCAAAAGAAGTTGACTTGAATCATTATGGGTGTAGACGGGCGAAAACTAAGAAAGAGTTAAAATCTGTGGCGTAACTGACGGGGGGCATGGAGGCGAGCCTCCCCCCCCTGACAAGCCATATGTAAAAACTGGGCCCACTTTAGCTGAAATTTTGATATTCTTTTGGTTTTCAGTTGGTTGTTTCTTCCGTTTTTCGCGGTGTTCTTTTTTTAGCTAGTGTAGACATCCATGACATCCGGATTCACTGTCATTCCTTAACTTTTTCTGAGTGTTGGCTAGTGGGCCCCTACTGTGGCTAGCGGGCCTCCTTTAGTTATAATGTTGACCCCCCCTGACTCAAACCTCTAATAACGCCACTGGTTAAAATGTGCCAACTTTTTGTCGAAAGATTTGAATATAGCTACAAGCATTGGTGGTCATAGCTGCTAGTTCTCCCACCAGAACACAATGTACTGTCAAGTTTAGACAAGGAAAAATAAAAACAACACTTTTCGTCTCAATATAAACTTGTACCTAACTACCTGTTTGCGCTCAAAATGATATAAAGTATAACGAGTTTGCAAACACGTTTTTTTATTCACAAAATAGGGAAGTTGAAGAAAGGACTTATTTAGGGGATTACGGTATTACAAGCTTGTATTACACTGTTAAACACTAAAAACATAACGTTGAAGTCAGGTCCCATTGTCGCTTTGTATTAACAAAAGATGATACTTCGGTGTTCAGCCCGCATTTGCTCGACCGAGGTGACGAATGAAGTCGATGTCTTCACAAACTGCTTGCCCGAGTTCCAGAGCAGTGTTTGCAGCAAGTTCACGTGCACCATCAAGCCGGTTTTGCACGCACACGCACGTAGTGATTGCGCACGCTCACACACTCGCGCACTTTTCAAGCGTGCCAGACCAGACGCATAAACAATAGATGCTGAGAGACGATAAGCGGCGGTCAGCACGCGCTCAATTCGCAAGTGTTGGCCAGCGCTTGGCAAGTTGCCAGAAGCAGCAGAAAGTGAGATAATTGCGCAATAATTATATCTGTATCGTTGACTAATGACTGAGGTCAATCCGTCTGCGGAGAGTGCAGCTAAATTTTACTTTCCAGTTGGTGAAAGCGACAACGGCTGATGCAAAGATGTAGGTTGATTGTGTAGATACATGAGGCACGTGGCAGCAGCAGCAAGTTTGTGAAGTTGACTTCACTTGCAACGCTGCACCGTGAACTCGAAGCAATTCGTTTGTTACGTCAGACAAGCATCCATTATTCGCTGTAATTTGCCGTGAAGAGCTGTCGTCTGCGCGCAGTTTGTGCATAGAGGAAATGACGTAGCGAGGCAAAAAATTAATTAGTTGCTCTGATAAAATTTGTCCGTGTCGTGTCTTGATGTTTGGCACGAAATTCTTGTTTTCGTGACTGACACCGAGAATCTTGATCTGATGAAACAACTCAAAAGACCGACTGACGGCAACCATGCAGTTGCTCAGACATTTGGTCTTCCTCTACAGCGGAGTTGAAATTTAGCGAGTGCGCTTAATCTGACGGTTTCGTTGTTCATGCCAAGCAAACAGGATTCGGGCAAAATTATGGGTAGACCGCAAAAAAGTAGTATTTTCGCTGTGCTGGAAGTGTGTTGCCTTTGTGCTGGAAGTGTGTTGTATTTGTGCTAGAAGTGTGTTGCATTTGTTGCAAAAGCATCTCACTTCTGGCTTCGCGTTTTCGTAGACGTTTGCGAGAACAGTGCATTACGCAGAGCGCGATTGTCTGCTAATTAGAAAAAATTTGAGCCTTTTTTCTGAACTCAATGCTTTATTACTTACCACAGTCAAGGTTTTAAATGTATTCTGTGCCTCCTTCAAAATATGAAACGCCATCACTGATTTTCAGCCAGGTTATGCCGTAAACTTTTATAAAAGTGTTGTAAAGTTTGTGTTGGTTGTTTGGCTGAAGAGAGACGAGCAACAAATCCATATTTGTTGTCCTGTGATGTTGATGATTTAAGTTATAAAACAGTAAACACCAAAACTACTACTGTGCTGTCAGATAGTTTTAGTTCTGCCAGTGTATTGCACGTCCAACACTTCAATTGGTTTGCATTGCAGCAGAGACTAATCTCGGAATATAATGACGTAGTTAACAAAATGGGAACAATAGAATGACATCATTGCAACGTCAACCTTCTTTACACTGTCACGAACCCTTTGATGTCATGCAAAGCCATCGTTACCTTGACAACAACCAAGCGCAGAGGAAACTAATGCTGGATCACGTTCTTATGCGCAGCCAATGCAAAAATGATATCGTATCCGTTAATCCTCTCTCTATCTCGAATCTTGATTACGGCTTGGCCGGAGAATACCTTTCTAATGCTGTGGTAAGTGCCTCTGTCTGTTCATAAATACTTCATGCCGTTGATTTTCGGTCTTGAACTAAGGAGCAGTCTTCGTTGTGAATAATTTTGTGGCGAATGCGGAGGTCTGGTCTACTACCAGAGGATGGTCATTACTACCAGAGGATGGTCATTACTACCAGAGGATGGTCATTGCTCATGAACGTTTTCCTCGATCTCATGCAACTGACCCGACTCCCTCTAAACTGCTAATGTGGAATGCATGACGTAGTTGTACGTATAAAACGCTGAACCATTTTGAAGCGATTGCATCGCTAGGCTTGTAACATAAATCGCACATCAAGCTTCCTGTATTGGTCAGCTCACGGTTTTAAGCTTCATGCAAAGTATCGACAACGTTTCAAGTTGCCTCGAAGCAATACTTTAATATTTCACTAGCGTCGCATACATCCATCTGTGATATACCGTTGTGCAAATGTCGTTGGTTTCCGTCATAAGCTGCGTTTTGCGGAAAATGTCTTCTGAGATCTAGTTTCTGTGAAAAGATACACTTCAGTGCGCAGCGTTGCTCAGCAACAATTTGGCATTGTGCTAGGCAGCTGATGTCCTGCCGTTGGCCTGCATGCTGCAGCAATCTGGGGGTGTCCGCAAGGCCTGCTGGAAAATACTATCTAGGAGGCCTCGGTGTCCGCGTCTCAAACCAGCTGGTACGCTCTGATGATCATGACGCAGTGCGTCTGACGTCGCTTACGCAATGACTTCGGTGTAACGTACTTGATCAACCAATTTTCTTCGAAATCTTCTGTTCTCTTGTTTTCACTTGGACAAGTTGTGCGCATGCGCTGTCACCCCTGCGTCGCAGCAACGCATTTGAGAGTTTTTTGTTTAAAAGTAGTGCTTTTTTCAGGAACTGGTTCAACTTTATTTCGCGCAACGTCGTTTCTCAATAAAGGCTTTCTCAATCAGTGGCACTTTAAAGAAAAAACCTCCCTTGGGTTTGTGGCGTTTATGCTCTGTTTCCATTGTTGGGTAGTGAGAAATTTAAAAACATGCATTTAAGCTTTGTACAACTTTAGACTTTAATTGTTTAATCAACCGACCTACCAGTTCCTGACGCATACTTTTACACACTGTTAATCTTAGCTGCATACTATTTAATGAAATTTCAAATCATAAAAATGTAACAGCTACAACATGACATGACTCCAAGTTTCCCACGTTCAATATTAGCGATACTTTTTCAGCTTTTTTTACAAAAATATCTCATAACGTTAAATACACATCAAAGCTATGACAAAACTGCAGCAATTGTGACGTCAGTTTGTTTTTAACAGATTTAAGTAAGTCTGCTTATTAATGAATTAGAAATAGATGAACCTGATCACAACTAATTTGAAGTTTTGCTGTATGTACGCAGTTAACTGGTATGTTCCGATTTAACGTTTGACGAAGATAATCTAACTCTGTTGTTGACTGAATGTTGCTTTGATTTTTAAAAATCGTTTGCTCAAAAAACGAATTATGAAGCAATCCTCACTCATCGTGTGTCTGATTTCCAAAAATAACATAATACATTGACATCGTCACAAACAAAACCAAATAGTTTCCCATCCATTGCAAAACCTTCCAAGATTTTTCAAACCATAAAATAATGTGCTACAATGTATCTTTGGAGCAAATTTTTTACCTATGATACCATCCTGGTTTGAAGGGTATTCGGGTTTGATGATTTTTCTCAAAAACGCAAGTCTTACCGCGTTAAGTTTAGCATGAAAATGTGTCTGACGTTTAGTGTTCCATGCTCTCTTCGCTCAACGTCTAATCCTGATGTTGATTATTCTCCCATTTGTCTTTTGAGCAGGGTTCATTTCACGAGTGGGGGTGAACATCGCTCTTGTATATGGTTTCTTTCTTATGCTATTCACCTGCTTGTTTTTTTCTGCTCTGCTGCTGCAATTCTGCTTACTGATTGAATAGTAAACACCCCTCAGGCAACCACCACCAGCAGCTTCATCTTACATGTCGTTTTTTGTTTTCAGCTTCTTTGGCGTGTGCTCGCATTTGCAGCATGTGCTAAACATCAACTTTATTTCTTAGCGTTATGGTGCGCATGTTGNAAGCCTANNCAACGACCTCGTTTCAGATTCAACTANATTGCGTATTATGTCTTCGCGTGTGGCGTTATGTGTGATTGCACTGTCGGCCAAGTTTAAGCCGTGGCTGTCAGGGATACGAGGAAAGGACAGTATCTTGGAAGCAAAGAAGTTAAATGTACGCTGTCCATGAAGCTGTCTGATGCAGAAGCCAAAGCAGCAGCTGTTTTGCTGCTTGCGTAGCGATGCATTACGCCAGGGTCTCCAGCACTTTGCCAGAGGGCCACAAACTATTACACTACAGTCCGAGGGCCGGACATCTTGCGTAATGTGATGGTTTCGGGATATGTTGCATTCTACAAAATCAACAAATGTTTTGTAATCATATTATTTTTTCATTAATGACAAACTGGCTTCGCGGGCCGTAGTTTGCAGACCCCTGTAGGTCAGAAAAACAGGGGTTGGTCTGAACACCCTTGTTGGCGCCAACTCTAAAAGACATCAGGTTGTCGTAAAAGCGTAAATGGAATTCGATGCTAAGGCGATGTAAAACTCTTTGAAGAGTTTGTTGAAGTTTGTAAAATCAACTGAGCAAAGTTTGGCTGACATGAGCTTGTCTGAATTTGAAAAAATCTTATCACCTGCCCTTTTTTATACTTTGAAAAACCATGCAACTCTCAACGCACAAATGCAGTTGATGCAACACTTCTGCATGGTAGTTTTTGCCATTTCTTATTCCAGTACGACTTCACAAGCATTCCAAACTTACTCTGCTCCAAAATGATTTCCTCTTAATAACTATATTTCTATCCACAAAGGTTTTAGGATTTTCGGCTGAAACTATCTTCTCATGGCATGCGTTGTAACATTCTAACAATACTGTGTTGAAACATTGCACGGCTCGTATCTCCATCGAGTGCCATTACTCATCTGTGGTCGTCGTGTGACAAAGTACTCATGATTATGCTTTGTTGTGATTGGTCAAATCGCTTCATAACTCTTTCCAGCACTGTGCTCCGTTCCAGCTTAATCGAACATTGTTTTTTTCGCTTGTTGAAAAATGCGCTAGATCAAACAAGTTGTTTGCAATTTGCTCATGAACTACAATCAGACAGCAAAGGAAGCTGCGTTTTAGAATATGTACCTGCAAAACTTCATAAACATCGAGTTGCGCCTTATTACGTAAAAAAAAGCTTGTCAAAGCAAGCAAAAGTGTGAAAAGGAAAGCTTTTTTTACCTGAAACTCTGCGCAGCAGTAGAAAGTTTTTATCGTTTGTCTGATTAGAGGGCCCGGAGTCATGTTAAGCCTTAGTTTATGTTCACAATGTCGTCATTTTTATAATGCTGAAACTTTGAATTATGGCCAGCGGAGTGACCGGAGGTAAAAGCAGCAAACGTTGCGTTTCCACTGTTTTGATGTGTCATCATGATATTGGCACTCTGCTGCCGCTTTTTGCAAAATGTTTGATGAAAAACGTTCTCAGGTTGTTGGTTGTGGCAGAGAGATTAACTACAGGTATTTTGCTCGTTATCAAGCTTCTTTATCATGGGAAGTACCCCGCTTCTTTGTTTGGCATCGCCCCGCCGGCTGTAACTGCCACAGCGTTTTGTGGGAATGCCCGAATGACCAGAGCAACAAAATAAGATCAACAGTGTTTAAGTGAACTTTCCGCTGTGAAGCGTTTTTAATTATTATACACTAGCGATGGTTGCACAAAATTTTCTACACTTTTGTTGATTTATGCGACACCTGCTGCAACTTGCGCTGTGTTCCTGTTGTTGATGATATTTCCCAACATGGATGAATGGATGAAAAAAGGCTAAAGCTGTATCAAGAACTTCGATTTTCGCGGATGTGCTGAAACTACGCACACTGCAGTACTTCAACGTTTGTCGAGGAATATATTGCTGTAGTAAATATCTTGTTGTGGTCTTTGGGACATAGCTTGTTTTTCTGACATTCAAATGCAAGTTGATATACCAACACTCGTTGCAAATAAAAGAAAGTTAAATTGAACCAACGAACAACAAAGGTTTTAAGCGATTGTCAAGACAGTTATTACTCCCAACTATGACCCCCCCACCGCCACCACGACACCAGTCGCAGCTGACAATATCTACTCACGTGATTCCAACCATAGAAATCGAAGCAAGCTCAACGGAGCAAACAGGCAACCGTCGAAATTAAAACATTCTGTTGGGGAAGTGTTGACATCCTCTGTGCGGTAATAACCAGAAGTAACAGAAAAAACAAGCCACCTTCCACAAAATCACCACGAACAGTCTTTAACTTCGGCATCGGTCACTTTTCGGCCCAAAACCATGTTGCAAAGAAAGTCAATCCGCGCGGCTTTAAACTTCTGTTTGAAACGTCATCCACGACAGTGTCGGGTTCCCTCGTTGGTGATGTTTTGCCTCACGGTGGCGGCAGAGACCTTGGAGGGCGGAAGGCTTCGTCACTCTGGTTTTTGAAAAAGGTTTGAGGGGGGCGGTGGTTTGAGTTCGTGCTTCGTTAGTATCGTTTTTATTCAAGATGACCGAACACCCAAAAACCCTTCGAATATGTGTATCTTTTAAATTTTTAGTTCACAATGTTAGCAGAACATTTCGATTTGTTTCGATTCGATTTGGATCGATTTGTTTGCGTTTTTGTATTGATTACTGACAAACATCTTAGCATTTGCGAATTGAACACTAATAGGTG
>JGI24159J19872_10008447_pt1 | contig 13475 bp, 3 predicted proteins | sample Ectturendosymbi4_FD_19872 | JGI IMG/M metagenome (IMG submission 19872) | reverse complement strand
TGTTTGAATCCAAAATTCTATCAATCGTGTTCTGCTGAAGGCAAAATAGTTCTACGAAAGGCAAAATAAATTGATTATTTATTTTGCCATTGTGTTTTCATGTTCACTAACAATTGGTTTCCTTACTGCGCAATGGTTTTTTGTATTGTTACTGTTTATTAGCTAAGTCATTTGAAACAATAAATTAATCAATCAATGCAAAGCAGTGTTTGCCTCATAAGGCAAAAAATACAATACCAAAAAATACCTTGGAAACTAACGCAAGTTAACTTATGCTCTATCATTGGCTCATAGCACTATAACAGTGGACATTTTGAAGACTTCAAGGCAAGCACTATTATCATCAATGCAATGAAAAGCTCACTTATAAAATGTAAGACAGCAAATCGGACAAACAAATTATCAGGCACAAAATACAACACAAGTGAATTGTTAGCACTAGCCTACACATATATAAAACACTAAAGATCACGGGTTAAGAAAAGGGATAGAATCAATGAAAGTCAAACAAATTTCTTAACTTTGATGACATGATACACAAAAGAGCAGGCTTGTACCTTTCATCACTGGATATGTAGATGATCCAAACACAAACACGGTTTACAATTTCGACGGATGTGAGAAACTCCACTCACGCAAACGTACAGATTAAATGCAGTCTTCTACAACTCCGAAACAGAAGTTTCGAAGAAGTTCAAACCAAGATTATCAAATCCAAATCCAATCCAAATCCAGTTAAGCAGAATTTATAAAATCCAAATCCATCACAGAGCTGGAAATCTGTCGGATTTAAATCCAAATCCATGTTCATCTCTGCTATGCTGGGTGCTTTGCAAAAACTGATTAAGACACCTGATGGAGCGAATTTTTGCAATAATTTCACGTGGCAACGACTCCTAAGCAAGTGAATGCGGAGAATGAAGTATAAAAGGAAAAAACGAGACGGAGTCTATGTCATTTGAACCACATAAAGCTGGATACATTCGGCATCAGCGTTGATCAAATGCAATCGCCGCCATTGTAGCAGATAGCAGTTAGAAATTTCTCGAACTAACGTTTCCAGCAACGGAGGGTTTCTCTGAAGCTAAAAGAAGTTTTTGTAAACGTTCCTGTTACGCTGATACTTAAAGTAATGTACGGCAGGTTACAGTTAAAAACCTAATCGTGAGTTTTGCACATTCAGGAAAATGAATTGCCGACACGACACGACCAGTCAGATCTGTTTTCCAATGGTCGCCAAATAAAAGTTTGTTGAGTTGTTGGTTTAATGGCATTGCCGCAATAAGTTTTGAAGAGTAGGCTGTTGCATTTTCGTTTGTTTTGTTCTTAGCTTTGCTATCCCCAAGTAAGTGCGCACAAATGTTTTTATACCAAGATTAAAAAATGATTGATTCAATTTTTTGGTTCCTTCGCGCAACACAGTTTAAGCAACGTAGTTTCGTTAACGTCTTGAGCAATGCATGCTCGGTTAGGGACTTGGTGTACTTGCGAAGCTACATTGATAATATATTTCTTCCAATCTCTCTTTGCAAACAGTTGAAAGTTTTTTGTGGGTTAAAATTTGGCTTTTTTCTTCACTTATAAAAAATAATCCATCAATATCAAACGCTTTTTCCTACCGTAACATCTGAAACATTACAGAAGAGTAGAAGTTTACCTTGGCATTGAAATTATTTATTAGAATGGTACATTAGGTTTGATCATGAAGCAACAGAAGTTTCTTGGAAGATATTCAAAAAGAGTTCGAACCCCGGAGACTTTCTGCATCCACCACTGTGTAGGCTGCTACATCTGAGCAACATTTGGTAGAGGATTTGTAGATACGCACAACACTTTACGTGTCGTTTTTGAGAACGTTAACATTAAAGCCCATTGTTAAGATATCTGCAACAAAATAAAGGGTGTTTATAATTTCAAGCCTAATGTTTAAATTCTAATAAAAAAACGAAAAAAGTTTAAAAAACATGTAGTCTACTTCAAGAATAAAACTGTTGCTTGAAATACGAGGTTTGTTTTAAGCTAAGGTTTGTAGCTTGAAATCCGGTAGAACGAGCAAACCGTGGTGCGTTCATTCTGTTACGTAACTAGCCATGCTATCTTGATTGGATCGTGTCTAACCGGGGTGAAATGAAACCGTTTTCAGCAAGCAACGGCGCTCAATTGCCTCCTCGAGCACACAACGGTAGCATCGCATAGCTTTGACCTGACAAAATTGTCCATGCCAAGCATCAATGCAGATACTAGCACAAATATTGATTCAGGTCGTTGAGGGTTGGTCTGCCTATCTCTCCACCTTCAGATAAATTGATCTTGCGGACATTTCCTGGACGGTCGCCGTTGCTTCAGCATTTTTTACAAATGACCGGGTCAGCTAGCTAATTGCTTTCGGCGCCAGCAGCCCTGCGTGGTTTGATTGTTTAGGCCTCTGTAAGTTTTTAGAGACGGCAAGCTCGTTTCCCTACACAAAGCGGTAAATCTATTCCTGCTGGTTGAAACGTAATGGCAAGAAAACGAAAGCTACCTTTTGAAATGTTGCTTTTCTGTGTATCATGATAAGAAATTTTGAACCTGTCCTAGGTCTATTTCGGTTAAAAGTCAACTATATAAAGTTCAGCTCTTGCTCAAGTCTAATTCAAGCTCAGCGTTTGTTCAAGTTCGAAGTTCAAACTTAGTTCAAGTCTAATTCAAGAAGGCAAAGCATACACGCTTTGGTTTCCTACTGGAGTCTGCCTCCGTACACTGCGAAAACTGATTTCATCCTATTTTTGCTTGCACGCATAATGAAGAATGAATTTGTCCATAAGAAGTAAGAACATCTAGATTCAAGTTAGATTCCTCAACTCGCATTCAGCATTTTTCGCCAAATCCTTGATGACACTTCTTTAATTTATTGGTACAGTATATTAAAACTGGTAAATCAAGGTCCGCTTCAATTTTTCAACGAATTGAAAGATTTACACACGCAGTCACACTCAGATCAACAGACACACGTTAAATTACATGAAGTGACACAGTTTTAGATTAGTTATCCTCATGAGTATATGTGTGTGAAATATGGCCTGAAAATACTGAGTTCATCTAAAAATACTTTTTAACACACACACACTTGCATTCACACACGCACATACACCAACAGTTGGGTATTGTAAAGAATACGAGACAAATGCTGTCTGCCCAATTTGAATTTACATCGCGCTCACATCACCAGTTAGCTAAGTTCCCCTCGAAAAACACCTTCATTTGCTGACCATATCACTAGTCGAATGCTGATAACCTAATGCTAATCACATTGCATGAGTTGTTGCCAGTCGCTGAGGTCAAAGCAATAGGCGTCATAAGGGAGGAGGCAGGGGTCAGTTCCCCTCTTGAATTTTGAATTTGATATTTTGCTAATAACCTGTCGTCAGTATAAAAATGGTTTTCTTAGGTTGGAATTGGTAAAATGAAATTCGACCACTGTTGCTCCCCCTGGAAAGAATCCGTTTGTCGCCCCTGAAATTTTTGGTGATGACCATACAAGATTGAGTATTTGTCCAACTGGTAGAAGACAAAACCATTATCACTGAAGTGGCCCAATTTTCCTACGTTTTCATGGCAATTTCCCCATCTTGATAACACGCCTGAGGCAAGGCTGCTTTGTAAAAAATTGAATCTTTGAATACCACCAGTAGTTTTAGTTATTTCGGAAATGGAGACATGTCCTGCGAGCACCCCAACTGATTTCTTCGTATCAAGAGTCCCCTCAGAAAAGTGCTAAAGTGTCTGAAGTCTTCTTATTTTCGTGTTCATTTTTTGTTTCCTCTTTGGTCCAGCTGATTCGACGATCAGATGATCTTTCAGCTGGACCACGCACTATATTTTTGGTTTGTTTTCGTGTCGTAAAAACCGAACAACAAAACCTTTAACTGAATTTTGCTTGTTTGTAACAAATATCCAAATTGTTGCGGAATTTCACACGTTGGTTTCACTTTAGAAGGAAGTTTTGACAGTCACATTATTTGCATTGCATAAATCCAAATCATTGTTGCTGAGTCGTATATTCTTCTTTTAGCACAAAAACTTCCAAACTGCGGATCTGGGATTATAGTTGACTGTTCCTACGCCATTCACAGCTAAGTGCAGTCTTTTTTACGGCTGACATGACTGTGATGATAAGAAACCAAACACCACCGGGCAAACTTGTTTGGTACTGACTCCTCTATACATCTATAGTACGCTTACAGCTTGTAAGTGATTGAGTCGCTTACTCCGAACTGCCTCGCTCCTTGCGCACTGACCAAGCCCACTGCCTCTTCAACGTATTCCTTGACGATCTCCTTTCAAAAATTTCAGCTGCTAATTTTCGAACTGAGAACGGAAAATGCGCATAATTCTTAAAGGTAAATGAATGACAGAAAATAAAGCAAATGAATCTTCATGTCCGTAGTCAGGGTCAATTTTTTACCGAGGCGAATATGTTAAATGTGTCACCGGCGTGATACGTTGTTAAATGTAGTTTATGGAGGCCTAACATCCTACCCCTATTTAATCTAGGCTGGTAATATCTCTGGTGGTTGCAAAACAGTGTAGCTGCCGTGTTGCTCATTTCAAAACAGCCACACAATATAATATGATTTAGCATTACAAAATTGTTTTGCGGCAGCATTACAGAAAGTTTACCGGGGCAAGTGCCTCATTTGCCTCAATGTAGCTACGGTCTAGATCTTGCTGCCACCTACTCTCTGCATAATCAAACTGTCTGCATCTCTGCGCTAACGCTAGTTCCTGCTATAACATTGCTATATATAAAGGAAACAAACAGCTGATCACAGACAATGTTCATTGTTGCATCACCTATGGTGTAATGTCAAGCGTCGGTCGCAGTTCGCAAGAATCAGAGGTGGCAAGTTCCACATTTTCCGACTCCGCTCCTGTTCCAAAAAATTCCGAATCGGGTCCAAATCTTTCGCAAATTTAAGAATCCGACTTCCGTTCAAACTCCGGCAACCATTGATGCAACCGAAATCCAACAATGTTTGATCTTAAGCAATGACGTTTATAAAGACCACACAGACTCCTGCTACAGCCAAAAATAAAAAGTGACTCCGGATCCGGGTCCGCGTTTTCACAGATTTTTGACTCCGGTTCCAGATCCGTGGCCACCTCTGCCAGGAATGCGTGACTTCCTTACTGACGCATGTATACTTGTCTTTAGGAACAAAAACAAAATTTAGTAAACTTTGAAGTGTAGTACCAAATTTGAATATCCCGGCCAGTGGCTAAAATTTGTACTTACTGGATAAAAAACTTTTTTTTTTGTAATTGTAACTTTCCAAAATTTGTATCCTAATTACAACTTCATTTTTCTTCGAACAGAACTTGAACAAATGCATGAAAAACCAGTTAAACACTTGCCACTGCAACCTGTTTCATTTTTGCTGAGTCAGCGGCGAAACAACCAAGATTTGCTTTGGGTGTTATTTGCATGATGTAAAGCCTGAGTTGGGTCAATTACAATTTGTAATTGGAAGAAAAAGAAAGATTTATTATACTCACTTTGTACTTCCTCTGGAGTGCCACGAGTGTTCCTATCTCCGCTTGCTCTGCGCTGTAGGCCACGCGGCTACTTTTGCAGTGAATGTTGCATTGGTAACTGGCCAATGGTAACACCGAAAAGAAAAAAGAAATGGCGAAAAGAAAGGCAGAAAACAGAAACTTTGTGGAGAGATAGGAGGCAGAATATCTGTTTACAATGTAAAGGAGAGACCTGTTTTTCTTGTACGTGGACCCAACCAGGCCCGTAGCCACGGGGGGCATTCGGGGCAGTTCCCCCCAAATATTTTTGTGTCCACCAGATTATGTTGTTCCCAAAAAATTTCTTTTAAACATACAATAAAAACAAAAATCTTGCCACCCTAAAAACGTATTTCCCCCCAAAATCTTAAAACCTGGCTAGTGGCCGTGGGTCTAGAGCCAACCTGGTTGTAACCAAGGAGTACAAAATTACACGACAATGTGAAGCGAAATATCACGACAAATACGAGGACCTTGACATGATTCAAAAGCGCCAGAATGTAGAGTTAAAAAGAAGTTTGGTTTCACAACAGACAATGTTCTAAAAATCCGCATCACAAAGTGAAGCTAATGCAAAGGCTAGTTTTATTGTGGTTGCAGAGATCACAAAATCAGCCCGACCCTTAAATGTGGGAGAGTTTGTGAAAGAGAGCGTGATGAAATTTTGTCACCTCGTGTGCCCTGTGAAAAGCAAGCATTTTCAAACATGTGTCTGAGCAGAAGCACAGTAATAGCTCACATATGTCGTATACTCTATACTACCGCGATGTATATATCCTCGTCTTCTTTCGTGTATTTGTGTTCTCTTTACTGCGATGCATGTTTAAAGTCTAGCGTTTTGGGTGTGGGAGTGAAGACGTTACAAATACAATATTACTGGCCACCAATCCGTACGATCAATTGATGGAAAAGACAAAGGATTTTGTTGCCTTCTCCTTTGCTGCGGATGAGAGCAGCGACACATATGATACGCGAAGTGGTTAAAGTCAATGCATGGCACAACCACAGGAAAAGAAATCTTCAAGGAGTTCACAAATGTGTAACTGAAATGATGAAAATTCGATCTTGATTGTGTGCAACGTTTGGTTAAACAGAATTAAGCTTTGCTTGTTGCACATTCAATGTTTAAACAAAACTCGTGTGGACTCATATTAAAACGTTCATTGTTATATCAAGAGAAAGATTTTTCCAATAAGTATTAGTGTTGGCCGCGGATTTGAACAAGTTTTCAATTTTTGCCCACGGTGGTTTTGAGTTTGACACCCCTGATTCGTCGGTCTATTTGTAATGTAATTAATTATGCGTTTTCATGTAATTGTAATTAAACTGAATTCATGCAATGATCCAAATCTGAAGAGCAGTAAACACATGTACAACTTAGCTTTTACTCTGTCAGTATTGCTATTCAGTCATTCAAGAATATGTAAGAATTTCGAGAGAATATTCCAGAGAGTTCGCAGGATTTTGACAGAAAATTCGAGATACTTACAAAAAATGTCAAGAGAATATTGGATATAATCTTGAGAGAATAATCCGCCAATATTCAAGAGAAAAAGAGGATTTCAAATATTTAAAAAATTGAGGATTTAAGGAGAGCTTGACCTCCCATTGGGGTGGAAAAAATATATATTCTACTATCGAATGTTAACGGGCAAATATTGGCTGAAAAAAGAAAATGGTAAAATTGGAATACTTTTATTGTAATACTATAACCACAACTACATGCCTTTATTACGTACGCAACTCGCTGGTATAGAATTATAGTTAAACGCAACTAAAAATTACGTAACCGCAATTTGAGAAAATACAATTAGGGTATAATTCATGAAGACATTGGGCAAAAATACAACTGGTAAAAAAGACGAGCAGCTTCAGTGGAGACGTCATCAGAAATTTATGCATCAAAAACGTCCTTTCTCTGGACGCAACGCTCTTTTCACTGCAAGCGTATCAGTCGATGCGCTAAAACAATGCTTTTTTCAACCTGCGTATTGCACGGCATTGCAAGATGGGTCACCTCGAGAATCCCACTGAGGATCATAAAAGAGGCATTTGTTTCAACTTCGAAAAACCTTCTTATGTCATGGTGCAACGAGCGGTACTGCCCGAAAGTACTTTTGAACTTAGCCAGCTCGTATTCTGAAATTCTCGTTCGGAAGTTGCCCCTTGCTTTTAATATACAGTATGTCCAATCCATAGTACATTTACAGATAAGTTAAAAGTTTTTCCATTGTGTTTCTCTTAGTAAATGCAAAAGGATGACAGAGAAGCTTAATGTGCAGTTGGCGCAAACGTTTGCCAATCAACGCAACTCAGAAAAATAAATTACTGGCCCAATTTATCAATAAACACACACATGTCTCCAAAGCAAGCTACAGCTCTTCTCACTTGAAAAACACTGTGTTCCTGCAGAGACTCTTGAGAACATTCCGTTAACTAGTTTGGTTGTCATGTGAACTGACTTACAGTGTTGCGTTGTGGAGGATAAATAAACAAATCTAAATTTGAAAATTAATGCTTTGATTGCTCTTTCGTATCATTTGTGAATCTAAAGTCACTATTTTGACTCGCTAACATTTGTTTTTATTTGTTTAGAGGGGAAGTTTGTGAGGCAAATAAACCAGCTTTTCTCACTTGAAAAACTTAAACAAGAATTTTAATTGATCAATTTGAAAATTTATGTGATAATGGCTGGGATGCAAGTTCCCACAGTGTTACAAATATACGATTTGAACAGTAACTTTCGTGAAATTCCAGACAAAATTTTAAAGAATATTTTTGCATCGCATCCTTTTATTTTATGAGCGCAACTGGTGTGGCATGAACCCCGGCAACTCCACTGACAGTTGTCATGAAGACACTCGAAAATAATTGAGTCATTTATCGAAGTATTACTGTATTGTCTCATCAAGTCCTAAATTGCCATGATGAATTAATTATAAGGTGTTGGTGCCTGCCTCGATGTTTCAATCATTGGGTAGGGTCTTTTCATGTCTTTTAAAGAATACGTGACATCTTTTCATCTTGTGCTTTGCTGTGAAATGAAATGCGGCAATTAAGGTCGAAATAACAGTGCAAGAGTAATTTTGCTATGGCAGGAGGTGTTGCTCGTTAACCGATATTCGCTTTAATTTTCTCTCAAAGTTCCATAGCTGCATGTGGTGCTAAGTAGCGAAAGAGTAGCTGAAGCACAGAACTTTTGCAAAGCGGTTGGGAGCAAGGTTACAACCAGTTGCGAGCAGTGAAGCTTTTATTCTTCCTAGAATCAAATACAGCAATCCATTGTAGAAATTAATGCTTAACTTTTCTCTGCACGCAGAACCGGTAAGTGCCTAACATACTGTACAACTTAAAGCCGCTTCAGCAACAGTACCTGACCAACTTTCCAAGACCCAAGTGAAGTTTTTGACAACGAAACAAACACTGCTGCTTCCCCAGCACTCACGCTACGCAAGAACCGAAGCTATAAACGCACATCAGACATTTTTCCTGTAATTTTTTCTCAAATGGTGCCGGCTGTCGTTACTTTTCGCACTCATGCTGCATGAACTCAGTGACTGATATTTTTCATCATGGACTATGACCCCGTTTGTCCTATTTACCTTTCTCAAACCAATTGCCGGAGCTCAACGTTTCACTAGTGAGTGAGCACTGCCCAGCATGCCGTAGCATCAACTCTCTATCGACAACTTGTCAGAACACGCATAGCTGCAACACGGAACGTGGATGTTCGAGTCGAAGCAAGAGCAGGGATTTTGGAATCGCAACATTAAATCAATATCAGCGATAGCTCGAATGAGTGTGAATAGATGGCAGTGGCCTTGCATGAACTCAAAAGCAATTGGACTTCATGTGATTAAAAGCAAAATTTTGGATTAAGCACTGCAGCTCCTCCCGTTACAGGACCACTTTTTGCTTGTGCTCGTCGACACTAACCGTATCAAAGTCAACAATTTATTACATTTTCATTGCCACAGACACTGGGTCAAGGGATATTTTTGGCTGATGAATGTGTCATTTGTCGGTTCCATTTGCTGAAAGCACGAAAACAATTGAGATATTGCAATGCACACTTTCTAAACGTTCCTAATACTTTTTTAAATACCCAAACAAAGTAGATGGTATTTTTAAACCAGTAGCTACGAGTATTATCAGGCGTAACTACAACCTTGATGCTTTGTATTGATTTCCTGCTCTACACCACAAAGCATTGGTGTTTTCAGCAAAAGGGTTAATTGTCTGATGCAGATGGATTGTCAACACGATTGCTGAAAAGCACTGAGTTGAGAAACTAGACTGAATGTTGTGCCTTCATTTTCAAACAGTTGCCAATGATGGACGATATTTATGAAAAAGTAAAACAACTACTTCTGCAATTACTACTCTGCGATGGTCACGTAATTACACTGGTCATTTTCGCACAAAAACTAAATATAGCAACGAATGGGGCACATAGAAAATTGTGTTGAAGTTTCAATTTTAAGCACTAAAGTGTTTGCTGGTCTAACTAATTCATATAAATCAATTTGTCGCTCAAACAAATGCTACGCAATGAGCTTGAAGGTCATAAATGCGAAAGAGTTGACAAGAAAAAGTGTACGGCAATTAATTCTCAGCTTTCCAGCTATCTATCGCATGCTTTTCGCTTTAACCTTTAACTCTTGCATTTTTAGAAAATGAAACCATGCAATTTGCGGAATACTAAAGCTACTTATTTTTTGGAATACACAGCAGCACCTCGGCTAACCACAACTGTACGTTTCTGATTGGTGATAACAAACGCTTCGAAAATTACGGCTCAATATCCATGAGTTTAACCGTCTTTCTGCGAAAAACTTCCATTTCAAAACAGTTAAAAGCGGAAAACGTGCGCCGCCTCACGTACCGGTCTTGAGATAACCAGCGAATCGTTTTATCAATATTTTATTAGGCGTGCACTTCGTGTTCCAGTGAATAGAGCATTTTTATTATGGATTGAGCAACAATTTAACAGAAATCTTAAAATGTGGTATTAAATACATTCTTATCTCATGTGCTTCCCAAAACACGCAAAGATTTGTAAATAGACTGAAAGTACAGAGAAATCAGAGTTAAATTTCTTAGTTTTTGCAAACATTTTGTCGGTTGTCATTAATCACTACGTTTCTTCTATTTTGAAAGACATGCAGACAGGTGGTAACGCTTTTTCTATGACATAGGTTTAAATTTTATGAGATGGACTGAACTCAAGCACTGAAAGTTCCCAACTTTGATTTAAATGAGCATCTACGACTACGAACTTTCAAACTTTATGGAAGAAGGCATGAACCTGTTGACTCAAAAGAAAGTCCAGCGAAACACTATTTTGTATCAGTATATAAGTCATCACAGCTGAAACTGATAGAAATAAAACAATGCGGTTTGTTACGCAAATAAATTTCGCTCCCGCGACAGTTAAGTAAACGTTTAGTTTGAAGCCTCCTACGCTCTGAAGGATGGGCCTGTTTGGACACCGTTCGCCACACTTCTGCAATCTAATCTTTACGCTATTCAGCAAAATGCTGGCGGGATATTAAAACAGCGGGAAGCAACCAGAAAAACATTGCCAAAATGGAAAGAAAATAAATGTTTTCAATTACTGTTCCAGCCTGTGTGGACTTTATTCTTACCGCCATACTGGATAAGCGTCTGCGATAATGCTAACAGCATCATTACTTTGTGAAAAAGAACTTTAACTTCGCCTATTCAGGATCGCCTTTGACAAGCGACCTTCGTTCCAAAGATGCGTCATTTCATTGGTGTCTTATCGACTTCGTTTCAGTCTCGAACTCGGTTACGATTCCCCTGAGCTATGCACTCTTCCTTTGCTTTTATTGCCCGGCAGTTTTAATTGGCGACATGGTGACTCGTTTACAATAACCCGTTTCTCTATCCATTTTATGGTCAAAGCAACGTGATGTTCTGGCCTGCGATTACTCCGGGATTTCGTGATGTCTTAATGAAATCCAAAGCATTTCAAATAAGCAAGCTCGAGCAAATTGTGGCTCAAACTTTTAAATATTTTCCAACCTTGCTTTTGGGGTCAAAAACTTCGAATGAAGATGGCAGGCTTGGAAGGTCTTTTGCCAGCATTCCAGATTAAGTAGAAAATTACTCAGAGCAACTTTGCTTTACTTTCTGGTAACAATTTTTATACTAGTCGTGGTAGAAAAAAATACAATAAATGAATCATTGGTTTCGATTTAGTTGAAATTCGATATCCTACTTTTTGTAACTTTTATCCAGTAAAACCACTGAGCTAAATAGGTTTCCACGACTCAATGTAGTGCAGCTTGAGGATGTTGTACACAGATAAAAAAAGTGTCTTCTTCGAAGCGTCCTTTTGATAGCACCCGTAACCAGGGGGGTAACCGGAGGAAAGGGGGCGGAAGGCATGGTTGATCCCTAAATTTTGGACGGCAATTGTTGAACCATTGAGCAACAATTGTTATGAGCGCCTATGGCCAGTAATTCCCCTCAAATATATTTCTAGCCTTCGCGCCTGCCAGTACCTAGTCCATTTCAAATCTTAGTGCCTGTAATTTATCTTTCAGATATGCTGCAGCATGGGATGAATGAAGAACACTAAAAACATAAGCAAACTATAACTTCTGAAAAAATCACTCGCCAGGAGGTGCACAGACTTCCAATCAGGGTGACATGTGATACGAGCAGCTCTTCATCGAAAAAAATGCTTGTAAGCGGGTAACGTGTCGCACTACGTCTTGAGCTTGCCATCTTTTATCATCGATACATCATCTTGTTTTGATACTGTGTCTGTACAATGTGCAGTATACAAACTGGCCACGTATTCAATAGTCAGAGCTGAATAACGATCAACATCCGGCAAGTGTTTCCAAACACCTTGGAGGTTTTTTGAAGGAAGGTGGTATAGGCTCAAGATTGTCTATAGGTGCTGACTTGCAGTGCAGTCGTAATTTCCATCAGGTGCATGTTACGTTCAATACAATTTAAAAGGATGTTGTGAATTGTGAAAATCTTGCAGTTCATCTCAACAAACACCCAAGCCTAACCGCACACACAAAATTTAAATTATCTTACTAATGCAACCTTTTCAGATAACTTCAGTTATGTACAGCTTTGTCGCTCTTACAACTCGGTTGTTAAAAATTATGTCAAGCCGTTTTTCAGGATTTGAAATGGGCTAAGGTCAGCAATATTTCATATTATAGTTGCATGTACAGAATGTATATTGTATTAGCCACGAAGGGCTCCCTGACACGCTTGGTATTAATTGTAACAACCATTTGTGTTTTCATAAACCGTAGAAAATATTTAAGTTGGTGGATCGCTGATCATCGATACAAAGCCTTTCGTTTGTTCCATGAGCCAAAAACCAAAAAGTCTAAAAACAAACATTTTCAGTGTTTTGAAGAAATCCTGTGAATTTCTGGGCAAAATTGCAGAAATGTTCTTATGTTCTCCATTCTTTGTCCATTGAAGCACCAAAAATTTTGATCGCCCTTCAGGCAGATATACAGTACAAAAAAGACCGGTTCAGTTGTTATGAAATGGTTTGAAATTAGTGAATATTTTCTCGCATTTTGGAAAATGTTTGAGCGCATTTTACGATGTATTATTTTTTAAAATCCTCTTTCAGTTTCTTCTGGACAAAAACATTTTACTGTCTAGTAAAATTTTGCTGCAGATAATCAGTTTCAATATCTTTTCAGTTCTTTTTTAAAATTGTTACCTTAAAATATTAGAAGCTCTAGCTAGAAAAGATGTGCTCATTACCGAATGTGGACGGGGTAAAAAAATTTTTCGAAGGAGCTCGAAACTTCTAAAAGTCGATAAAAAATAGTATCTTCACATCGTAAGTAGGTAATCTATGTGCAAAAACCTTGAAACTTGCCAAGAGCGTACGCAAGGGGGGGGGGGGG
>JGI24159J19872_10008446_pt1 | contig 13475 bp, 7 predicted proteins | sample Ectturendosymbi4_FD_19872 | JGI IMG/M metagenome (IMG submission 19872) | reverse complement strand
CACCTATCACGTCCTGCAACAGAAAAGACATTCGTTAAAAAATGGGTTTTTTATCGAACAAAATATGGGTACGCATCTTTTTGGGTCACCCTGTATATTGTACTATACCGGTGTTGTAAATCCTCAAATGCTCCTGCATTGTTTTAATTGTAGTAACGAATTTTTGTTTTTTCTAGATGTGAAGGAGTTCTGTATGTCGTATTTGAGCGACTTCGTCGCCACCAGAAGTGCTAAAAAACCACGTAAGCAACCTACATCGTCGGTGAAACACTACCCCGAATGTGCTGGACGTTTAGTGTTGATGAACACTGCTGTTCGGAAGTCCGTCGATAGCTCTGGCTATGACAGTGTGGCAGAGATCGACTCACCAGATAGTTTGTTGGACCAGGATGGATGTATTGCAAAAGAAGCCGGTAAAATGACTGTTGAAGTTCAGCACGAAACAGTCAATGTGCACGATGCAGACGAACCTGAAGACAGTTCACCGTGCACTTCGCATGCAAACAGAGCAACGGAAGCTGCAATAGCATATCACAAGGATATGTCGGCGTTACGTAGTGATACGCATACTTTGCATTTGTATGCTTCGTCCGATTCTAGCACCAACGCTTTCTTCGGCTCATTTCTTACTACAGCTCAGGTCCTAAACATCCTGGTTGACCCGAACCACAAGTGCGTGACAACGGTGCCCGGCGGTGCGAAGAACAACGTTTATTTTGTGGTTGAAAATCCACACTATCGTGAAAAGCCGCGTGTTGGTATTCAATACGCTCTCTCTGACGAGAGCAACCAGTGGCAGGCAAAAACGCACGCATTTGCGTATTTTATGGAGAAAAATAAGAAATTCACAGAAGTGCGTCGCTATCAGAATTTGATATGCAAACGCAACCCTCGTCACAGCACGTATACGCCGTTTGATCCCCAACCAGACGAAAATGCTGTTATCAAGCTGGCTAAGACTATGTACGTGAGCGTGTTGGATGAAAACTACAAACGTCGAATAACGTACTTGGACAGATTACCCGAGGGTTGCAAACCCATGTTTATTGTCGAGTATTCAAGTCCGTTTGTTACGAAAGGTTGATGCTGATCCGGTGGTGTAAGAGTGGCTTAATATTTATTTTTTTTTGTCAAAATGTAAATTCTTTTCAGTCGCAGCACTATACTGGCATACCTGGACATAGGCCCGCAACCAAGTTTAAGGTTTTAGTGGAAGTACATTTTAAGGGGCAAGATTTTTTTTATTGTATGTTTAAAACAGATTTTTCTGGGCCAACAAAATTTGGGGTGGCACTGCTCCCGAAAGCTCCCCCACCCGTGGCTGCGGACCTGTCTGGACATTGATGATGTTTTTAATCATTAAATGCTGCGCTTGACTGCTGATAGTCCAGATTCAAGCATACTGGGCTTAGTCTCGTCCCTGCGTCTTTATTTTTAATTTACATTTCGTGTGTATATTTTGTAAGTTGCTGTAATATCTTTATTTTTTAAAGTTTTCTCATTTCGAATGTTACCGTAATGGTGTCGATTAAAAATGTCTGCCTTTCCTGTTCAGGTCTTCTTACATCATTTAACGTCCTGATGAATAAAAATCTCAACGAGTTAAACGATGTGAGACAACCTGGCAATATAACTCGTACTTTTTGCGCATCTTTAAAAAAGTGTGCCCAACCAACGCGTGCTTTTTTCATTGGTGATACGCGAATGCCACGAAGCGCTCACTAGGTTTTGTGTTTGATTTGAAGTCTGCCCTGTCGCAAAGAAGCGGACCGACAAAGGCAAGTTTTTCTGATTGACAGGAAAATTATTACCTTGTTGGTTTGCAGGCGGGAAACCATTCTGAAGTTAAAATATCCGCGTTGTTTATTACAGTAAGTTTTCCTTCCGAACATTCAATGTCCTTGAACCACGACTAGGGTTACGTGTGCAACTGATTTGGTCACGCCCTTTTTGACCGTCGATAAACTCTGCCACCCCTGCTCGGATCTCAAGTTAAGGATGACGTTATTGTCGGTTTAAATCAAACAAAATTTCGTTCAAGCTACGGGTGCTCTTCGCATTTTCTTAATTGTGATGTGTCAATGATTGGAGACTGCTGCTTTAGATGCTATTCCAGTGACTTCGGCATGGCAAACAATACACGTGTCTGGCTCTTTAACAACTCGCGTGATGGTGCATGGCTTTGCAACGGATGAGTCTCTTCATTCGTTAAAACGCGATGTACCACGACCGTGGTTACGGTATCCATGTTAGACGTAAATTAACTATTCGTGAACCACCAACCCACCAGTATCAAATGGTTCGACCACAAACAGCGGAATTGCTTCGGCAAACTAGAAGAGTTTTCGGATTGTTTAAGTCATTCATTACCATATTTGATACCCACCGTTTTTTATCTTACGCAGTTGTGCTCGGGTCATTGTTTCGTGTGCATCAATAGTCGTTTTGTTTCGTTACTTTGCGTTCAAAAATTTTGTCGTTTTAGCAATTGTGAATCACTGTTTGTAGTTTAATGCATCCACGTAAATTATAGTGTGCTTGCGAACTGCTGAATAAGAAGTGTCTAGAATTATGTAACAAAAAAAGAATTTACTACTACAGAAGGCATTTATTACACAAACTCATTCTTTGTTCATTTTTTTACAACTCTTACTTGTGTATTTTCAGCTCATTATTTCGTAAAGCCATAAATTTCGAAATCATGCAGGTGTTTTTCTATTGACGAAGATAGCGTGTAAAGTTTTTTTTGCTGCCAGTGTGACCAATGAGAAGATGTTTGTTTCCGGTCGTTGCGAAAGACTGCAGGTAAACTTTTCTTATAAGTATCTTGCAATCTCTCACTCCTTGACCCAAGTCAACTATTTTATGAATTGATTAACCTGAAAAGATAATCACTTTCGAGTTATTTTCTAGATTTATGTAAAGCTTTTGGTCAGTATGGATCGAGGCAACGAAATTTTTGTTTATTGTAAATATCATTGCATTTTCTGAGATGATTTCATTCAAATGTAAGAAATCTGACAAAAAAATATGAAGATACCACCTTAATGGAATATATCGCAGTGGAACGGCTGGCACTCCAAGTCTTCGGCAGAAGTGAATGTGGACAAGAATTTGTCCTGAAGGGTTTATGAAAGGAAACTTGACTCACAACGAGTAGATTAGATCAGTGTCGTACATTCAACGTGATATTGAATGTCGTATGATTTGCTTCTGAGTGGAAATACTTTAACAAAACCGCTACTGCGAAAAGGGTGTTGAACGCGTCGTTAAGATCGCAGTTGTGTCTAGCTACCTACCAAATGTCCCTGTGTATTTGTGAAAAATGCCGTATTCTTTAAGAAATGATCCAAATGAGACTCAAAAATATTACAAAAATGTAACTCTTGTCAAAAAACAGCAGTTTGTGCATTACTGGCTCGCAGCCTAGTGGTTTGTGCGGACCGAGAATGTAGACCTACTACTCTAATCCGGGTCGTATCTAAACTTACGGCAATTTTCTTGTGGGACTCTGTGCAAAGATAACAGCGGGAAAGATATGAGACCCGTCCTTCTGTCTGTCTTGTCTTTCGAACGTCCTCATGGAGGGCGAATTACGTGCGACTGAAGCCACCATGCCATCTCAAAACGTAGCCTTACCCTATAGGTGTCATTCTATTTCATTTTTGTGCATCGTTTGTACACGTTTGCATTCTTCCATGTGCTGCATTGTACTTTGGATCTATCACTGGTGGAACGTCGGTTTTATTTGCATCAAAAATGAATGGAGCCTCGCAGTTAGTTAATGTATCACCTGTTGCTTTAATTAGATTCTGTTGCGTTCGCTCCGTTGATATCCCCTGTTTTCGTTTTCAGCGTCTTGTCATCTTTTAACTTTTAAAAGTCGTCCTCTGTAAGTGATCAACATGTCAAAACTCGTTTTGAGTTACGTCGATAAGACCACCAACCTTGCGACTGAAAAAACATTCAAAGGACTGCATGATGCTTCCATCTTGTCAAAGCTGCATCAGTAAGTGCTTTGATCCTGAAAGGTCCACTTCTTGAAGTACAGCGCTTTATTTTGCTTGTTGTGGCACGTTATGTAAGTTGTGCTTTGCAGTTTTGTCACGTCAGGTTAATTTAGACATATATTGTTAAAGAAACATTCCAAGTCGGAATCTCATAGATAGTCATACCTCATTTCACCAGAACCTTGCGAGTGTCTTCCGTAAGTTTTTCAAGTCATGTCTCAACTAACCAACAGGGCTATCAATTGCGGTCTTGGTGCGGTGGTGTGCATGCAAGGTAGCCACCAGAGTTTGATTATCCGGATTTTAACGCTTAACTGATTAACCGAGAGTTTTTTTGCTTTCTGGTATCCGGTTACAATTCTGTCGGTTAACCTGATAAAATGTGACATTACTAATGCGTTTCACGCTTTTTTAATAAGTTTGGATATGCTTTGTTTCCAGATACGGGTTACCTAAGTTCCAGTCCTAATACAAACCCGTAATTATTATTTTTACAGAATAGTGCTTTCGCACTGTAAGGTGGTGTCTGCGTTGTGCTTCATAGGGAATGTGTTGCAGAAGCGCTAAATGTTAAAACTGCATGATTTTCTTCATATGCGCTCGTACAGTGCATTTGTGTATATATACAATAAAACTGTGTCATGATTTTGCAATCAATTATCGTGAAATCGATTGTCTAACAATTAGCGATTATTATCCGGTTAAATTGTTAGCTAAAATACATCGATATATCCGTTATCCGGATGGTAAAAATATTAATATCCGAACTAACGCAAGTAACCACTATGTTTTGCAGAATGATTACGTGTGACTTCGCATTTGTTTCAGAGACAGAACTTCAGAAGTTTCGTTTTGTGACGTCATAATCAGCGTTGGTGGAGAAAACGTCAGGGCGCACAAGGTTGTGTTGGCGATGTACTCCAAATTTTTTACGGAAATGTTTCAAATGGAGGTGAGGATTGAACAAGCGCGCTGCTCCAGGTTTTCAGCTTAATCTTGCGCAGAAAATGCAACACCTAACTTCCATACGTGACGTTCGTAACGAAGCAAAAGGCGAATTTTCCCGGTTTGCCAAAAAGATAATGGACCTAATGCAAACAATACGAATCGCACGCCAAACCAGATATCGAGAACATGACGCTGGCAACGGAGCTCTTCCCCCGTTTAAGTAATTTTTTTTTTTTTTTGCGCCCGCATACACAGTATAATTGCGCTATCGAAACATTTGAAGTGTCTTCTAATCCACAAAAGTAGNTTGCCTTTCCCGTCACAAGCAGGGAAAATTGCATCGTTCGCTGTGGCCGCTGCCCGTATTTTTTCTTGTTGTAAACCTTGCTGATCAAACTTTAGTTGCTTCGGAAAGTGCCTATAGTCCTGCTGAGAAGTTCACGCCCCTTAAAATCCCGTCTCGCACCCCCAGTTGAGAACCGCTGTCTAAAACTGCGGCATTCCATTCATTCATTCATCTTCACTTCCGCTTTCCTGTTTGGAAGGTTGCGGAGACAATTAACAGCTTTCACAGTTTCTAGCAACCTTTAGTAGTTCTGATGGCTCCGTATCAAACAGCTCGATGTAGTCAGGTCGGAGATATAATCACGTCACCTGGTCCTTGACCGGCCCCTTGGTCAGTTTCTCGTGTTTTTAGCCGAGAGGGTTCCCCTCGTCGACCGACGTTCGCACATTTTGATCACGCGGCCGAACCATCGTAGCTGAGATCTCTCTATCTAATCACGGGATGGGAATTGACGCGACATGCTAGGATTTACGAATTTCACAGCCGCGCGCTTTTTCGCAAAGCGTTACACCATGAATTCCTCGCAAGAAATCCCACCTGTACTGCCTGCATTTGCCAAGATTTAACTAAGTGAGGATCGCAACAAAAAAACGATTTAAAAAACGGGAAAGCTAAGCGGTATTTTAAAGTTTCCGTTGTGAATCCACGGAACAATGCAGCATACACAATACTGTGCTTCATTTTGCGATCTGTTTATCAATCTCTTTGTTCCCTCCAACACTAAAGAGTCCCACCCCAACCCAACATGCTTCTCGATCTGCTAATGTGTATTGCCGCTAACCTGAAGCGTACACTTAACTGACTTGTGTTTCTGGAGAGACACGATATCTCGGTCTTTTCCGTGTTAATATTTGTTCCCGCTTGATTGCACCCAGCTGCAAAGTCGTGAAGTGCATCTTGAATGCCCCGTTCATAATATACGAGCAGCATCAAATCGGCCGCAAAGAGCAAACGGTTCATCTTGCGGCTTCCAACAGTGACACACTGGTTTGCCGGTAACTGGAATAGAATTTGTTCTAAATTCTCCCAAGATTGAATTTCGGACGTTTTACTACGTTGGTTGCGGACTTTTACGCTTCTTGTAAATGCAAACGAGGTTCGGCTTTTTGGTTTTAGATCAAAGCCTTGTGAGCTCGCTCCTCTTTGCGTGCGTGGATAGACGTTGTATCTTCCTTTGCATCTGTCATCTCCTGGTTCCACCAAGTGGCTACTTTTTCCGTCTGTCGTCACGCCGAGTCGTTCCTGTCAACATACAAGCAGCTGGCGAAATGATGACTGTTTTATGCAACTGCCATTCCTTCTGCGTCCGCTGTTTATTCGATATGCTGTCGGAACAAGCACGATACACTGTCTGCTGAGATCATTATTACATGCTTGTCCAACAAGGCCTCCCACTATATTCGGTAGGACCTCTTAATCCGACACGTTCGTGCAAGCCCTGTTACTGATTTTGCATTCGGGATGCGCAGTGCGTTGATGCAGCATGTTTGCAGCCATAAGTCTTCCGTTATCATTTAGCCTTGCATCACCGTGTTGTCCGGGCACACCCCTCGACGTACCAACGCCGTTTCAAGCATGTACATTGAAACCTCAACATGCTGTGAATTCGTTAACCTTGGCCCACCGCAGGACATCACTCAAACACACGGAGCAGTCTATCAACTTGGACATAAGCATGCCCACAATTCCATTGGATTCCGTTTATCAAAACTAGAGATCGACCTATATGGCTTTTTGGGGCCGATGCCGATATATCGGCCATGCATGGACCGATAGCCAATACCGATAATCGATATTTCCAGAATTTTTAAATCTTGTTTTCTGCTTCATTATCAAAAACAATGTATTCTATGCCTAACCTTTTTTCAAAAACCTAAAAAATCAGGATTTATGAGCTACAATTTTTGAAATTGCAGCAATTTGAATATTTTCCTATGATATTTAATTAATCTGATTAATGATGATGCTTTTGTTTTGGCTGATGCATGCGCAAATGGTTCATCTTGTCTGCAAACAAGAAAACAACAGGCTTGTTAGAACATATCAGTGTTTTGTCAACACCTACTGAGGCCGATAAAATCGGCCGTTTTGGCTGATACCGATATATCGGTAAAACCCAAATATCGGCCATCGGTGTATCTCTAATCTAAACAGCCAAATGTGGACTCGCGACTATCCCCAGCTCAGCGTAATCTGACATTGCTTGCTCAACTCCAGAGTAGAAGAGTTCCCTCCAACACCCCAGGTTGAGTCACGGCGTGTAGTCGAAGTGGCCCGTCCACGTGTGGCTGGCACGTGGGAAGACTGTCGCGAGGTTTTTTGAACAAGCCCTTCTGCACAAATCCCGGACGCGTTCCTTTTTTACACACACGCGACGACCGAAGTGCGATGGCGTTGATCGTTCTGGGGCATTTCCTGTCGGTAGCAGCCCGAGTCATACCTTTCGACAGACAACTGGTCGCCTTGTGGAAATAAGGAGGAAACATGGAAAGGCGTTGCTGTGGGCAAATTTGTATAGAAGAGGCCTTGCACTGTTTGCGCCGCATGACCAGACCTGGAGCGATCATTGTACCTGAAAAGGATGAGGCTGTGTGTTGCGCTAGCACTTTTCTTGATGAGGCAAGGCAGACGATATTTTGATCGACTCTGCCCTAACAACCCATTTGTCGATTTGTTCTGTAGGAAATTTNCAAGTTTTGTCGTAGTCGTAATGGCATCAGAGGACTTTAGGCAACTTGTACGCTTTGGTGACTTCGCTTTTAAACTCTGTGTTGTTTCTTGCGTGCACCGATAAAGAACTTCACCGGCATCTTTTAAATTGTGAATAGAATCACCAGAAAACCAATGAAACTTGTTCAGTAATTCTTGCATGAGCAATAGATCACAATCGCTGTGAATGTGTTTTTCATACTTTCGAGATGCAATTTTACAGAATACTTCATACCAGGCGAGCTGTTTGAAGCAGCTCCCCACAGGGATCGTACCTGAACAACTCAATTCTGCCGCAGCTGTATTTTTTAAACCCTTTATTCACATTGTTAGATTCTTTGCGTACATAAAACTCCTTGCGCACTTTTCCAGACGGACGAAAACGATCTGGGTTCTATGCTTGAAGATCTGGACCCTCAGGCAGTACGAACTATTGTTGATTATATCTACACAACGTACATCACCATCACAAGAGACAATGCTGTTCATCTGATTGCTGCCGCCGAACTGCTGGTAGTTCCAGGTAGATACTCCAACAGCGTCATTATACGTAGCAGGGGTAGCCGCTCAACTTTGCATCTGATAGTGCACAAGTTTCCTTTTCGCCATAAAAGAGCCAGGCCAATGCTCACCTGCTCGACTTTATGCTCTTGACCAACTTCAAAGCCTCAAATGTTCTGGTGCGATGTTGCGCTACGACTGACGCCTACAAGCCATGCGCTGACTGAGACTAGTTTTCGATTTAGATTATAATTGCCTTTGCAGTAGGGCGTGACAAAGTAGTTGGTGACCTTTTACCCTTACGTTGGGAATGCTATACGTTTTACAAGTTGAACAATTTTATGCGTGTTTCAGAACAGTAAGTGCTGTGGCTGAATATTGTGTGGAACTTAAGTTGTGGTTTTGGATTTCATCATTTCAGACGTCAAGGATTACTGCATTCAGTTCTTGTCGGAATTCACGAGCGTCAAGCAAAACGTGCCGAAACCTCAAGCGCCACCCTGTTCTGTACAAAACTTTCCGAACGTGAGCAACGTGAGAACAATAGCGGTTCCCGATGACGATTCGTCTTCTTCTGATCGTCCCAGCCACTCCCCACTTATCCCCGGACCCTGCGATTTCTTCTCGGCTGACAGGTCACCATCATCCCTATCTGTCACCATGACACCGCCGACACTCTTCGAAGAAAGAAACATGAAATGCGAGCCTGCGCGTGTGAACGCGGCGCAAACGCTGCCGCCCACCTGCGACCGCCCGAGCTCGTCCAGTTGTTCGTTCGTGTCGCAACTCGACGACGGCGAGATTTCCGCAGACGACAATCTCGAAGTTTCCATCGTTCCGCAAGACAATCGCGGTGCGCGTCTCGACGCGACCTCCTCCTCGCCTGCAGTTCAGTTTTCCAGCAACAGGCTGCTCGCCGGCTTCCTCTTCGCCACCGACATCATAAACTTGCTGTTGAACACCAACGTTGAGTACCTTCCGTCGATACCTCCCGGAAGAAAAGAAAACGTGTTCTTCGTCGTGGACAAAAAAGACAACCCCCGGTTGCCGGTCAGCCAGCGGTATGCGGACGACTGCGGGCCGTGGCAGTTGATCACTTACTCGATGGCCTATTACTGTGCCAGCAATCAAAAGTACCACGAAATGAAAAAACACAAGAAGGTCTACTGCAAGCGCACCAGCACCGGTTATTCGCCATACCAGCCCCAGCCCCTGGAAAATCAAATCTTGAAACTGTACAAAATCTACAACAAGCACAGTCTGGACGAAAATTACAAGCGACGGATCACTTGGTTGCAGAAGCTCCCTGCCCATTGCAAACCGGTTTGCATTGTTGAATATTCTGGGACAAGTCCGAAGTGATCTTCACCTGAGCCAAAGCGGCTTCGCTGTAGCGGTTTCGCTTCTAGGATATTGGTTTTTGTGTGAAAAATAGCAGCGCAAAACTCCAAATCGTTTGTTGGAATGAAACACGCTGCTAATACTGAGTTGAGTCGCTTTAAAAGCTGCCACTTCAGCGATCCGCGACGTAGAACCAAGTGAATAGCATTTTAAAAGTGTTTTGCAGTTGACAAGATGTACCGGACATTTACGCATGCTCGTACAAATACTTCGTGCAATGTCAGGTAAGAAGCAGTAGGTTTTGAGCAGATATTTAACAACTCAATGCATCACTGCGTTGCTTCCGCGATCGATCGTATTTTCTGATGTAGACCATGCGCGTCTGCTTTGCGTTACAGTATTTTTTCAAGTCAACAGTGTATGATGGTGCAATGTCGCCATTCAAACCATTGAATGAATCCGTATTTACGATGAACGCACATGCTTTTTATCCAAGGTTGCTATTTTCTTAGGCATGCGATGGTGAGTAATAAGAATATTGGAAAAAACAATTGTCATTACTTTACTTATGCGTCGCGCCCTTCGTGCTTGTGATATAGTGAATCTGAGGTGGAGGCTGTGGGAAGTTTCTGTCGGTTCTCCAAGAAATTAGTTGTTGACCAAAACACATTTTTCGATTAATAAATCGCATTGATAAAAAATGCTACGGTCGAAGTTTGACCGAAGTCAGATCAAACGTAATTCCAATGTTTGTTACGTTTCTGCGGGGGCGTTTTTTACCTGGCCATCAACAAATTTCTTGTATCCTGCATCAACAAACAGTTTCTATAGTTTCTGATGAATTACTTTTTGTTTTATCTGTGCTGATGTGTACGTGGATTTCTTGTACATTTACCCTTTCTTACCTTACCTGGTGCAGCACAGCACAGTCTTCTCAGCGCAGCCATGTACTGTTTCATGCAGCGATGGAGTCCGCTACAGTTGAATGCCAATACTTACACCTTGACAAAGTAATTGTAAGAGTTTTCAAAAGTCGTGTAATTGTAATTAACAACATTGTAATCGCATCCGTGGAAACTCCATTTTAATATTTCGTTTACCTACACCAAATACGTCCAACCCGCGGCCCATTCGAAGATTTTGTGCGACCCAGTTTAGGTTTTCACTGTAGTATCCTACATACTGACAACCTGTCCTTTTTTTGATAATCTTGAATTTGACGTTTTTGATGTAGGTGGTCCTTAGCGCCACTTCAGCACTTCTGTTACCATTGTATTTAAGATTCGAACGTTTTCATTACATTAGCTTAAGCTACATTTCGTTTGCTAAGATCAAAGTAAGCCATCCAATGCGGCCCTCCTGAATATGTCATGCAATGTGCGGTCCTGATTAAAACAGTGACATAATTTTTGGCTCAGTAAGCCATTTCGGTTGGACATAGCTAACCTACAAGATTGTGCATTGTCGCATGTTATCAAATTACATATGGACAGAGTCTAAGTAAGCCTAGGGTGCATGGGTTATACGTAACAATGTATGGGAGAGCATTGTGTATAATTGCTTCGATACGTTGTTACTTCAGAGAGTTATATTCCGTGAAAAGATCTGAGGCATGTTGTGCAGTGGAAGCTAAAAGTTGAAGACACACTTCAGTTCCAGCTCAGTTACCAATGATGGAGTCAATTGTAATTGAATGTAATTAATTCGACTTTTAACAAGTACTAGTAGTTCAATTGTAATTGATAATTTTCCATCGTGACGTAATTATAATTGTAGTTTTCCAGTGCGATATAATTGGATTTGAAAAAAGTAATTGACTCCATCACTGGTTTCATGCATCGTGAATGTTTATTTTTAATGTGGGGATCTCTTGAAGCCCTCAGAACAATATCCAATTGTGGGAATGGTATTAGCTAGTTTGGAGTCGTCGTAAAAACGATTTTTGTTCTGTCCTACGTCGTGCGCAGGAAGGTTTCCAGCCATTTGTTGATTTCACCAGTTNATCAGTTTTCACTTGGTNCGAACCATCTGCTCACGCGAAACGGCGNGTGATTTTGCATACGTTCTAGTGACAGATGTCAACGTTTTTAAANTTCTTACTAAAAGACATTGTGCACGGACTTAGATTAATTATGTGCTGGCATCTTGTAGGTAGGGAGTATTTCGTGATGATGCCAACCAAATGCTTTTGTCACATCGGCGCGATTGCTATCAGTGTGGTTTTCCTTCAAATCTACGTTTTAAATGCAACACTGTACATCATTAACACCAATCTCATTTTTGATCAGTACGATATAAAATCTTTCTTATTTTCACGCAGTATTACTTCTCGCTGCGTTGGTTCGATGACACCATTTGCGATTATGAACACCACGTTTACTTGTTTTTCTTGTTGCCGCTTTAATGACTCGTACGCTATTTTTTAAGATAATGGTTTAAATCTTCATGTTCAGTGGTTGTGTATGATGGTCTGAGACCATGTTAGCACCCAAAGCAAGAACGAAGCTGGTGCGAAACTTTTTATTCGGTCATAGACCGAAACGTATTTGAAATGACCGAAAAAAATTAAGTCATTACGGTCAGAATGTTTGAAACGATATGCTAAAAAATAATTTTATGATGAGTTTTGATACATCTATGACAAATGACGGAAATGTTTCAGTGATCAAAATGTCTCAGCAAAATGACCGAAATGTTTCAGTGAAAAAAAACAGGTGCAAAATGTATCTTCTCTGAATGCTTGAGGCAGAACGTAAAAAATGGTAGCCTGCAACATTNTCTGCTTGTAAACCCGCGCTGAAACTGCTCATATATTACAATCTTTGACGCGCTGTTCGTGTGGAAGAACGTGCTTTTTNCTGCTTTGTTGATGAACTCTTGTTCCAGTCAATTAATCGGCAATCACTGTGCTGCTAATCGTGCTTACTGGGCTACGCGTGCTTGACGTTTTTAACGTTCGTGAGGTATTTTGTTCGGTTTTCTGTGTTTTGTTTTCTTACAGGTCAGTTAAAATCACCACTGCTTGCAAACGAATGTTAATACTTCAAACGTTTTTTGGAATACGCTGGTGCAGCCAAAATTCGGCTGACTAAGCATTCTTGAAAAAAATGTTTAAAACGCAACGCTGATTTTCTAACGCTTCAACCGCAAAATTAATGCAATCTGCGTCTTCAAAAACTTGACAGAATTTAGTTCATGGGTAACAATGTTTGAGACAGTAACGCAGTCATTGCTGGGATGTTCGAGACCAAACATTCAGGCCTAAGTCAAAACCGAGAAAAGCTCAGGACTAAAATCAGGTATTTTGTTACGAGACCAATTCTGACAGTCGAAACAAATGGTGGAAAAATGTGCTATAGGCAAATCGCGTCAACCGCATATCCTGTGGTGTACGGGGCGAGGGGGATGCCGCCCCCCCGGCTTGAAAATTTCAGGGCAAGCTCAAGTTGCTCAAAAATCCTGAAAGACAAACAATATTTCAATACAGTGAAAAATTTGAGGGCAAGCGCAGGTTGTTCAAAAATCTGAATGATAAAAAATATATATTCAATACAGTGAATTCAGGGCACACTCTGTTTTTCAGGGCAAGCACAAGTTGCTCAAAAATCCTGAATGTAAAA
>JGI24159J19872_10008445_pt1 | contig 13476 bp, 9 predicted proteins | sample Ectturendosymbi4_FD_19872 | JGI IMG/M metagenome (IMG submission 19872) | reverse complement strand
GCAAGGTTTTCCATCCAGAGCATTTTTAAATCAACGCCTTGCCCACTCGAGCGCTAGCACGAAAACCATACCGGCGTTCTAGCATTGACAGCAGCCAAGAATATATCGTGGCACCGGCGATCAATCGTTGCCTACGCTCTTACTGATGTCTCCGATGGCACTGTCAACGATGCCTTTTTTACCAGCTTCGTCAGCTTGTGCAACGTATACCTGCAGATGATATAACCGTCATCTTAACTGATGCTAAGGCAAAAATTCAATCTCTGTCTCGTAATGTACAATTTAAATCTTTCATAGGAATCTTTCATATGTGCCGCCCCTGGACTCCAGGCGCTTGAAAGATCTTACGAATGCTTTATCATACAAAAGTTCGCAATCCAATAAATTGACGCTCTAGCAGGTATGGATCGCGCTTATTCGAGTCGCTAATTCCCGACGAAGTCGCTCAATCTGCTGCAGAAAGAAAGCGCAGACCCAAAAAACTTGGGTTTCCAACAGCACGCTAAGCATCATTGAGCAGCGTCAGTGAATAAAGTAAACTGAACTGCAAACGTAACGCCACCATCCTTAAAAATAGAAGGAAATTCCGGAATGATCAGGCTGAAGATGTAGAGGTGGCACCTAGACGCAATTTTTTCCAAGTGTTTAAAATGCTGCGTAGAATCAGAGACGGTTGATCTGTAAAGACCTCCGTGATCATCATTAGCAACAAGAGCGAATGCACCTCTCGGTGGATGGAACACTTTAGCAAGCTACTCCATGACCCTCCTCCAGTGACTCTCGACCCCGGGCTGGATGAATTCTCACAGGTGGATGAGCAATCCCTGGAGTGCTCCACAGCTGCAGCGACTGCGGCCGTCATCGACATGGCTCTGAGGCTGCTGAAGCACAACCGAGCCCCTGGTATCTGCAGAATCACTTTCTAAATGCTGAGAGCCGGCGAGAAATCTATTATCCTGAGGCTGACTCACATTGGTAAAGCAGCCTGGATCTCAGGAAAGCTGCCCAACAACTGGACTGGTGGCATAATAATAATCTGGAAGCAGAAAGGCGTTCGACTGGTCTGCAGCAACCACCGAGGTATCGCTCTCCTCTCTATGCCTGGTAAACTCTTCACCAAAATCTGGCTGGTCCGCGCTTTCCCAGCGTCCCGAGGCTGCTGGCGTCCTAATCAAACTGACATTGGGCCAAATCGATCAACCATTGACCACAGTTTTGCGCATACGACTCGCCATTGAGAAAACTCGAGAATTACGGAAAGACTGCTCTGAGATTTTTAAACGCTTCGCTTTAAGCAGAAAATCCAGAGCAAGCAAGTTGCTGTCAAACACACTGTGCAGTGTTTATGAGCTACTCATTCCTTATCTCGTGAACGCNCATCCAGACACATACAGAAAGGAAGGTTGAGTGAAGAGCAATCGTTTGNTATGTGGTAAAAGAGTGTCTGGCACAAATGGCCGAATGTTAATCTTGACACGANGCAGTGAAGCTATTCATGCGTTTTTCCAACTGTGAAGGATCGAAACTTGCTGATCTCAGATTCTGATCTGCCAAGTCTGAATGAAACAGGGAGTAGCGAGGGAAGGAAGTTTACAGCCGAGACACACTTTCTCAGAACTTTGTTTCTTCACATAACGGAGTTTGAAGATACAATCTTCTGAAATCACAAGGCGATCATTGTGTAAACAGAAACGGTGAAAGTCGGTAGAGATTAAGGAGACAATTCAAATATTTCTTGCCCCTAAGCTGTAAATTTACCACGAAATCCATATCAACATATTGATATGCCCAATATTCAGGTACTGTAGTACTGCAACGCAAAGTCTTTGTAGATTGTCAGAGGCAAAGCTTTAGGAAAGTCACGTGAACACCAGCACCGAAAGATTTGTTTTAAAGCTTCTAAGAAATAATTTCCCGAACCGTTTCCATTAATAAATTTTCAACGCAAACGCACTTTGCAGCCCCTTAACGTCCGCGCCAGCCACTGTAATGGCCGTTGCAGTTTTGGCCATAACTCGCCAGCCGCTGGAGTTAGACAGCTGTTCAAACCCTCCAAAGATGGGGAAAGTCTTGTAGTTTGCAAAAAAAAAAAAAATTTTAAGTTTTGATGTCGGGTATTTTGTTGATGTTTCCATGATGGGAGTATATTTATGCATATTTGTTTTACATTTGGATGACGTCATCATCCCCTCGGAGGCCAACGAGCCGATTGCGTGGCTCCAACTTTTATTAGATTCAAGGCTATAATACGAGTCATTAGAGGGTTTGATTGACTCTCTAGCCTTTCTGGTTCCAATATTATGGCCAAAATCTCACGAATTTATTAGGAAGATCCCCGCAAATTCCTCAGAAAATTCCTGAAATATTTGGAATTTTTTGGCATAACTTTTGAACCAGAAACGCTAGAAAGTGATCAAGGGCTCTAAACACTCGTATCATGGCGTAGTTTCCAATACAATTTTGAAGCACTTAATCGGCTCATTGGATTGGCAGATGACGACATAAAAAACGCAAAACCTAACCCAATTGTGATGTCATCGACCAAAAGCCCCAAATCCAAAACTTAATTTTTTTTTATTCTAAACTACAATACCTTCCGAGTCATTAAGAGGGTTTGTACAGCACCCTAGCTCAATCGCCTGGCGAGTTGCGGCTGGCCAAACTTTGTCCTGAGAGGGCAGAATATACCTTTCGAGGAACTTTTATATGTTTGTCGAAAATTCAGTTTTGGAGCCATAATTTTGGCTACAGACATGCTAGAAACTAGTCAAGTGATCTAAAGACGCGTACTTTAGCCTAGCTTTCAAAAAAAGCACGAGCCAACAGGTTGCTTGTTGGGTTGGCGCCCAAGGCCAGGTGAATTCGGCCAAAAATGTGAATACTGCCACACTTGTGACGTCACTCACAGAGAGCCCCAAAGCCAAAACTGAAAAAAAACTTTAAATCGAAACAAGAAGGCTTCCCGAATCCGTTGAGGGTTTGAACAGCTCTCTATCTATAGCGGCTGGCGAGTTATGGCCAACAATGTACCGGCCATCATAGTGGCCGGCGCAACGTTTCAAACGGGCAATTCCTCAACTGTTATAGAAAAGCACAGAGCAAAAATTTCAGCAACAATGAAGAATTGCACCCCAATGCTGCGATCGTTTGGTACGAGAGTGTCCACTTTTAATGTCAAGTGCTGGGAGATCAGCAGCGTTTTACAAACCGCGAAAAGTTACTGATCAGAAAATTCGTTTTGGCCTCGCCTTTAAGGGCAGATAAAATGAGCACATGCGAAGATTCATAAACAGGTATTGCAAGGATGAAACGTTCAAAATTGATCCAAGAGCTGATGAATTGATCTTTTGTTTGTAGTGAAAATGGAATGTCTGTTTGTCACGTTGACAAAAGCACAGTGCAGCACGTCAATCCACTTCACCACCCATCTAAAGGTGTTGCAACAGATGCTCTTTGAATTGTATCAGGCTCTAGCAATAATGTAAAAGTTGAGCAAAGGAACTTTGGAACTAAACAGTTGAAGCATTAATTGAGCACGGCGTTAAATAAAATAAAGCAGCGAGCTTCAAACTTACGCGGAGGGTTAAGCGACATCATCAGCAAACAATGTTATAACACCGAAAATTTTTATGAGTTGAATATAAAGCAGAATTAAGCCTCTAACTTTTTTGTGCTGAAACACAACACAGATATGTTTTAACCAACGCAGCGTTGATTGTATATTTGCTGGCAACCTTATGTTAATCTTGTGTTTCCAAACATGCATGACGCAAAAATGCCTCGAAACAAATCGGAACAATGTTGTCCCATATTTTTCAAACAGCTTTGAAATCATAAAAGAGTAAGATTGACCTCAAATTTATTGCAAATTCTTGTAAATTCAAACATATTTGCTTGAGATTTTATTTCATAAATCATTTATTCCTTATCACCATGAGGTCATCCCCTATCCTGCCATACACGGTTATAGCCAATCGAAAAAGTTGGAGATGGCGCACTGATTATGACGTAGTTATACCTCCCAACAGGAACATCTTAGAAACTCTGCAAAACGGAGAATTGTTGAACTGATATCTTATGTTTATATAAGATTTTCAATGGAATTTGCCACTGCACACCTCTGTGCTTTAGTTCATTGTTCCACATCTCTTTCTAACTTCAAAGGCATGATTGTAAGCTGTCTCTGCTCGTAGCCACCAATGACAGAAATCACTCTGAGGCGGCGAGGCCAATGCTAAGGAAAAGCTTGCAGAATAAAGAAAGGTTTAGGGAATGTATAAACAAGAGGGTACAATATGGCGGATATGTACATATAAACCAGGTCGTATTCAAGTTAGAAATTGGAAGTTTCCTGGATGACGAACTTTTTACATGTTTTAGAAAATATATCAGCAATACGTTTATCTGGTAATCAAGTATTTCCTGATTTATTAAGCGTGGGTAAAGAACCTACACCTACGAATATTTTTATTTTTCAGGTTGAAGCAGATCAGATTTCAGCTGTTGATGAAGGAACAGAAACGAAACAACTATATTCTGACTCGCTCATGACAAACTGTTCTTTTTGTAACCTGACAACTAACATCGTGTTTGATTTTTTGTCATAAAGCTATCAAAACAATTGTGCAACAAACTATTATGAAATGTTAAAACGTGTAGTAAAACACACACATTTGCAACATAACCTTATACGGTCGCTTGTTCACAATGTTTAAACAAAAATAGATCCAGATGTACTTTATTTTCTGAGTGTTATGCAGGACGTGACACGTAGCTACGGTGAGGTTACCATATCTGAAAAGGCAAAAATCCTGACAGTCTCAATAGTTGTCTTTCGTGACAACAGACAAGCGCTATACGACATTTTTCACAACGTTTTTACAACTACCAATCCATCGCAAAACAGAATCACTAACACAGAAGAAAACTATCACAGAATTGTTACACAATAAGCTACAAGCGATAACATGCAAAAAAGTTGTCTTTTCTCTCCCAGTCCTGATTATATATCATATTTTTCAGAGGATCTAATGATAGGATTCTCTGAACGTGTCAAAATTCCGAATATTGCACCATTTTTTAAAATTATTTCCGGACCCATTCTGTCTTCTTGTCCTGTCATAGTTTCTTCGTAGCATCGCAATGAATTACCTCATTCCATCTCAGTACAATTACAAGCAGAGACAACAGTTTTCCTTCTCAGTACAGCTACAGCCAAACTCACCTTGATTTTATCAAATTGATCAGGTCAACTTTGCCGCTTGTTACGTCACAAACACGCGGTGAAACAGACAAGCAGACAAGACACCATCGCAATCTGAAGCGTTCTTTACTCATAAATCCAACTTTGAACAAGCAAGTTTAAGAGTCACTGTTTTTGTTCACTGTACTGTCCGCCAGTGGCGTGTTTAGGGTTTCCCGCGTCCGGGAGCAAACTCAGTTTGGCGCCCCCACCCAGCCCGTTCATGGCAGCATAGATGCGAGGAATAAGTTGGGAATAAAGGGGCGTCGAAAGCTGACTCGGGCCCTCCAATCGCCTTCATGTATCTGTTTTTAGACCCGTCTGAAAACTTCCTGTGATTGTGGCGTCACAGGATTGACGTCAGGACCTTTGAATCTTGGAAATCAATACCGTAGAGTTAGCAATCTAATCGTTTCGCGTGAAGCTATTCCCTCTAAACTTTTGGTCACGATTGAAAATTCAAACTCTTTTATTACGACACTCCAAATTACGGTAATACATGCTCGAATTGTAGCCAACTAGTGTAATAAAATGCAAAAACTAACCAAAAATTTCCCTGATCATCTGCATAAGTGTGCATTAATTTTAATGACATAATTTTTGGGCACAAAAATCTTCTGATAACACAGGATAAAATTATCCAGAGTTGCACCTTGTTTCCTAAACCACGGGTTTGTCAGAGACTTTTGAAGATACCGAATCCAGCGCACCCTCTTGTTCCACTCCCTGGTCAGGTCTGGTTACAATCACCGCTGATGCAAGCTGTAGGCACTAGGGGTTTCTGGAGCATGCACTTTCAGATTTTTGAGTAATAACCCGTCAAAGGACTGACTGAGGGAGACTCACGAATACATAAAAAGGAAGAACAGGCAGAAGAACGCACATGAGAAACTGAAGGCAAATGATCTCATACAAAACTGTTAGACAAATATAAAATTGCAAAATCCCAAAACATTTTCTNGCACATAGCACCCTGAAAAGTTGACACAAAATAATAGAAATACTGCGATTTAATGCTTTACTTGTAATTATCTAACTTCAAAGGAGAAGTTTTCTGGCCTTTACTGTAAATATGTCGATTGTTCCTTCAAAAAACTGCTATGAATGAAATGTGTCACATCCACTAATCTAAGAAATATCTGAGGTAAGTGACGCTCCGTGCAAAGGTCCAGGTTAGCAATTTTTCGACCTGAATTTCGACAATCATGTCCATGGAAATGCTTTGTTTCTAGGCCAGAGTGATCTAAAGCACATGTAGCAGTAACCGAAAAGCTCACAATAACTAATAAACTCAATGTTGTTGCACAGCTGCAATTAGAATTTTGCAGAAGTACTCAGCATTTATTTAAATATCCCACAAATAAAAATCATCATAACTTCCTTGAGAACCACATCAAATCCACTTCAACATGAAGTTTGTCAAACCATAAAAACTTAAAAATTTTCCTAAACATCAGATCTGTAGTCGTAACAACTAGGGGTATCCAGATAGGTCTAGTGATTCCCGGGGCAACTGCTTGATTGTATGCCCCCCACCAAATTCTGGTATTGAGGAATGTGAAAAATCAGGGCATTTGAAATAAGTAAAAACTATTGTTTTGACTAATAAACAAGTTTTGAAAAATTGAATTAAAATGAATTCAAATAGTACATTTTTTGTTTTTAATGTGTCACGTTTTTAATAATTTGTTTCATTCTGTGGGCTTGAGACATCTGTATATAAGCAAATTTATTCCACTCATGGGTAAGCTANGCATTGAGGAATTACATGTTGCAAGTTNCCATCAGATCCATGCAGNACGTTTCAGTAGCTAATAAGAAGCNTCTAGTTCAGGGGTGNAAAAATGCAGTCGCGCACTCGCGCCGCTCAACCGAAAACGTGGAGTACGCGAACGTTTTTTACCTTTTGTATTTCATGCACATGAATGCTGTATGGCAAAGCTTATATGTGTGCGTTGCTAAAAATTACTGCACGCTACTAACATCCACAGAAAAATTTGCAGCACTGGTCTAGTTACAAGATTTTGATAAAATGCACTTTTTGCAATTTCACTCTATGGATAACCCACTGCCTGGATATCCGGGTCCGTCGCCTCGTTCATCCTCCCGCTGCACATCCCTGGTAACAACATTGTGTAAGTTTTATCGCTGCTCTAAAAGCATGCGCAATATAGCACTCTGCATGCACTGTCAACGCTGGATTTCCGTCCCATTGTGACGAAACTATAAAATGATAGGGAAGTCGGAAAGTTTGCCATCCTGGCTTTCTGAAAGCATGTGACGCAGCCGTGAGTCACACCACAAGCGGGCGCTTATTGCTGGAGACAGACACTCCGCCTTGAAACGTCACTTAGGTTCATAATTGCTCGCTTTACGAACCTTGGTGATCTTGATGAGATTTCGCAATGGCATTCGACATTTTGTAAATTATAATTATTAGCATCCGCTGACATTTGACATTTCGTAATTGGTATGTAACATTCCGACCACAATTTGGCGCCCCCAAAGTGTTGCGCTCGGGGAGCAAATATCCCCCTTGCCCCTCCTCGTTAAGCCACTGCTGTCCGTTTTGTTTAATAATGGCGTTTTTAGTGAAATGGTAATGAAATTAAGAATGATGAACACAATGCTTTTAATAATTGCCCAACAACATTTCGCTGCCATACTGGCAACTCCCTTTTGCGAATCTTTCACGCCTACAGTTTAAGAACCAGGCTCTAGTCTAGAGAGAATCGAGCGATATTTTGAAGAGTACAAGTCGCAGATTAAGAAGAGGCTAACAGGAATTGGCCAGCCAAGAGGGGGAAGAGAGATGGGGTGTAAGGCCTAAGATAACGATGGCAGTGCTTCATCTCTCTCTAGGGTCATTTAACATATATTTGCATGCTCTCCTCAGGAAAGTTTCCATCAAATCCATACAGTTATGCGTTAGTAGCTTTACAATACGAAAAAGCATCTACAGCAGTGGTTCTTAACCGGGGGACGCGCCTCACCAGGGGCATCAATAAATTTCCAGGGGACGTGAGACCTTACGCACTCTACAACATGGAAAAGTTGATCAATTTAATTTGCAAATAATATGTTCGTTTTCACAACTTACTTAATGTCCGGGGGTCTTGAAACAAAGGGGGGCGTGGTAGATAAAAGGTGAAGAATCACTGATCTACAGCATTTTAGTAAAACGTAATTTAAAAATTTCACTCTTTGGATGCCACCCCTGCCTTGGACAGCTAAATTACAGCAAATGAACAAAACGCAACAAAAGTTAATCGTTCTTACACGGTAAACGAGGACAGAGTTCAAGCCTTTTAGGGGAACATAACTATCATATCACTGTTTTAGCGGTATGCACAAAATCAGGCTGAACATTTGTTTAGTTGCCAACAGCAAAAAGGAGTTTGGAACTAACCTTTTATAAGCACTTTACTGCATGCCAAAAATACCGTCACTGACCAACATGGATCTTATAGTAAGGATATAGAGGCGTAAACGATCCCTGTACCCCTTGCATCCCGCCTCAACATGAACTAGTGCAGTGTGGTCCAAATACAGGCCCGCCGGCCACATGTGGCCCGCGGATAGAATTTTTAAGGCCCGCGAGCTTTCCCAGTATTATTTGCTGTGTGTATGTTACAGTAGGTAATTTTAATTAGAACTAGCATAACACCTTTTAATAAAAATGTACAACATCAACAGCATTAGACTAGACTGTAGGGAGATTCTGGAAATTAGTCTGCAAAGATAGGCTTCCCAAACGGAAAGATTTCGCACAAAAATGCTCTCGATTGTTTGGAGCACAGTTTCTGCCATGAAGCAAGTCAAATCTGAAAATACAAATCAAATTGCACACGAAAGACTGGATAATAGTGTCCGACCTTCTACACGTAACATATTGGGTTTGATATAGGAACGATAGTGTCAGTGAAGCCTCGAGCACAGGCATCCCACTGATAGGGGTTTGTATTAAATTGGTATTTGCTGTTGTGTAGTAATTTCAATGACGCATTCACTTATCTTCCCTTTTCGATTTTATATGTGGTTAATCTGTTTCTTTGCACATCATTTTGTTAGAAGTGGCCTGCTCGTTTTCACGTTTTGTAAAATGGCCCGCAGGTCAAACTTAGTTGGACCACGCTGGACTAGTAAATCGGACTGGCCGTCAGACGAAAGCATAAACTGAAGGATTTTCTACCTTCAAAGAGAACTAAACTGCAACTGCCAAATGTCAAGTCCACTTAGAAACTGCACGATTCCACAAGGTGTTTAATTCAAATTGAAAGTGTAATACCCATTTTCCTCCATTGCACTGTGAATAAAAACCTTCGTTTCTTCTTAACCTTTTTTTTTATACAAACGAAGTTTCAGACAGCAGAATTTGTGCAATTAGTGTTTAATAATCGCGAGACTGCAGGAGAGTAAACTACAAGCACGACGAGAGTTGGAGCGTTACGCAATCAGACTGGAGGTTCGTTTTGATCCAAATATGAAGTTTGTAACTCCAACACGGTGGGATCCTTTTTTATGCATTATCAACAATTTTGCAGAAACAATTTTTATCGCAAATTTTTACAGTGGCAAACAAACTTAAACAAAAATTTTTCATTCTAACCTGGAAAGAGACTTTTTTCAGGGAAATGTTGTGACGAAGGGTTTTTGAGAACACAGGGGAGCTAACAACCGTTAGCCCCTGTGTTGCAAGAGCAAATGGTGACATCGCCGTCGACAGTAAGTCATTAATGCCGGCAAAGATATTATTTTTTCACTTGAAAAGAATTTCTGTTTGTTTGGGTGATGAATTTAGAATTTCGTAAGCCTCCTAAAAGTTATTACTTAATTTTGAAACACTGGCTAGTGATCGTCCAAAAGCATCTCATTTCCAGCTTCATTTAACTGTTTTGAAACTTGTTCACCAGTCCATGCTGCCAAGATAATCCAGGAGACATTTTTTATTGCGTACGTCAGGGGCACAACCAGGAACGGGCAAATCGGGCAATTACCCCCCCGGAAATATTTGGAAATATGATGGCGTTCACGTATACCGGCATTTACAAAGCTGTTCTAACAATGCCCACTATACGTGAGTTGGAAAATGCAAATTAATGATACTGGAAAGTTGATGAGACATGATAGCGTAAAGCAGGGGTCGGCAACTTACGGCCCGCGGGCCGGATCCGGCCCGCAGCCCGTTTACCAAATTGTAGTAACTGTATATGGCCAGTCTAGTGGTATTATATTTCATGAATCTGTCCTCCTTCCGCATTGTGCTATGAATGTGCTCTATGTCGCATTTTGGGCTTTCATTACGAACTGTGAAAATCAGCTGTTAATCTGATTAAAATCGCATAAATTCCCAAGATTCAGCAACAGCAAAGGGAACGCAATTGTTGGTGGAAAATTAGTACGGCCCGCCATACCTTGCAAAGTTTGTTTTTAGTCCGCGACTCGGGAAAGGTTGCCGACCCCTGGCGTAAAGATGCTAATTCAACAGGATTTTTCAGTGTGTTGTGTGATGGTATGACAGATACAGCAGTCAAAGCGCAAATATCCATTGTCCTACGATTTGTAAAAAACGAGGAAATCCATAAAGTTTTCGTGGGTTTTGAGGAGTTGCAAATGCTTAAGGAATTCTCTTAGCTTGTTTGCTGTATTGTTTGTTCATTGTTGCTTTAGCCTATTTCGAAAATGTTGGTTGAATTGCACTTTTTATTGAATAATTTTACAATGCACATGCTATTTTGACGCAGATCCGCAACAGGAAAGATGGAAGGAAATTTATAGAAAATGCTTCAAGTGCCCGTGGTCCTAAAAAAGGACCAAACTTGTAACCCCGTTTTTTCACCCCTGATTTGATCCAGAAATTTTTTTTGTCATAACCTTTTATTAGCCAACATTTACCAAGGAGTTATGCAGAAATTAACGAAAAAAAATTTGGGCACTAATGGGTTAAAGATTTGACAAACTTGATCAGGGCTTCTGCAAAACGTATCCAACTTTTGCAGCAGAGAGTTGGCACCACGGTAACGGGAGGAAAAGAAAAACACTTTCAAGCTTTTGTGAAACTTGATGGTTACAAGGCTACGATTCCCTCATTAACTTTTTAGGGATGTTTCCTACCACACTCCACAAGCTTGAGCCTATGCAAATATTTTGTTTGTTTGTTTGTGATTTTTTCGTTCATTTCATTATTTGCATATATTGGAGTTGCAAGAGTGGGCGTGTCTAGACATGTCAAGTTTTCATCCGATTATCAAATTGTGACGTCACTATCGCCGACGCTCGATGTTACTGACAACTAGTTAAACAGATATGGATGCTAAAGACCGCCCACTGCGCGATATTTAACTGTTCAGATCGATCTTTTTCTGTTGCATAAATACGAACCCATGACGAAAGTGCAATCAACAACTCAGGATTTAATTGGGTGGCGCTCAAAGATTACCCTTGCATCGAATCGCTGCGTGTATTGTGACGTAAATGCAAAGTTTTGCACCATCATCTGTCGTACAGCGATGTGGATGTTTGTTTATCAGATTAAAACATGACATGTCTAGGCGTTGCAGAAGCTCGAAAATATAAGAAGGCTAAAATACGAAAATGGATTAAAATATAAATATCACGTTAAATGTTTCACCTTCTGTGATGAATTTCCAGTGCCGAAGTCGTAGGGCCGGTAGCGAATAATCGATACGCCATTTTGCAACCAGTGACAGGTGGGTACAGTATGCCGCTGCTGCTCGACGTAACATCAAACGATTCTTTGCGGTGTAGGTGTCATCAATTGCTTAACATGCTGGATAAATTTTGCCACAAACTCGTTTTTTCCGCAACTCGTTGGGCCCGCCACAACGCACGTGAACGTGTGATGAAAACGCTGGTCCATCTTTTTTAAACAAAACGCACGCCAATGCAGATCAACGGTTTTATACAATTCGACTTTTTTTCGTTTCACACGACCAATTCGATATTTATGTAGGTGAAGCATAAGAACAAGGTGAAAAGACAGCACTTTTTTCATAACAGATTGTGAACTGCAACGGAGATGGGTAAATGAATTACCAGTCTTTACAAAACATAACGGGTTGTCGTGTGTTGCTTGCTGAGCAGGTCGTATTGAAAACCAGGAATGATTTTCAAATGGCGTGATATCAACGTCGTACATGAGATGAAGTTGCACTGTTTATGATTTTTTGACTCTCGGTCGGATTTGTGAACAAGAAGTGGTGTTGCTGATAAAATGATGCGACTGTAGGATTCGAATTTTTAAACGTTTGCTACTTTACAATAAAATAAATAGTAAGTGCACCGGTCGCACCATATGTAACTTGTGACGAAAACGTTCGTCCGTCTTTCTTAGCGCATGCTGACACAGGTATAAGCATTAACTTTGATCCGGTTCTCAACAACATGAAGAGAACTGAACAGCTGCTATGTCCAATTTCAGAACTTTGTTTTCCCTGTTTTCGAAAAAGACGACGCACAGTCCGTTGGTGACCAGTGCGTACAACTTTATCAATTCCCAGGTGTGTGATGTTGTATTCAGTTTGTTTTTTTGAAAAGTCGAGACAGCGTCACAGCGGTGTAGTTAAGTTGTCAACAGGTGCTATTGCAAATATTTTGAAGACAGCGGTTGGACCGACATGCAATTAACGAATCAAAACTGTGAAGCACGTCTTCGACAGATTTTACAGTGAAATTATTCGTTTGTGTTAAATTTGATTCTGCTTGGACACGTGAGTGAGAATGGAACAACGTTGAACGTTTTGCGCAATAGGATTGGTCGTAACAAAAGTTGATGAAACAACTTACCGGTCGTGCGTTTTGCTTACCCAAATGATTTTGGAAAAAACGAAAAACAATCAAGTTACACTTCGAGCGCTTGATAAAGGTTAGAAGTGGTTTTGTGCGAAGGTAAAGTGATGCAAAAGAGGTGGCTGCTAAACCTTTGGAGCAGCTTTTTGTAAACACAGTTTTCCAAAGATTGGATAGTGATCGGATCTACAACTAGTTGATGTCACAAGAAAAAGTTTTACAAACGGACCAGAAGGACTGGTTGGAGAAAATTTTCATGAGAAAACTCACACGCTGTAAATTACGCAAACATTTTCGAGCGCCAAACAATGGTTTGTCACGGCTGCAAAACCTTGTCGTGGGGTTTGTGACCACTTTTTTGAAAGTGTCTACGAAAACAAAAACGGGTATGATAACAAACAACGCTATGGTCATTTGTAGAAAAG
>JGI24159J19872_10008444_pt1 | contig 13477 bp, 6 predicted proteins | sample Ectturendosymbi4_FD_19872 | JGI IMG/M metagenome (IMG submission 19872) | reverse complement strand
TACTAGATGTGTGCCAGGCGTATGCAGAATCGCATGGGATTATTTTCAACTGCAACAAAACTGTTTGTATGACGTTTAAGGCTAANAGTGCAAGAAGCACAGCCACTCCAGTCTTGAAATTGGGNGGTCAATACGTAAATTCTGTTGACCAATACAAATATCTTGGGGATAGTATTGGATACTGAGCTCTCAGATGACAAAGACATTCAGAGACAACTGAGATATCAATATTGTGCAGCAAACAAGCTGCGAGCCTCTTTTTCCCGTTGTTCAAATGCAGTTAAAAACGCACTTTTTCGTTCCTTTTTTACGCCCATGCATGCATCTCAATTATGGTGTAATTTCAGGAAGTCATGCATGCAGAGACTGCGTGTGGCATATAATTTTGGATGTAGAGCTCTATACAACCTGCTCAGGAGCGCGAGTGTTAGTAGCCACCAATTTCAATGCAACATTCCTACCTTTGAGGCTCTGTTACGAAAATACACGTACCTGTTTCTCGAAAGATGCAGAAAATCTAACAGTATATGGTTATACGTTTTGATGCAGTCAGATTGTTTGTACTCGTCACTATTCTTTGAACACTATAAACGCATTTTACTCTGTGATTGAGTGAACGAACTTTGCTGTATCCGTTTGATTGATGGCGTGTCATGCCACAATGCTTTCGCATTTTAGCTAGACTCGACCAATTTGGGAATTGGCGCCCTACTCCGCTGTAGTTTTGTAACAAGTGTTACGTGTTAGCTAACTTTAGTGTTTAGAATGTGTCTGTAACCCTATGGTTGTGTCTTCAATGCAGTTGCAAAACGTGTCTGTAACCCTGTGATTCCGCCGGTTTCAATGCATTGCACTACGTTCTGCTTTGTCTGTTTTTATCGACCTGCGTTCTGCAGGGTGTGTGTGTTCATACCATGGATTTCGTGTCTGGACGTAAGCAAATAAATTAAAATTAAAATTAATCAAATTGTGCTAATCTTTACGCTTCAATAAATTCCCTGAAATCAAGCTTTCACATGTGTTTTCAAATTAATTTGTTGTAAAGTAAAACACAGCACTCAAAATATGTGTAGTTTTTTTTATTCGCCTAAATGTACAAAATTCAAGCGTTGCAAGGTGGACAAAATTAAGCGTTGCAAGACTTTCACATCAAAGTTGCTGAAGACGCGCTCAAACAGCTGATTCGTAAATTTCGACGTAGCTTGAACTTACTCGCAGACTGACATAGCAGATCATTTCTATCTTGCAAACGATGTTGCAGCACCATAAACGAAAATCCACTTTGGCGAAAGAACTTCAAAACAGGCGCAGGAAAATTTTGCATAAATAAGGACTTGCAAGTGTTACATGTAGTTTTTTCCAACCAGTTTCATTTTCCTAAAAAATTTGTCATTATTCAGGTTTTTCATGTCGGACAAGAATCATTTTAATATTTCAAACGTAAGGAGCATGGTGTTCTTTTTTCAATTCTTTCGCATTATACTCAAGGTCTACATTTATTCACCAGCGTCACTTTTTCCACTCTCAAAAACAACGTCCAATTTTTTTAAGGCAAAGCATTTCCTAAAATAATCTCTGAGTTCTTCTAAAAATCATTGTGCTTATATCTTATTGTGAAGGTAAATAACTTCCAACGCGTAACTGTTAATTTCAGGCTTTTAGAAATGATAAAACAGCGCAACTAAGTCTCATGTACGTTCATAATATCTACAAACCTTGAGGCGTTTTCATTGCGACATTGCACGACAACCCGTTTTTCCAAAATTAAGAATTAAACTGGAAATTATAAACAAAATACTCCACCTCTATAACCACCAAGCCTGTCGCATGGCAGGAATCTTCTGTGGAACGAACTGACATATTGCTTCGTCTTATTCGGGGGAGTAACTTTTGCGTTAGACTGGGATTTCTCTGCTAGCAAAAGAATTTCAGCGATTTCAAATGCTTTCTAAACTGCTGTAAACAAGCATGACACCGCTGTCTGCTTATTTTGTTCCTACATCTTCCTCGGTCACGGTCTTCCACTTGCATTTGTGCAAGTGGCCGCTTTCCAGAAACAGGAGTTCGCCAAAACGATATCTGAGTAATGAACTTGGCTCCTTTTGTCGCGATTAGCGTAATTGCTTCGTCTTTGGTGCCTGATTTGAATGAGTTAGGAATATTGCAAAATGTTTTCCTATCTCTTCCCGGAATGGACGGGTTGCAAGGTGAGTTTTTTGACTGTATATGACATTTTTTCTTATGTGAATTCATGACCTACTAGCATTTGTTCCTGTATCTAAACAATTTTTAGTATTTGTTTCAACTTACGAGCAGGCAAGTCTAGATGTAATAAAGATCAATCACATTGCAATCACCGAGCTTGGTAAGTACAATTTGAGAAGTTAATTTCTAGCAAAAATTTGATTTCAAATTCAGAAAATAAACACAACTTTTAGAACGAACCATTATGAAACAAGATTCTAGATTAACCAACCCAGTAGGTATACACTGGCTTGTCCATGGGAATGTCATTCCTATGGGAATCCCATTGGAAATGTCCCATCGGATGGGACAGGACAGCACACATTTGTATTTCCCATGAGACTCAGAAACAGAATTAGAGTGTCAGAATGTTACTGAAATGTCATACTTAGGCTATACTTCTGAATTTTAAGTCAATGAATTTTGTCGTTTTGCATGTCTCTTTGTACATGCAGTCCTATTTAGTATAAACTAAACTTTCATAAATCTAATAATTTTAATTTAATTGTATTCCATATTAATATTATAGTTATGTAATGGGAATCCCATGGGATGGGACAAGCATAAATTGTTATGGGATGGGACAGGTAAATATGTCCCATGGACAACCCTGGGTATGCAACATCATATTTGATTACTCACGTGATCTGGCAACGTCTTTTGATTCGAAATCATCGTCAGGTTCTTCTTGTGCTTTCTGGGGCGGAAGTTTTCCTAAGATCCCTGTTCGCGGTGAAAAAGACTTTTTACGTGAAATCCTGAATATCTTAAACTTATGCAATAGTTACGCAACGCGATTGCACTGTATCTTTACAAGTGATAATCACAACGCAAACGCATGAAAAATGTTTTTCATATCAAGCAAGTGCTGCGCAACAGGAATACCATGGCAACTAGGACAATGTAACTTGGAATATGCTAAATGTTTGTTTGTCTTTTATGAAACCAATTAAAACAATCATTTGGGTCAGGGTAGTCAAAAGTAAAGAGGTGTCTCAAAACCAACCCTTTGCAATTCAGCCAAGTATCATTGTGCGGGTTATCAACAGCTTATACTTAAAGATAAGTACTATAGGGCTAGTAGTTTCTTTTTGCAAGTTGATGATTACGCCTAAGTGCCAAACACCTATGCTATCCAAGCAGTTCTGCTTGACTGTTTACGCGGTCTGACTCCGCTGGTACACCACCGGCAGCATGTCTGGCGCACCAGCACATATAGTGCACCAACGAAGATTCAAAACCCTTGCAATTGGGCTTCAGCGGAACATTGAACATAGTTTCCTGCATTTTTTGTTCAACGCCTGAGACATTTCTGGGGTAACACCTGATATTAAATTGCGTGTGTAAGTCGTACAAACAGACTGAACTTTATATTGAGGTACCCCAACCTTTTTTAGGCAAAGCTGTTGTGGAACGTCAAGCCGTTTGCAGAGAATCAGAGCTACACCCAGCTGCTGGCAAACTTGTTGGGATGTTCTTGTTTGGATGGGTCAAGATTTACTTGTAATTTTTATCGAGTTGTGTGCTAAACTTAAATTGACTGTTGTTGTTACATATATACCGTCATTCAGTATTAGATAAAAAACTCTTTGTTCCTAAATACAGCTACAGCGACTTCAACTCCTTGAAAGATTACCACAAAGTGGAGCTGAGGATGGTTTCTATATTTTATAAGAAATAACAAATTACTCACGGATTTTTTGTTGCTCACAATGCGACTGATTTTCTTTGTCCTCTTTTATTGGTCTTTTACTAGCCATGGTTCAGTGCTCTTACTTTAGAATGTTTGCAGCAGCAACGATTTTTGAAGAGGTTTATACGTTATGAAACTCACACCTAAATCATCTAGAGCAGAATTGGAAAAAGTTTAATTAAGCATTCCAGTTTGTTCAAGCTGAGGTATATGCGAGTGAAGTAAATATTAAAAGTGATGANCTTCAGTCCGACAATCTTGTGAACAAACATGCTTAGCATTTACACAGTGCAAAATAACTTAATATTTTTATTATGGTAGGTTCACTGGCTCTTCGAATTGCTCGGTTTTGTTGTGCCACGACTTGTTTGTAGTTCTACGGGAAATGTTAGAAAGAACACTGGATTTATTGATGTGAAATAAGGACTTTTTGCAAAACTGGAACAATCCATAAGAGGGTCCACACTAAGCCTGAGTAGTTTGCCTTGCTACCTGTACGAACCTCGGCCTTGAAAAGTTGACGGCACTTGCACCTATCAGGAAGAAAGTCCGATGGAGAGGTCAAATCGGGGTCACAGATGAAGCTGCATTCGTACGTTTTACAAACCTCTGCGTAACATACGTTGATGCATGTGGAAGTTGATGTATGTGGACACTCTTTATCTGGTGCAGAACGGTTGCTTTTTGCGCAATTTGGATAGATTTTGATAAATAAATTGCAGCTTTTCCAATTTTTATTTCTCCGCAATTGGAGCGTCGTTCTTTGCTCTTGCAGTTTGCCCTACGTGGCCAAAGCGGTTGCAATTGAAACTCCTCAGTGGTGTGGGAATGTAATGCCTCACTCTGAATTGTAGATAACCTACTNGCGATTTGTTAAGTATCGGTAAATTGAAATGTAACAGCACAGTACGGGAATGACGCATATCTGTCAATTGTATCTGTCGATACAACTAATTTTATAATCGTAGCAACTTTTCATATTCTTCGTGGTAAGGTCTAGCGGCACATTACCAATCACTCCATTTGTGCTGGCTATCTTTGCAATAGCCCAGCTTAGACCATTATAGAAACACCTGGGCCATCATTTAAGAAACCTATGGTCTACCAGCCATTAACTTGAAGAATGTTGAATTTGCCGTTATGCGGGGTAGTGCATGACCAGTACGCCCCGATGCATTCTTAGACAGCAATCGATGAGCAGTGAACCCAAGGATTTCAGTGCCTTTTCAGAGACACTTTGCAAAACTGCTGGTAGGACTTCCATCGTATTGTCTATGTTCGTGCCTGACAAGCCTTAGAACATGTTATTAGAATCTTTTCCTTTGCTTCGTTTGGCTTTTCCTGGAGGCTTCGAAAGGTGCCGCGTGCACCGCGCACCATTCCTTGAGGTACTGTTAGATTCGATGATGGAACACTACTTTGTGGAAATGTAAATGTATGGACTGAAAACCTCCTTCTAAACGATCTACGGAGCCGAAAGAAACAAACACTCTTCGCAGCAACGCAACTACAGCACACACCAAAACACGCCTTCACAACGTTGCTACTGCAACTCTTCTCCCCGAAACAGACGCCCTGACTAATTGGTCACTGTAATTGTCAAAGCACAATGTTTTTCTCCTCACATTGTGCTTGGAAAATAAAACTGTGATGAATTGTTTTTTTTCTGCATCATTTAATCACACTCTGCAATCTCAGTTTTCATACAGCTACCCTTGTGAAGGAAGAGAGCAAAATTTACGCGTCTTCCACTCATCTGTAAACCACTTTACCCGAAGCACTGCAAACTGTTTTTTGTGTTGTGTTTGCGTTTTCGCTGATGATTGGCTAATTGATGCTAAAGGGAAGGAGTTTAAATTGAACGATATATGCAAAAGACAATCATTACTTGTTCAGGCGCGGCCAGCAGGTGGTCTAGCGAAAAGTGCGTCCGCTTCGGTGCTGGTAGGTCAAGAGTTCGACTCTCGGCTGGGTCTTACCAAGACCTTGTGAATTGGTTCTGCAGCCTTCTTACCAGGCGCACGGTGTGCGGAAGAGCTGCAGGGAATTCACCCAGAACACAAAAAAAAAACAAGTGAACTGAAACCAGAAATTGTACAAACTCAGTCGTGGCGGTAAAACCACTGCAGTTATAAAGCGCCAACAAACAAACCACCATATCAAACAATGTTTAGGCGCATCTCAGCCAGTTGCATTTAATAATTATGTGACGGCACAACGTTGCTTCAAGCAGTATATTTTCAATAATCAACCCCACAGCATCAATCATTATGTGTATTTCTGAAAAATACTTGTAAAAGTGCTTTTTTTTTGGAGAAATATGACATTACTATTTTTGTTCGTTTGTTTATATATGCCGGTGTGGCTTTTAAGTTCAACCTCGAATTAAGCTGTGGCATATCGCATGCTTTTAACTTTCACGTTACTTTTGCACTTCGCTTTTGCATGAGAAATACTGGAGGCTGATGTTGGCCACTTCACAATTTCCAAAGCTTTGCACTTGTTCGTGCAGCTTGGCGGTGTGAGTTCTTCGAAAAACGCCATCTTCTCATTGCACTTGAGATAGTGTACTCCTGGTCATTCTCTCGAACACCAAGACACTTCGCACTGACGACGTAAAAAAGATTTCCTTTTACAATCAAGGCTATATAAATTTCAGGTAAAATTTCATCGCAACCTGCTGCATACTCGGTTTTCAATATCGACAGCTAGGGAGACTTTGCTCGTACTGATGGTATGCTCTTCCTGCTTCAGTGTGTCTGGTGGCAAGAGAGTGACTAGGAAATGTGTTTCCGATTGCTGAATGGGACACTGTTTTGGTCTTGTTGGATGTAGCAGTATTAGATAATTTTTCGTTCCGGACAATCTTGCTTGGTTTGTTTTGTTGCCTTTCTGCTGTTTGGAACCTAATTTGTGTCCGAAATTTACCACAAATTTTTTAGGCTTATTAACCACCCGGGCTGCGGATGTTTACGTCACTGCAAATTTCTTATGCGGAAAATATTCCGCAAATTCGTTTGTAGCCAGACCACACAAATTAATTTATTTGCTGGAATAGCATCTTTCATTGGCTCCAACAAACGTTTTGTTTCCTCTGTCGCAACACCGAGTTGTTGGTTATCTGAACTCGGTGATCAATTTTCAACTGCTAATTAATGTATGAGGAAAGTAATCAACACGTTGGTAAAAATTTACTAGTGGTGTGTTTTGGCATGATTTTTGATGATGATGGCCAGTTTTTATTTTAGGCTCATGAATAGCAATGCCAATCATAAATCTGCATTGAAATCACCTTTGTTGTTTCTGCAATCTCTTACCTGGTATGTTGATGAGTAATATGTGTCGCAGGCCACACGTTCTGGCTTGAAAATAGCGACGTTGGCTCAACGCGGAGTGTTTAGATAAAAAAGCAATTTGAGAACTTTGAAATAAATTCCAACCTTGAAGCGAAAGCAACGGTTAAGTGCAAAGAAGAAAATGACCATAAATGGTTATTTCCTTTTCTGCAACTGACCATTTCTCATACGAAATTGATCAGCATTTTCCTGCTTGACATTCTGTTTGTGTAACCAAGACTTACGTACTGTATGTTGCATCAAAGCCAAATAAAATCATGAGTACAAAATGGAATCATTGCCTGGGCAAAAGCAACTTTTTGCGATCTAGAGCCAATATCAGTTGTTCTAAGTTGCACCATTAGGTATTAGACCACATATGAAATTGTGACAGAACTAGCAATTACAAAGCGCAGAAAAGTTCTACGTCTAAAAGATATTAAGAGTCTTGAAGTTAGGAAAATCGTGTATAAATGTAACAAATCTCAGATCTTGTCTACATTTACATTATTCCCAACTAATTACGGTGTTTCATCAGAATGACGCGGGTACACTTGAGCAAATCTCTGTGTTGGAAGAAAGTATTCGTGAAGCGTATTGCTTTGCTAAAGCACAGCTGTAGCGGGAGTTCTCCATCATTTTTTACCTCAACATCAATAATTTGGCCTGTCACACGACTCTATATACCAGCATCGTCCGCAACAAGTGCATCGAGGTCTCGAAAAGCAATCATGGATTTGTTAGCTTTTACCCATCTCATTATTAATTTAGAACCAGTGGGCCGTCCCTGGCAACTTTAGTTCACCTAACGTTCTACGGTATGTACGGTATCACGTACGGTATCACCTAACATTCTACGGCATGTGACACTCGGACAAAAATGTTTGAAGACCAATGATTTAACACATACGATACTGAATGGCTTGAGAGAAGAAAATGTGCTTGTTTCCCGACAGCCCGATGTAGTTGTTTGCAGAGGCGACAGCCGCAAGAAACAGGTCGCGTTTCTTTGTGGATAGATCAAACGTAGCTGTTAATTTGAACATTTTTTTGCATTTCTTTTGGGAGCAACTGCGTGTAGCACTGTGAAAAGAAAGTGTTGTGTTTATCAAGAGTGTAAGATCCGGGTAAAAGTTCACTTTGCAGTATTTTAACACCACTGCACACTCTTACATGCACCGGGTGAAGACCAGATAATGATGTTTATGTCCAACAGACGGTCTGTGCGCCGGGCTGTTTGGTTGGTTGGTGCGTGGAAGAGTCAGGTTGCAAGTTATTGTTTTCAGAAGACTAAATTTCAACCTTTTGACACCACTGGTGTCTGGCGTGGTCCAGCAGAAATTTGCAAACTTCCTCAAATTACTCTTCACTTCATNCAAAACTAATGCATTGCGTCCACTTAGTTCCAGGGCTGTGGAGCCAAAGCGGTGTTCCGAGGCCGGGTTCCAAGCAATTTTGGATCGCTGGAGGGGGAGTCAACTTTATGCACCAGCTCCACAGCCCTGCCTGTTGCTATGAAGTAGAANAAATACTATTTTGGTCAACTTCAATGNTTTGCAGGTGATGCAGTAGTACNATACCATGTGATCAAGCAGATCGACACCGCACACGTGCCTGTTGTGGTCATCAACGCACACTAGTTTGCTGATCTGCTCCACTGCTCGTCACACTTTTTTGCGTCTTGTAACCATTGTCATCAAGACGTCGTGAATCGTGGAAATCGCTTTCACCCCTGGTATGTCTTTCCAGGCCAGAACTGGAACTATACCATTGTCTTCACCAGCTATGTCCAACTAAAATTGCTTACTGAGCCAAACATGGTGATAACATTTTAACCAGGACCGCACACTGAATGACATATTAATGAGGGCAGCGCATTAAATAACTTACTTTGATCTTAGCAAAAACATTTTTGTTTAAGCTAATGTACTGAAAGCGTTGGAATCCTAACTGCAATGGTAACAGTTGTTTGGCACCTTTAGCCACTCCGTAAATGTGATTTGATAGGGACGTTTAGTGCCAATGATGTACAGGTTGCAGTATGCAGGCTACTCATACTGCAGCGTACACCTAAACTGGGCCACACAAAACCTTCGACCGGGNCTCATGCGTCCCGGGAGTTGGACATAGCTGGTCTACACTATAGCGATGACANTGCCGATTTGCAGTTGCCTGGTTCACGAATTTCGAAAGGCCCGCNTTAGCGGCTGGGAGGAGTGCTAGTGGTGTGCTTTTGTTCAGGAAAGGCTTACACAAGGCAACACNATTGTTGGCTATTAAAGTGAATGCCATATTGACAAATTTGAATCGTAAAAGTTTTAACGGAAATAAGGTTGTTTATTCAATGGAATTTCTTTAATAGTTCAGCACTTTGTAAACACTTATATGCGAGTCAGTTCGCGAGCGATGAAATGAAAATAATCAAGTAACCTTGAATAACTCTACGAAACAAATAATCTTTGGTAACCTCAATATTTATGTAACCTCAAGTACCCCTAAGAATCTCGTGACCTCATGTGCTAAAATTTTACTTAACACCTTATTACTTTTGTCAAAAAATCGAACGTTCATTGCTAAGTAATTGACTCAATGATAAATGAAAGCATTCATTTTTGAAAACAGCTTTCGATTTTTAAGACTTTCTATATTGTAGAACGCAACCACGCCACGTAGTTACGTGGTTTTAGAATTCCTAAGCTCATTTGTTTGTAGGTTTTGAATTTTGTGATTTGCGCGATATCCTGAAAACGTTGTGTTGATAATTTGAAGTTGTACAAACGTGAATGAACTAATTTTAACAAATCATTTTACAGTTTTACATTTGTATTGACATTGACATTTTCTCAGAAGTTGAGTTCAATGTGCTGNATTTTGTTCTTTTTACGTGTTAGTAGAAAATAAGACCGTNCAAACTTCAGGATTTAACTTGTAAGTAATCGCACAACAAACTGGGGGGCAGTANGAATAGCTGAATTTATTCTTCAACGTAACATATATCCGTGATTGAAAATGTTCAGAACGAAATGACCCAATGCTGTTGGTGGATATTTTTTTATTTAAACGGGAATGAAGACGCAAAACGCTAGATTCACTGTGTTGGGCATTCGGAAGCAGAAGCCGGCATTGCCCACATATCGTGAAAGGAAGTACAGTTCACGTCGCTATTCGAAACTGAAGCGTATGGCAACAACTGCTCAAACAACACTTCGATACATTGCAAAGCGTGGTAACCTTGCGCGATTCGCAACAAAAGTCACTTTCGTAGAGACGTAGAGACAAATAATGCCACAAGAGTGCGAAAAATACAGACGTTGTGGCGCAGTTTTAGCAAAAGGCACTGTAAAAAGCGAAATCTTCGATCGTTTTACAATGTTGGTTTGGTGTCTATGTTATCTTCTGGCAAGGGAGACGGATTGGTGTAAACTGGGGAATCGTCATTCAGTTTGTACCGCGATGTGCTGTACTTGGTTTTGGTGTGCAGTTTCCTGAAAAGACAAAGTGCTGGTGAGAAAAGTCATAAACGTCGTGTGGTAGCTTTTTTGTACTCCTTTACTTATACCCCAATTATTAGCTACTGATTTATTTTTTCTAGCAGCATGTGTAGCAAAACTAAATCAGAAGGCCTTGCTCAAGTAATTAGTCTGCAAAAAATGACACAGTCGAATCTATCAGCAAATCCTTTCAAAATGAAATCGATTTCTCATAAATCTACGCATTGTCAGCCGTGAAAACTGCAAGCAGTGCTTTCTGGTGGAATGGCGAAAGCTAATGTAAAGGTAGAGCAAGCAAACAAACTCAGAACTAAAATGATTAAACTAAAACACAAGTTGCGCCAAGCAAAAGCTGGAAACTACTGTATATCAGCCAGCCGGATGATTCATCGAACGCTTGCAGCAACCTCAGAGTAGAGCCTTTCATTGTCAGAAGGCCTTGCAGTTGGTAACTGCCAAACGTTTCAAAAAATTTATCTTCATCACGTTTTTTTTTCGCATTTTATGTGAAACCTCTGTTTGAATCGGAACCGCTGTGATTACGTTCTGAGTGACGTTCGGTTTCATTTCATCTAAACATTCGGAAAACGGTATACATTTGTTGATAAGGGAAATAAATAGAGCTGAAAAGAGCGCCAAATTTTTAGGCATGATGTCCTGACCTTAACATCACTGAAAAATGTCCTTGTTTTTGTATTGGAAAATGGTAATGCAGATATCATTCGTAAGAACATAAGTTATGTTTGTATTGGTCACAATGGCGGGCCGTCATTTTGAGGAGGGAGAGAAATAATGCCTTCCGATGAGTAGAATGTACACCACCAATCAGTGTGGAATATAACTAGTGTCTTACACGAAAATTTCAGTTCACATGAAATCATCTAACCATGCTGAACACACAAGAAACTAAATAAAACCTGTAATTCAGCCTAATAGCTTGGGTTGTTGTGTGTAGCATACAACAGAACGGTAGGTTATCGTTGTGAAACGCATGAAGCCGTATATAATTGTTACCGTCTCTGCGCAAAGAAACAGTTCATACCCTGGCTCGCTGCATTTTTAACTGTCCTCCAACGTGAATACGCCTACCCGTGGTATGCTATTTACACCCATGCTTTCAACTATAGCGGAACATTGCAGCTTTGCGATCGCAAATGGATGATTTGTTTTATATCAGACACTTTTATCAGAAGACGTACTGCAGAAAACATAGACGTTTGTTATAGAACGAAGAATTCGGGACACGAGTAGGATTCCGAGATATTTTGTAACTTAACATATTTTTCAGATATTTAGCGCATGAATATTGCAACCGTACATAACACAAGTTACGTTTTGTTGCTCTACTTAGCTTTAGCAAATGTGTGAAGCTGCTGGAAGCTCATGCAAAGTTGCTTCCATTTTGTTTTCTACAAGAATTCAAACAACTTTTGAAATCAAACAAGCTCTTTGCGAACTACGGTAGCTTTTTTGCCAGATAGATATCATTAATGTTTATTGAAAAACGTCCCTTCGACGAATGAAAAATAATGGCGCTTTGCAGGTAGGCTACGGCGAAAGTTTTGAGTGCGAAAAAAAACATTTTCGGACTCTTTAAAAGGTAATTTTCAACGACATTCTGTGGCAGTTACAATTACACTATTCAAGAAAGCATGCTTTACAAATTTGATGCCGGCAGCCACTCTTCTGATGAAAACTTACCGTGATTTCTTTTCTTTAAATTAGTTCAAAGGAAAAACGCGCATCCTGTTTTTTGCAAATACTTCGATTAGAAGATGAAACAACCTGATTGCAGCTTTACGAGGAGGAATCAGTCCAGTTGAGCGGCTGCAATAAGCTTAGTGTGGATAACAATTATCGTTTGCTCCAACCAAAGTAACCGGTCGTCTCGTGTTTCTAGTTCTTTGCTATGTTCTTCATTCTGAGGGGGGCATTATCACATTGTTAACCTGGACGTTTTATCAAGCTAATGTGGAGTTATTTTGGGGCAACAAGGTTTATATCATTTTGTACAGAATGAAATAATTCTTTTTTTCATGTGACACTGTAAGTGTACTTTCTTAAAGAACATAACGTATGATTGATTTATGTAAAATCCATGGTTGTATATAGTGAATATCAATTTGTTTTACCAAAGTGTTTTTGAATAGATCTTTTATCAGTATTTTTCATTTCGGTGAAGCCTGTTACACTATTTTCAGAAAAAATAAAAACTTACGTGTACTTATAGAATGCTACATAAAACAAGACGAAGGTGGCCAAGAGGGCTACGCCAAGAACCACTCCGACCACAATAGCGTCCACATTCGTTTCTTCAGATGGTTGGCCGGCCTACAAAAAGTGTAGCATGTCGCATGCATCATGAAACCGGAGAGGTGAAGTTCGCTATTGCAACTCACAAAATAGCAAATCGACTGTAATCGCAAATCGACAGGCTGTGATGAGCATTAATCCGAGACGTAGTAACTGTTTCAATTTCGAGTATCTTTCCACTAACCAAGCAACTTTGGTAACCAAGAGTGACATAGAAGAAATCGAGTCACTGACCAAGAAAGAATGCCTTCAGATCAACGAAATGACTGCGTGCAAGTTCCATGTCTTCACGAGTATGACTTTCGAATTACTCAAACATATAATTTAAGTATTTCTTGCTGAAAACTGTATGCTCACTGCTTGGTATTCTCAGCTGCTGGAACTGAGTGTTTTAAGGTTGT
>JGI24159J19872_10008443_pt1 | contig 13477 bp, 14 predicted proteins | sample Ectturendosymbi4_FD_19872 | JGI IMG/M metagenome (IMG submission 19872) | reverse complement strand
TTCAAAAGTCATTATATGCTTACTGCTAATGTATCTATGAAAAATCATGAGAAAATATTTTGTCATAAGGAGTTTTAGGGGTACATGTTCATCTGTCAAAAATCTGAAGGAGTACATCTTTATCTGTTGAAATGCTGTAGGGGTACATGCTCATTTGTCGGAATGCTGAAGGGGTACATGGTAAGAAAAAGGTTGGGAACTCCTGGTCTAATTGCTCAATTTGTCACCTCTTTCTACCCCTGAGAAGCGTTTTGTTCAGCTAATACGTCATTTGCAGTTTCGCTTTTGATGTTTAAACAGTTAACACGTGTGGAAATTCAAATTAAGGATCTTTATCTGAGAATTGTTGCACCTCGCAATTTGTTTATCGAATTTATACGCGAGGTGCGAAGCGCAACCCGACTCCCCATGGAGAGAAGGCGGAAAGTCTTTATTTTTTAGTTTATTAAAGATTTAAAAGGTGCTAAATTACATGGAGGAGTCTAGATTCAGTAGAGGGATTAAGGAGTTTAATTTAGCAAACAACGTGCTGCTATGGTAGAGTTTCACCTGTTTGTATAATTCGTCACTTCGCCTAAATCGTGACTTTTTTCTAATCCCCTTGAGGTGACGAATTAGGCAAATTCTACTGTATTTCGGTTTTAGTCTGGTTTTGGTTTTCATTAGGTTGTTTTTTTTGCGTTTTTCGGAGTAGTTTGCGGTGATTTAGGGTTTTAGCACAGCCATCCACATCCGGATTCATCATCATTTCTCAAGTTTTTCGGAGTTTTGGCTAGTGGGGCTTTTTCAGCTTAGTTCCCGCCTGGCTCAAACCTCTAGTTACGCCAATGCTCAGTACTGGTATGTTACATAACAGAAAGCTGTCATTCTACAATACTCTGTGTGTTCAGCGTCGTTGCCATAAGGGTAATATCAACAGGAGTTGGTGCAGTGCACAGGACAGAAACTTGCAGTTCGTGTTTTTCTGGAGCAATGAATCGTCAAACTCAAATACAAGCGCTACTGTCCCGTGAGTCTTCAATTAAACAAAGAGTCTTCTTTAGAGTTAAAATCACCCAACCGGTGTGAACGCAATCCCTAATAAATCGGTCTATTATATACTGGTTTTCTACGAATGTGTTCTGGTATGTAGTGCATTATGAGCGTGTCCCGTATAAAAATATCCATTACGTACTGACCTCTTATGAACGTGTTGTGATCTAGTCTGCTGTGAACGTGTTCTGTTAAAGAACGTGATCTTTTATGAACATATCTGTTTTGAAAGGGAACCAACGCTATTGAGCAGATCTCTAATGCATTGACGGCTAGCTCGAAACTCGTCTGAGCCGCTTTTGCAAAATTACGGGCTAATAAGTTTCAGAATAAAGTCTAAAAAAGGAGTAATGCGTGAGGTACTGTACTTATGTTACCAAGAAATTGTAATAAAAGTACCGGTATGCCCTTGATACCAACGTTTAACCATCTCTTCGGGGTTAGCTTGCGTGTCTTAAAATGCAGGCAAGCATAATTAATGCGGTGTATTGCATCGCAACAAATTAGCTGAAGCGCCGTCGACCTCACGGTACGAATAGTCCTTCCATTTCATGCAGGCCCGTTAACTAGGGGGGCGCTCGCCCCTGTGGAAAAATTTGTTGCGCATAGTTTAAAAAATTGGGCCCCTCTGAGAAAACTCTTCGCCCCCCCTAGTGTCCCAAGATGGTTACGGGCCTGATTTCATGCCACTTGTGTGTAGCAGCAGTTGGTAACTAACTGCACCCACAGTTTACATAGTGATGCAATGTTCGCAGCTAAAACAAATTCCCGCCTTTATCTTCTTTGCAAAGTACAATTTTTCTCTCATCCATTAGTTTCCTTTTTCAGTAAATTGTTCTCGATTCAGGATCCTGCAACACCAACATGGGTGGCACACAAGAACTAAGTAATCCAACATAAACGGACTGCGCGATTCCTTAGTATTCGCAGGACATTCAACTAGGTGTTGCAAAACGTGACCTAAGAACGTTCGAGAAACCATCTTATTTCTAACCAGGCCCGTAGCCACGGGGTNGCATTCGGAGGCAGTGCTCCCCAAATTGTGCTGTGCCCAAGAAAATCTGTTTTCAACATGNAATAAAGACAAAAATCTTTGCCCCTAGAACTGTTTTTTGTCCCACCAAACCTTGAAACCTGGCTATGGGCATGTTTCTAACTACCTCCAATAGCCTTTTTTCTATTTCGAATTCTGATTATAATCAAACTCACAAAGCTTTCCCAGGGCTAATAGAATCAAACTCACAAGTTACAAAGCTTTCCCAAAATCGAGTGCTTTTTATGTTTCGTTTTAAGAACTACCCTCATGAAATGCCTTGGTTACTGTACCTATGACGAAGCAGAGGCAAAAAGACGTTTGCAAAGCTATTACATCTGTTACAGCATATGGCAAACGAGTGAAATATGCACGATATCCTGACCCTGAGGAGCGTAGACGCAGTGGTGGATCCAGGAGTTTAGGGGCCCGTGGTAAAGAATTTGAGGGGCCTTTTAACAGACGTAGGCACTCCGGCTACTTGAAATACCATAAATATTCTTAGATCATCGCATAATATGCATATCCTGCTTTTTGAACTACTCAATATTTTGTAGGCCTAATTATAAATAACACTTCCCTGTCAAGGAGAAGCCAATAGTTAGAATTGCAAATATATTGTCGAGTTGTATCTTGCAAAAACAATACATTAGTGATAATAAGTTTAACCCTGAGTGAATTTAATACATTGTTATGAAGCAAAGTTGTCAAGAAAACCTGCATTTTAAAGCACAAAACGTAATCAACGTTTCCGAAAGAAGGTCACACGTTATTATTGAAAAAGCGTGGCGAGGCAAGTGCCTCACCCTAGATCTACCACTGCTCATACAACGATTCCCTCTCGTAAAACTGAATGACGATGAAGCAACACACGAAAAACAAACGCTCTTTCTTTTCAAAACCAACAATAAATGATCGATCCAGGCGCTGGGCGAGGTGTTCAGTCTCTTGCATAGCTTTGTCATCGCCAATTCCCCAGGCTGGAATGCTACAAAAACGACCCGCTAACACCTCGGGTTTAACCAAGCAACAACAACGCAATTTAGATTTTTGCAATAATATCAGGTGTGTCGCTATGAGCGGAAGACATGTTGAAGCGGCGCCGACTACGACGTGTGTCTGCGGCTACATGTGGCAAATAGCGACCGGCACTTTGGCGTGATGAACGATGTAGTCACTGACGGAACCGAGTACCGTTCGACGAATGGTACCCAGGCCGCGCGTGCCCGTGACGATCATGTCAGCTCCAACCTCCTCCGCTTTCTTCACGACGCTTTTTCCGGCGCCTTCGTCTGTGGTCTCCACTAGACCTTTGACTTTATCCTGGAAAAGGCAAGAGTCGCAGTTGAATGCGGTGTTTTCAGGTCTGAGTGTGGTGCTTTTTAACAGGTCGTGTGTGCAACGCGGCCAGCACAACACTTTCGACGTAACTCCATGCACGGTCTTACCTGGTGGGGGGGAAACGGGTGAACAATGCCCCGGACGCCGAAAAGTCCCAACAATGTCTCAAGTACTTTCTTCAATACAATATATTTACTCCCAAAAGACCTTAGGTTGGAACGTGGGGGCGCCAAACTTATTTTTTGCCCCGGGTGCCATCTAACATCGGTACGCCCTTGACCCCATGTTTCAGTCAAAATAAGCAGTCAGTTTTCCATGGAAATAAACCACTGAGGAAGCATACTGCTACCAGAGTGGTAACGGAGCCGAGTTGAGCTGACTCGGAATATGCTGCGAGTTTCGTTTTGCGCTAAATGACTTCTTTCAACTTTAGCTGCAACTCGTATGAAAGTTTGTTAAATGGCACTGGAATTTTAAAAAACTGCGCATCTTTCATTTGAATGAAATGCGTTTGGGCGATAGATTTCACACATATCTATACCTTTCCGCAACTCACGATTGCTGACGACTCCATTCGCCGTGGTCAGCCTGACTGAAGTTAACTCGAAGTTTACTGCCAGGGACAGGGCCTGTTGAGAGAAATTTTACCAGGGGGTACGAAGACCGAAACGGGGACCCTAACATCATCGAAACTGGTATAGCTTGTTTGCACAGTAATCAGAATATAGATCAAACAGTTACCATGCTAAGATTTAGATATGGATTGATTGTTATATTGGCAACGGCCTTACACTAGTAATTGTGGACTTGGATACAGAAAAAATTGGCGTGCGTACTTTTATCTTCCCGGCTCCAGTACCTATACCGGGACCGTGGACGATGTACTTCTTGTAACCACCTCTCGTAGGCCATGGCCAGGGAGATGATATAAACGAGTTGCAAGCACGATATCGAAACCTGTTAGCACATTTCACGCAATGCCATGCCAACGAACGTCAGAAAAAAAACAGCTTTCGGTTTGTTGTTATTGCTGAACTCGTAACAAGCATTTGAATTGACTAAATATTTTACTGCAGCACAAGTTCTTCGCACATACATTTTACTGTGCTGAACCTAACGTTCTCAATAAAGTAGGGAAACGCGATTACCGTACTACTGCAACGTTATCGTTGACCTCGGGCAACATTTGCGCCGCTATCGCGTCTGCTACGATAGTAGTTCCGACATCACTTTCGTCGCACATCGTTGAAACTTTACTTACGACGCGCAGCACGTCTTAAAAATCAATTAGAAGCTGGGACACGATTGCCACTTTTTGGTTTAAGGACGATAAAGTATGAACAGAACGAAAATAAGCACAAAACAAACATTTTTGCGATACGAACAAGGAAATCACGAAGTTTCTCAGCAGGTTATGTTTTCAGTGTTCTTACCCCGTACTGTGCACATTTTTCGTTCAAACTTTCCGACAACTGCTTCTGCTTCCTTTTATGTTCTGCAATAAGCGCCTGGACTTCTTCGTACATCAAAACTGGAACACCTGCTGCATGCGGTGCACCTGTGTTAGCGCTTGCTTGTTCAGAAAAGTCGGTGATTGGCAGTGATTCAAGTCAATTACTTATGTCTGATTAATTACAATTAAACCATTCTTTCTGCAAATACTCGAATGCGATTGCAAACACATTCACTTCTCCAAAATATTCAACTATATCATGAAATTACATATAATTGATTGGTTATGCAATTACGACTCAATCACCACTGTCTTCCATCATGCACGTTCCGACACAAAACTCTGCCTCAGCAATGTTGTTAAGTTTTATCGGTTTATGTCGTTGTGACGAAACACAGCCGATTTGTCCACAGCACTGGAACACTTCGCCGTGCAAGATGTAACATTCGGAACGAGCTTACAGAAGTTCATCTGCCGCCAGTAGTACATGTGTCACGATTTTGCTGAGGCTAAAGCAAGTGCAGAAGGTTTTACGCTTTTCATGGATTAATTGTGTTTACTTGTATCTAGCAGTTCCGACAACATTCAGTAAAGTTTTTTCGCAACTGCTTAGCAAAAAAGCAATTTAATGTGCAATCCCAAATTATTTAGAAGTACTTTTGACTACAGCTGACTCGCCTTTATAACGGAATTCAAGTGCGCGGAAAGGTATTGATTAGAGATTGACCGATGTGGCTTTTTCGGGACCGATACCGATCTGTCAGCCAATCAAAGACCGATAGCCGATACTTCTAATATTTTTAAATCTTGTTTTCTGCTTCATTAACCAAAAATATAACGTATTCTATGTCATACACACGTCGGCTCGGCTGCCATGGCCGACGTGTGCTCCGTGGTTCATCTTGTCTGCTTGTTTATGATAACGTACGTGCTAGCGTTGCTGCAAGATAACTGTCTTGACTTGCTTTGTTGTGCTTTCTCGCCTAAGTTGTCTGGATGCGGGAGGAATGTAACAGCGTTTTTTTCAACACCTACTGAGGTCGATGAAATTGGTTGTTTTGGCCGATACCGGTATATCGGTAAAACTCAAATATCGGTCTATCTCTAGCTTTGATCCCACTTTCTCGTTAGATAGAAGTCGATAACACAGAAGTCATTGAAAATTTGTAAGTAAGGGATATGGTAAAATCACAGTGGCTTGGAAGAGCTGCACTGATACTTATTTGCATGGGATTTATTATATTTTGCTCGTCAAGGTGCAGCAGAAATGTTAAGATACTAAGATAAATCAATTTGCCACCGGTTTTGCAACATCCTCTACAAAAAACAAAACAATTTTCCAAAAGTAATGAACAATTCTGCATCAAGGTTACATGTTGGAAATATTTTTCAAAATTGAAGAAAGACGTCTGTTTTAATTTTCTCGTTCCATTGTTTATTGCGCTAAATTACAAATGTTTCTTAACAAAAATGCCTAAAATACCGAAATTTTGCTCGAGTTTTACGTTTTTTCATTTTTTTTCCGACTTAACTTTTTTAGGGATTGCTTGCCACAGAACACCGGCTTACAAAAACTCTATCAGGCTCAAGTTTTTACCACAGTGCCTACTGCCAATGCAGTATTAACATGTTTACAAACATGAAAAAAATAAACATATCTTGTGTCTCAAGCTTGGAGGTTATCAGAAATCCTAAAAAAGTTTGACAGTATCAAACTAGCATGAAAATAAGGTTCCATTTTGTCGTGAGAAAGTCGCAGAACTTCAACATCAAACCAAATTTTTCTAAAAGCCTAAACATATCTAGTACAGCTGCCAGGTGTAACGTACACAGTATATGTTTAAAAAGGGCTTAACCGGCAAACCCTCTCACAGAAAATAAAACAAGAATACACTGACGTTTCGGCCAGTCAACATCGTGTTTGCTGTTGTAAATAATGGCTTGTCCTAGCAATGGGTGTCACGCGACACGATTGCAATTTAGCACTTCCTGGTGGACTGATTTGTTCTACACAACGCTTTGTGATAACCTTTGACCAACAGGCCCAGGTGTCCTTTGTGCATGCTGTAATGATTAACCGTGCATTACTGAGATTGTTTCACTGCGGTGTGCGTTTGAAAAACGATGAATCCTGCTGAATCTTGTTCTGCGCCCTGATGAAGGCCGGTCATTGACAGGCCGAAACGTCAGCGCATTTTAATTTCGTTCCGTTCTTTTGAAACGTTTGCCGAGTCCGTTTCAAATATACAGTGCATCCTTTTTCCAAAATCTTGGCCGGATAAGAAAAGTATCTATCATAGGGTGCCCACCGTCCACCACACTTAAAAGAACCGAAAGAAAAAAGAACGAAAAAACGAAACTAGTATGAGCACAAGCTTAGCCACAAAACAATTTAAATGCTAAACGAAACAGAGCTTCTTGACAACATTGTTTGTTGGCTTTCTAGTTTTTTTCCACTGTAAAACGTGTAGATTTTAGACTAAATAATTGACTGTACCTCCCTGTTGAACCCGGCCGGTTAATCGGGGGCCGGAAAATCGAGGATGCACTGTATACTGTACATAAGCCTAAAGCTGGGTGTTCATGCGCTGGTCGATTGGGTACGGTTGTCGCCGTTTGGAAAACTAGGAAGAATGGCATTTTTAGAGATCGCATTAGGACAGCAACAGAGATAAATACACTTATTTTTTATATATGTGATGTTAAATAAGCCATTACTTTTTATGATTAGTGCTACGAACGTCCTTGTTTGCAACAGTGCGTGTCTATGCTTGCGAATGGGTGAACTCAAAATCTCACAAAAATCTGAAAAGCTTCCCTCACAAAACCGAAAGTTGTAATGAGCGCAACATGCGAATGCTGACTAAGCGTGTGGCTGTCGCACAGAATGAGACTGAAAGAAGTTTCTCCAACTTACTGACCTCCGAACAGTGACGTTGGTATGTCCGGCTTGTCTAAATGACAAAACACAACAACCTCGTTGTCGCCCTTGTGCAGTTTCGTAAAATACCCTGAAACAAGAGTAAAAAAGAATGTCACTTATGCACCTCACATCGGAAGAAGATTGGAACGCTTAAGAATTCGTATTAGTACAGTAGCAACGCATGACCCTGATTTCCTCACTGAGCCAAGTGTCATGCCCAGTCAAAATGAGAACGATAAATTCAAGAATAGCGCCTAACCAGCATGACAACGTCTCCTTATAAACCTAGACGTGTACAACACGAGACACCCGTGCCCAACGTTGGCATAGGTTCGAAACTGGCAAGCGAGCCGTGACGTTTGTGTGAAAGGTAATCTTTCTATTTGATGTACATCACAGTGTTTTGCGCTTCTGCAATATCAACAGTTTAATCACACGCGGTTGACTGGTATTCGAACATAAATTCTAAGGGGCATTTAATTCTTATGTATGTTTTAGTAAACAGGTATGTTTTGTTGCGTGAAATAAGAAAATGCATTTGCAATACCAGCAATTATTTGAACATGGTTCGGCATGCCGCATGGATTATGTGAAAAACTTGGGAACGCTTACCTGCTCGATTTGGACTCTCCTCTTATGAACCATGCTGGCGCACCAGTTTAAAATCTCAACAAATAAAAATGATGGAAAACAAACACATGAGTTAGTCAAATTATGCCAAAAACTCGAAGTCCAAGCACTTCCATAGAATAAAACTTACCGGAAAATGAGAATAGCTAATACAATTCAAAAATTTGAATGATCTTAATCAAAAAATATAGTAAAAATACAAGCATAAATTTTTGTTAAAGATATCATGCATCTGAAGACATGCTTTATCCTGCACATAGCTACGCCCCTGTTAAAGACCATTTTCGTTTTATTGTTTATGATCTTTTGAGTTTGTTTGAAATACATCCCCAACAATACGGGCACAAAACAGGGTCCAATCTCAAATTCTCGAAATCTGTGAAAAGAGAATGACGCAGTTGGTCAAATACATCTGAAAACTTTAGGTGCTTCTTTCTCATGAGAACAACTGCTTCTTTTTACATTTTTCCTGCTTCTTCTGTGTCATGCATTTCAAGATTTTGACCCCTCTCATTCCGTTCACACAGACGCGTATATTTTGGCACACGTCAGTCAAGCAAGGGGTTCGCAAACTTGTTTCAACAAAACGTCATCTTTAACGCATAATATATCCCCGTTAACACCCAAATAACCAGGCGAATATTAGAACACTATAAACGCGTGCACAGTGCTTAAAAAACATGCCTTACAGTCAAAGGCCTTGTTGGAGTTTTCGCTGCCATCGTATGCCAGGAACACCTTCATTTTCCAGCTTCGCTTTGCACAGTTCAGACTTGTCTTAACTGTTCAACACCTGTTGGGGCAAGATGCACAATAATAGGATGCAAAAGATTTATCTGCGCGCAGTACGTGCTTTGAGCAATACAGTTCGCTCAATATATCCATCTCGGCCCTGAGCGATTTTGGATTTAACAATTGTCACAACAAAAAATGAGTACATACAAAAAGAAGCACAAATATTAAAGTACAATGTATAGTGTGTTGATCAAACAATGCACGACACTGATACAAGGTTTGTTTGCCTGGAAATGTCACTCTTACAAGATGATCCTCTATTTTTCTCTTCACAGATTGAATGCGGGTTCGGGCGAGCCCAGAGACCAAATGGCGAAGTTAGTGCCGCATTTCGGCAGTAGGTGGTATTGCTTCATTACAAAAATCATTATGAAACGGATGTAATACGCGGTTCGATTTATTGTCGCCATATTTATAACGCGAATTCTATTTTGCAAGGAGATCCATACTAATACCGTAAAAATCACCTGTTTGCGTTTCTCGTTTTGAGTTATCCCCAAGAGAAACGATATGCATACCTGTCTGAACCAGGAGTATTTTTACAGTCAAAGCAGTAACAATTTTTGTGGTTAATTGTCGATATATTGGCGCCGCTAAGGGATCATGTTCCCAATGTTTGGGGGAACTGCGTCCTCACTAACCACAGCACTGGTTCGAAACCAGAAGAGAAGTTTCTTGCAGCGCAATTAAAGATAAAACGCTCATCGCTCACTTAATACTTCGTCCAAGCGCTTCACGAGCGCAATTTTGCACAAGCCATGCTTGCACGCAAACTTTTCTCACCTTGTTTCCGGTTCGAACAGATGTGCAAGAAGTTCTACAGGCACGCGTCGGGCACCTTAACGCTATATGGCTGGCCGCGATGCAGCTTAGTGAGATTCAATATTTTGCCAGCATCGCAAATGATTGCTGAGACTTAGATCTGAAAACGGCGTGCTCGACAGGAGTTTCATGTATTGATTAACAAGCGGCTATGAAGTATAATGCAGGTGGGTTTCCAAAAAAAACATACCTATCGTGCTCGCTACACTACACTCATTAAAAGCGCTCCTACAAACCGATCGCACTTTTCACCCCTTTTTCAAAAGTTAAGATAGACATTGTTCTAAATCTATTCTAACGTTGTTTCGAGACTAAAGCAAGTCTCACAAGCACTAACAATGAGCGGCAAACTAATCAGCGCAAGAAATCGCCCGACATGTTCGTCTGTAGCAACTAAACTCCTGCATCGGAGGAAACATGTTAGCCGCGGACAAAACACTCCTTCAGGCCTTATATAAAGCAGCTTAATGCTCATTCGCGAACGTTCATTTACCAATTAAAAAAACTGTCAAGAACATTTCGAGCAAAAAAAGGAGAAAATTGTAAATAGCAGCTGCGGCATATCCCAGCAGGCTGATTACGTATATTTCAAAACTTATGCAAAAATCGGGCTTCTGTAGATAAAGCTCTGAAAAAAAAAAAACGTTTTCGCTGGTGGCACGAGCCAAAGAGCGTGCGCGGTTTACAACACCGTGATCCGTCATACACTGACAACTTTGCGAAGTGGTAAATGTGCTAAACATAGTCAGCATGCCAATTTATTAATATTCTGCGGAAAACCAGAGTAATTTCCGTTGCCGGCTTCATTTTGTTCAATCATTTCACGCTGTGTTGGTTTGATTGAACTATCGTGTCAAACCGTGCACATATGTTCCGGCCGAATTTTGATTTGCTGCACAACGAAGCAATGAAACATACAAGATAAGGTTGGGTATTTCGAACACAACCGGGAAAAAATTTCACTCAAGTCTTTTGACTATGGACTGTTGTTTTTAATACGACTTTGCAAGGCTCCCAAGTTTTCCTCTGTCGCAAAACTTACTTCGTTCCAAGTACGTTAAAGCTGACCTTCATAACCACCGTGCAACACTACGTTAGATGAAAGTAAATTGAAACCAAACCAGTGAGATCAGTAAACCGGAAAAAATCAAGATTATTACAGGTAGGATGACCACAGGTGTAGCCAGGGGGGGCTAGAAATTTTCAAAAGATATAGTCAATGTGTGCTTTGAGAGGCGGTATCCCAAACAAAATACTGTTATTAGCCTAAAATCAAACATTTTGCCCTCCCCACAATTTGTTTGGCTCCCCGGAAATTTTAGGGCTGGTTCCGCTACTGGGAATGATGTAAGTACCAATTCAAGTCCGCACTCGGGTCTTCGATTAAAAAAGTTCTAAGCATACACAAAACGCTTTTTATGTACCATGTGATTCAGAGCTGCAGTTCCCGTAAACAATTATGTTCATGCTCCTGACCGTCTACGCACATAAGAAATATCATAAGAGCAACCCCAAAACAAGTGTGTTACGAACACGTGTCTGTGCGATTGCTTCACTGATTTTTACTCGCATAACACTGTACTTTGTCCAGCAAGCGGTAACCTACGTCAAAGCTCAGATCTTAGGTTGGATTGCAACACCTGTCATCTCGAATAAAAAAGACCTCACCTTTGCGATCCGACTGTGACTCAAACCATCGCTATTTACTTTTCACCACTTAAAAAGACACGTATACATAATACGTATATGTTTCCAAAAATATGTAAATCCTGTAATTCGCAGTTGAATATGTGACACGCTCCCACGAAGGTCGGTGTCTCAAGGGAGTGCTCTAGTGCAGCTATGTCCAACCCAAATGGCTTACTGAGCCAAAAATTATGTCAATGTATTAACCTGGGCCGCACACTGAATGACATATTAATGAGGGCCGCACATTGAATGGCCTACTTTGATCTCAGCAAAAAAAATTTAGTTTAAGTTAATGTACTGAAAGCGTTCGAATCCTAACTGCAGTGGTAACAGACCTGATAAAGCTTATCAAATTAAGAACAGTTTGTCAGTATGTAGGCTACTTTTACTACAGCAAAAACCTAAACTGGGCCGCACAAAATCTTCGACTGGGCCGCATGCCGCCGGCGGGCCGCGGTTGGACATAGCTGCTCTAGTGTTGCCCGTACATCAGATGTTGGGAACGTACAGCCCGTGGGCCACATGCGGCCCGAATGGCATTTTCATGTCGCCTGTGGAGTAGCATTTTTACCCAAATTGAAATACAACATCAAAACGAAACTCCAATATAAGAAATACTTAGACAAGACGAAGCCTTTCTTGCTCCATATAGTTTTCTCTCCTGTTTTTTTTTCTAAAGTAAAAAAAAATTGTGTACTTTTTTGTATTTTCACCATACAATAAAACTTTTTGCGGCCCGTGATAGCAGATGGGATTCCCACCCCTGCTATACATCATCAGCTCAGATACCTCGCCACACTTCCGCAGTGTTTTATTACTTTCCGCACACACGCGATACTGAATCGTCACCATGTAGACCGTAGTCTCGGTTAGAACAGCATAGGTTGCAAAACAAATCGCTAATATCCTGATGAATAAATCCGCCAACACTGTTGTGCCAACTTCTGGCATCTACGACTCTTGAAGTTGTCAACCTCAAATCGAAAATTTGGCACGCGGTTGAACTGAAGTTTACGTCGCTTGCGTTTCTTTGGCAATAAACGCTGCAAGCGGGGCGTTGACCAGCATTCTCCCGGTTACGTTTTCTGCGAGTGCTATACGCATGTGCAGTGGGGCTATTAATTTCTTAGTATCCTGTTCACAAAGAGAAATGCTGCAAATCCTGCGTCCTGAACACAGCACACAACTATTGCATCGGGCACACAGTTGTTCAGACCTAAAATCAGATTATCATTTATCCTTTTTTCTGTGGAAAACCAACTAAAACATTTATATTTACTAACATTTCAAATCGAAAGCCGTTTGCCGAACGACGCTTTAAGTTTGGAAACTGAGCAAGTTCACAGCTTTCCACAGACGGACAACACAACATGCAAAAGCGTGTTTGCCCCGAAAAGAATGCAACCGACCGTATAATTCCAGACCAATTGCGGAAGACAGTAGCTAAGGTGCCAGCATCTACCCGAAAAAGTCGAGGTGAGGTAATTCACATCAATTTGAAAAACACACTTATCGAAATATCACCATAATACTTTCGGCGTTGAAACTCTGCCATCAGCTGCATATTAACAAGCGTTGTTTCCTGCAATTGTGTGAGCTGAAAACTCTACGAAAAACAAGTCCCCACTCCACGCGTGCCATGCAGTCTGACTACATATGACCTAGCAATAATAGCAAAGCCACCACAGTGACCATACATCAAGCGAATCAGTCGCAATAATTTATTTGCACAAGGAAACTAGTTTCGTGTTCGACACAT
>JGI24159J19872_10008442_pt1 | contig 13479 bp, 8 predicted proteins | sample Ectturendosymbi4_FD_19872 | JGI IMG/M metagenome (IMG submission 19872) | reverse complement strand
TATGATGTAATTCGAGACCGTTTGGTACACTGTACCTTTGCTTTGTTGGACAAATTTCTTTGCAGAGCAGTCATAGAAGTACGTTCTTGTGCTCGGCTCTACATTTATTCGTACATTAATCCCTGTAGCAACCGGCTTACATTTCACGTCTCGGTAAGTCTTAACCTTCAACGGCAAGCCATTTTCAAACTTTAAAACCGCTAGAATCCAAGCTGACCCTTCGCTAGGTTTTCGTTAAGGAGAGGGGTAACAAAAAACGAGGACCACAGTCAGCGAAAGACAATAAAAATCGTCATGGTCATTGCCAATTCCTAGCCAGGGTTTATTGCCAAATCGTCACGCATGATACATCCTTTTGACACAATTCGCATTGCCACTAAAAATTAAACCAAGCAGACAAGACACCGCATCGACACATGCAGCGTTGTTTACTCGTAAATCCAACTTTGAACAAGCACATTTTAGAGATCCGGGCGTTTGTTAACTTTACTGTCCGCTTTGCTTAGATTATTTATTTATTTAGAGTGAAATGATGATGAATTTACAAATGATAAAAACAATGCTGTAAATATGTCGCTCTCATATTCGTACCCCCTTTGCGAGTCTTTCACCCCCAAGTTTATGAACCCAGACTCCAGAGAGAATCGAGAGGTATTTTGACGACTACAAGTTGCAGATTAACATTAGGCTAGAACAGGGGTTCCCAAACATGTACCCCTAGGAGTACCTATCTGAAGGGGTATATTTAAGGTTAGCAATAGAAGGGAAAAATATATTTATATATTATTCATTTCGAATTATTTGTACATATGTCAGTGAATATTATTTTCAAAAATAATTGTATGCTTATTGGTAAATATATTTTTGTTATTTTCCTCAGCCTTTTTGTGATAAAAAATTTTAGGGGTACATACTCATCTATCGAAATGCTGAAGAGGTAGATGGCCAAAGAAAATTTGGGAACCCCTGGGCTAGCAGGAATGGGCCAGCCTACAAAGGGGGAAGAGAGACAGGATGTAAGGCCTTAAGATAGGGGTGGGGAATCTCTGTACAATCACGGGCGGCATTAATTTTCCATTATAGCTGAGGGCCTCAAAATCAATTAATTTTATTCTAAAATTCTACCTTTATCTATAACTATGAGGAAGAGTGACTTCTCTTGATTTACTAGGTACCTGCTTATCATGGATCTTCGTTTTGACGCGAGGTTGTGTTCTAACTTGAGTAACGAAAATTCTGATGCGGACCACATCACATGTTCACGCGGGCCGCTGGTCCACCACCCCTGCTTTACGACAACGATGGCATTGCTTCAACTCTCTCTAGGATAATTTAACATACATTTGCATTGCCACCTCAGGCAAGTTCCTATAAAATTCTTGCAGTTTGTGTTAGTAGTCATACAATACAAGGGCGCATCTACAGTCATTGTCTAAAGTTTCACACCGCCTTGCGATTTTTCAGTTTTCACTGAAAATATTGTTACTTTAAAATAAAAAAAAAAATGTCTTCGCTAAAACAAAAAGATGCAGTAGCTGTGCGCAAATATCAAACCAATTAGTCACAAGATTTTCACACGTCAGTATTTTCCAAGGCCTCCCTGCACTTCCATAGGTATGCTCATAAATTAGCTTTGTGCATCAACATTTTTATCCAGACTTTTTTGATTGCACGTTGTAGTAAAACAAGAAACTGGACGATTGCTTTTCTGCAACTTTTCTTTTAATCAGTGACCACAACTTCTCGATAGGATTTAAGTCAGAACTGCTTCCAGGCCACTCCAGTATGCTCATCCTTCGTTGACCCAGAACATTCTTCACCACCTTGGGTTGGTAACATGGAGCGCCAGAGTGCATTAAAGCAGTAGCTTTATGAAACGCCATATGCAATTGCACTCCTCTCGAAGAAGGCTGACATGTCGTGAGCCATTCATTGTCATTCCACTAGGTAAAAAGTACAATCCAGCAGTTCTATTTTTAGACATTACACCCGTGACCATTTGCCTGGGTTAATGTTTAACGGTGGGTACATGGGCATCGGAAGAGGGGGAATGGGGAGTCATGCCCTCTCCCTGGATTTTGCAACTTGACATTTTCTCATCAAATTTTTAGCAAAAGTGGTGTTTTCTTAATTTCGAGTGGTTAAAATGAACGTTTGCCACTTTTGCCCCCCTGCAAAATCTTTTTGGCTATCTTTGGAAGATCCACTATTAGCCCCTCCCTGGAAAATATCCTTCCAAAGCCCATGGGTGGCACAGTTTTCTCAAATCGCGATCCCCTCGATCTTCTAATTTTCCCTTCTGCGTCACAAATTGTTAAAAGGTTGATTCATCCGAAAATATCACTACACCTCGGTCTCCCGAAGTTCATGATTCATATTTTTTGCAAAGTTAAAACGCTTCATTTTCACTTGGTTGGTCAAACAAAGTTTTCGTGCTGGTTTGTACGACTTCAGACCCAATTGGTCACAAAGACGCTTTGAAAGAGTCTTTAAACTAACTTCCGTACCTTTCTGACTAAGACAGCCTTATATTTTTTGGCAAGAACTAATGTGAAAATGAGATATCATCCTCTTCACCCTGTTATCATCCACGCAGGTTGATTTTTGTTGCCTTCGGCTTCATTTTCTGTTCTTATAACTTCTTCATGAAATTTACCTTTGCAGTATTAACTGCTGTCTGGCTGCAATGCAGTTTAGAAGTAATTATGCGTTCTGACTTCTGAGTAACCTTCCCGTCACAAAACATTAGTTGGGTCTCTGTTAGAAACCGAAAGTGATACGTTTTTACCCATGAATGGACCTCAACGACAAAAACTGTATTACCACCACAAAAAATCGACTATTAGATCAAAATAAATATTGGGTGAATGAGATTGAGCTGATGCATTAAATCAGTGGCCCAACTGCATGCCCAAGGGGGCACATGTGGCTCCCGGATAGAATTTTTAAGGTCCGCGAGCTTTCTCAGTATTGTTTGTTGCGTGTACGATACAGTAGGTAACTTTAGTTAGAACAAGCATAACATCTTGTAATAAAAATGTAAAACATTAACGGCGTTAGACTAGACTGTTGAAAGATTCTAGAAGTTAGTCAACAAAGATAGGCTTCCCACACTGAGAGATTTCGCACAAAAAATACGCTCGTATTTGGAGCACAGTTTCTGTCACGAAGCAAGTCAAATCTATAAGTAGAAACCGAATTGCACCCGAAACACTGGATAATAGTCTCCGAATTGCTACAACTAACCTATTGGGTTTGATACAGGGGCGATAGTGAAGCCTCGACCACAGGCGCCCCACTGGTATAGATTTTTAAATATAACCAGGCAAAAAATCGATTATTGATTAATTAATCCATAAGGGTTAAATTAATCAATTTGTTATTTTTAGGCCGCATAACTTGTCAACCACTAACGCTATATGTCCAATCAAGGCTGTGAAGATGCGGATTTTCGTCTAGTTTACTTAAAATAGGATTAAATTGCCACTTGAGCGTTTTTCTCAGACTCCGATTACGTCATCCAAAAATCTCCAAGCCTCCCCCATTCGTGACGTCACACTAAAAACGTTCAAACCCGAAGTGCCCGACTTAAAAAAATCAAAGCTAGGAGAGTTTCTGCTTCTTTAGAGGGTTTGAAGAGCTCTCTAGTTCTATCGGTCGGCAAGTTATGACTAGACAAAATCAAAGCCACAAATGTGGCTTTGCGGTTCTTTAAGGGTTAAAATCAAACATGATACTGTTTTGTCTTTTTCTAAACAACTTTTCTCGCGAATTTATTTTGCAGCCACTTGCCCGTACAGGGACGCGCCACCGTACGGGTCCTACCAACCCCCATCAAATGGGGGTCCCTCACCCCACGGACACTCGCTGCAATACTACTGCAATCCTGGATACAAGCTCAGCGGACCATCAACTGCGCTATGTAACGCTGGTACATGGGACGGTCCAGTTCCTTTGTGCGTAGGTATGTCGTTTTGCGAGCGATTTGATAGTCAATAAAATTTATGTATAAACTATAAAAACATCTTGCAGTGATTTGTATTTTTCACTCGCACATTTTAGTTTGTCTTTTGCAGGCCCAACGTTATGTCTTACTTGTATATCATCACCACGTCTTGATGAAATATAAAATAAGCTCGGACGTTGGCCCCATTTTTGGCAATTCTACCCAAACACTATTTATTCCGCTAAATTTGCAGTTTTCTCAAGTTTGTTCTAAAGTTACTGAAATCAGAACCTCGAAATTTCGAACAAATTTGTTCACTTCGCTTTGTTTAAGCGCGTGTTTTCAGCGAACGCGTATGCCACACCCACAAAACATATTATGCCACACCCACCAAACATATTATGCCACATCCAGGGGCGTAACAAGGTTAGATGGCGCCCGGGGCAAGAAGCAAGTTTGGAGCCCCGCCCCCCCATGTTCGAGCCTGAGGTCTTTCGGAAGCAAATATAGTGTATTCAAGAAAGTACTTGTGACATTGTTGGGACTTCTCGGCGCCCCGCGCAGACATTCAGCGCCCCTCGCAGTAATTTGGCGCCACCATAGTGATTCGGCGCCCGGGGAATTTTGGCAATCCATCTTACGTGCGCAACAATTCTAAACTCTAATCAGACAAAAAATATTGGCTAGTTGTTCACAACGAAATGCCTTAGTTGGGAGGAGAAAGCTCGTTTTTTGCACCGTCTTAATCTTGCTACCGTAAAAAATGCATTTCCAAGTTAAAGTAAATGCAACGCTGGTACGTGGAAGAAAAGTACAAATCTGAAAATCTTCATTTTTTCTATTCAAAATTTGTTTGGTTTGAAGGAACGTACGCACGCACTCATTCTTTATCCTTGCTTTTCCTCTGGGGAAAGTCGCAGGCGCAGCAGTCCTATGAGGTCTCGAAATGCCTTGTGGCTTTCAGAAAAACTCTGAGAGTTCTGCTGTCTCTACAACAAGACGGGACCAAGCAAGGTCGGAGGTGTAATCGCACCACCTGGGCCACTTCTCCGTGGGTGTAGCCAGCAAGACTTGCGTCGTTCAACTTTTCTGGGACATTGTGGTCACGTGGCCGGACTGTCGTAGCTGAGATCTGGCTACACGGTGAAGTGGCTCGGAATCAAGGGCTTTACGAATTCACAACTACGCACTTTGTCGCGATGTGCCGCGCCATGAACTCTTCGCAAAATATATACCATCTCTGCCTCTTGTATTTGAGATGTCACTCTCTCGGTCATTACCCAAGATTCATGACCACAGGTGACGATCAGAACAAGACGGGCTTAAGTTTAAAATGTGAAAGAATTGCGGTATTTGAAAGTTTCCGTTGTATTGCCACTCACTTGTAACATACATCCAGTTGGGTTGCTCGAGAAGCACTATCGTCGGTCGTTTCAGTGCAGATTTTCATTCACGCCTCGGTCATATGCATCAGAAAACCGATCAAGTGCATGTGAACGGCTCTATTCATAAAATGCAAGCAGCACCAAATCATCGGCAAAAGCAAACGGTTGATCCTGCAGCTTCCAATAGTGACACACTCATCGACTCGGCTGTTGCTTTCTGCGTCCAATTTATATAAATTGTATATAAATCAATAGCGGGCAAACTGCGGCTTGCCGGCATGTTTTGTGTTCTAGCTGAACAGCAATATCTCAAATTGATGACGAGTTGTCGCCTAATATAAAACGTTTGTTTCATTTATCAACGTATTTACACGAATTCGTAACGTCATTTACCAAGGAGTCCACGTGATTTGAATTCGGTCATTTTATGTAAAACTTACATTCTTGATCGAACTGTATTTGACACTACAAACTGATTTTGCGACTCGCTGGTATTTTTGGTTTTCTGTACAAGACTCTTCTGTTGAACAAGTTTGCCCACCCCTGATATAGACTTACGAGCAGGCGGAATCATTTGGGGACAGTGATCCCCAAACTTTTTTGTGCCCCTCACATTTTTGTGCCCTGAAACAATTTTTTTGAACTTATAATGAAAACAAACATACTTCCCCCCTAAAAATGTATTTTCTCCCCAAACCCTGAAATCTGGGGCTACGGGCCTGGTGACAACGCACACCCTTTACGGAGTTGAACACCCACGGCGAACGGTTTTGACGATCGGAGCCGTTGACAAGGGCACGGATTTCTGAGCAGGAAATGAATGCAGTGACTTGACGGCCGGTTGCCGGTCACACCGTACTCCCACAAACCCCATGAAGCTTTTCTTGAGAAACCTAGGTATACGCTTTTTGGAGGTCGACAAAGTAAGCGTAGAAATATTTGGCATACACCCAAGATGGAGAGTGAAAATCTGTTTGTGCAGTGCTACGGCCAGGATGAAAAGTACACTGGGTATCCTCCACCTCAGGTTCAATTATATGGCGGTATCATTTTTCAAGACATGGTTTGAAGGAAAGTGGTGCTAGTAATAGCGTTGTAGCTAAAACAATCGGGATTTTGGCAGAAAACATTATCAGCAGTTTGCTTACTTGTTCGAAGCAAACAGTGTAGACTTGTTGCTGTTATTATAAAGATGAGCCTCTGTTTTCGACAGTAATCGTTTGTCCGCATCCCGGATCACCAGTGCACGGACACTACCAACCGAAGAGTAAAGTAATATTCCAATACAACGACCAAATGACACTCGGTTGCAATGAAGGCTACCAGGTTGTCGGTAAAGCGACTGTGACGTGCCAGGGAGATGGAACGTGGGATCACCCGATTGGTCAATGTAGAAGTGAGTAATCGAGTTAGTGTGTTACGCAGAATTTCAGGGTGTAAAAATCACCTGGCGCACCTAATTTGTTTTGGGAGAGTCCAATCAGTTTTGTTTGTAATACTTCATTGAAAACACAGTATGAAACAGAAAATCTTATCATTCCGACTCGTAGTGCTAGCAATTTGTCACAAATCAATGTTTCGTATATTTGGAATGAATTTTTTTTTCCGCAAAAGCTTTAGGCCCCGCGTTTGCAGATACATATTTCTCCAGCAGGCCAACGCGACCACAGTTCGGCAGCCTTACCAGTCGCTCATAGTATCCACCAGGTTCAGTGGTCAACTACTCATGTTTGCTTGGGTATGACCCATAGGCGTAGCCAGGTGGGCCAAGTAGGCCATGGCCTCCACAAATTTCTAGCATATATTGTCGTTTTGTATTTTGAGAGGGGGTGTTTCAAACGAAATACTATTGCTAACTTAAAGTCAATAATATTTGGCCCCTCCCAAAATTTTGGCCTGGCTACGTTGTTGGTACGACCTTGTTGGCAAAAAAGATCAACCTACCAAGGCCCTGACTGGAAGGGACCAGCACCGATTTTCCGAGAAAGTGGTTACTTTTTTAATTTTAGGATACGAATGCAAATCAACTTGCTGCTTTGGAAATAAATTTTCGTTTCTTTGAAATGCGAAACCTTGGGTATTTGAAAAAGCTTCAGAAATAGACCGAAACGTAGGACAGTAGGCAATTAAAGTTCTTTCACTAGTCTTATCTGTGGACACTTCAAATTGGAACTTAATGCAATTTGACGGTTTTGTGCTTGTCTTAAGTGAAACCGGTTTCCAGGAATTTCCACTCAGGTCTTCGTTGTACATTCCCTAACAAGTAAGTTGATCTTAGATGCCAGAACTTATTATATCAGAGAAATCAACAAAACAACTCTCATAAGAGACGTCACGCAAGAGATCGCGCTCAAGGTGAAGCCAAAATAGCTTCGAAATATCGACATTTGTCTGGCGGTAGATGACCCCCGAAAAACATGAAATATGACAAAAGATGGCACTGTTGTGCCTGTAAATGGCGTGTTATGCTTGAATCTCGTACATCTGCAAGTCCTGAGGCATAAAAAGTTGATAAAAGGATTGTAGAGAAAAATGAAAAGTAAATAAGAATGAATCAACGATGTTTGCAAAAATGCGTGGATTTTTGCTTGTTTTCAAATCCTCTGTGGCAAGATAGTTTGTTTTGGAAGTTTACAACGAAAGACTGTGCAGCTCTGTGCATTGAAACGTCAGTTCCGTTGGCAAATGTTAAACTTAGTGCTGAACATGTTGCCTGCAAACAGGTGTCTTGCGCTCAACATTCATAGGCCATTTGTGTCCGAAACGTTTGTGTTGATTAAAGATTTAAAGATGGCTGCATTTTCCCCACGGACTGTTTTGAGAAATGCCTTTCAAACGGTAGTTTTTTTGTGGTGAGATTAATTTTGTTAATTTGACCTTTGCTCCCACATTACTTGTCGAAATTAGACTCTACAGTGCTAAAAGATAAAAAATAAATTTTTAATCATTTTTCTATTATGGGTAGTGCCATGATGTTTGGTTGAGTCCCAAAATGTTTTAGCGCTTTTCATATCATTAACGAAACACGGACCTTTGCAAGATTGCATTTAGATGTGTTTGATGCACAAAAACATAGGGCTATAAATGAAGATGTGTTTCCTAAAGGTATATCAAATGTGAACAATACAAACCACCCAATTATGTAATCAAGTAATAAAATTTCGTTTTTTCCCCACTAAACTGTTGTTTGTTTAACCAACTGGCTGTCAGAGAAACTGCATATAGCAGAGGTTGATAAAGTACTGATCAGTAACAACATTGGTTCCAAAGAATCGTAGAGGCCTTTTATTTAGAATAACTCTGACTGAGCGAACAGTTTATGGTTACAAAGAACTTTGCGGGAAGCTGTTCAAGGCTTTGCATGGAACCCGGGAGAGACTTCAATAGCATCCAAACTGTATGCTTTCAGATCATCTTCTTTGACAGTAGTTCATGAACGTCTTTAATTAATTCAGTAGATATACAAAAGGATTTAAAAGTATTTTAATGTTGCAGGGAATAACTTGAAGGAATATCATATCATTGTTTAGAAACCACAAATGTGACTTAATCGCCAAGTTTCCTTATATGGAAGCTGGACGTGCAGCAAATCGAAAGCCTTCGAGAAATAAAATGTGTGACTTGTAATAACTGGTTTCGTTTCGGGGAAAGCACCCTCACATTCAGCGGAATTGACTGAACGTATATTTGACCTTTACGATGCGCATGGCGTTTAAAATCGCCACGGATTCTACGAATTAATCAGGAAAGGCAACAAACAAGCAAAATGATACTCTTCATCAGGATAAGTAGTTTTCTAAAGCACCTTTGGTGAACTATACACTATCTATACACTAAATACAGAAACCACAAATGTCACTTAATCGCCAAGTTTCTGTGTACGGAAGCTGGACAAGTTTCCTTATGTGGAATGCAATCTTGAAAAGGTCCGTAAAGACAGAAAGATGTTTTCATTGTGAAATCTTTTAAAGCAGCTCAGTTTTTTGGTTGCACCAACTTGAAACTCGAAGATATTTTAACCAAAAATACTTCAACATTTCACTTCAATACCTAACAATTACCTAACAATACTCACTTCAATACCTAATAATTAGAGCAGGGGTCTCCCAACTACGGCCCGCCAAGTCATTTCACTCAGCTCGCGAAGCAGTTTTGTCAATAATGAAAAAATAATATATTTTGATGATTGTTGATTTGGTACACTGCAAAATATCCCGAAACAATCACAATGCGTAAGATGTCCGGCCCTCGAACTGTTGTGTAATAGCTTGTGTGGTCCTCTTACCAAAAAATTTTGGAGACCATGAATTAGAGCATCAACATGAAATGAAGAATAATAGCTCCAGTTTTCAATTTATCCTTGATGCAGCGCTCTTGTGCTTCTGTTAGCCCACTGGACAAAATATGCCTTCGTTTCAACTTTGACAAAATAAAGTAAGGCGATCGCTTCGTGTGTCTACAGCTGCGGGCGTCGGAAAGATTTTTTCCAGGCGGGGGGCAATAGTGGATTATTCCGGGAGGGCCAACATTATTTTGCTAATACGAAACAAAAAGAACAAATTTTTTGCTAAAATCTATTAGGAAAAATTCAAATTTCAAAACCCAAGAGGAAGCCGAGTCCCCCTGCCGCCTCCCTTCGCTTATGTCTACAGCTATATCACAGCTCTGTTACAAAGTCGAATAATAGCAATCGATGTCTGTTCCAGATACGCCAATCAATACCGGCAACTCATGCGCTGGACGATGCGGACAGGCACAAAACCAGGGGTACTCTTGCGACTGTGATGCAAGCTGCATTGATTACGGAAGCTGCTGCGTCGATTATAGCAGCACCTGTGCCGCCGGTTCTTCATATGGAGGTTGGTGAGAGTTTGGTACGGATTTTGAGGAACAAGATTATATAGGGCAAACAATAGATAAATAAGGACAAAAGAAAGACACTGTTACTTTTCGTCATGGCATTGCTTCTGTTGACGATGTTCCCGCGGGCGACTGTAAGCTGAAGAAACTGCTTCGGAAAAAATGGTTATGGGAAAACCTATGTGACAAAAACTGCAGAAAAGCAATCTTAGAACAACGTCGGAGTTATTTTCACAATTTGACCACTTACGTGAAGTAATATTTAGAATCAAATTTCAACGCTGTTTTCCTGTCTGTTATAAAATCACATTCTACACTGGCCTCAATGTTCGCTCCTCTTCTTCGCTTCCAACCGAAAACGTTTCCTCAATCTGGAATCCTCCCGTGCAAAGCCGTGCTGTCTTGCATATCCTTTGTTTGGGTACGCATCTTTTATGGTTGGGGAGAATGTCAAACATGTCAACAGATTTCAGATTGGTGCTGTTGATTTTTCTTATTGGACGTTTTATGTTTCCCAGTCGATTATGATTCAACAACCGCAGACACTGTCGTAAGTTTAAGACCACCTTCGAAAAATGAGGAATTGTGCATTATCATTATTTAATGCATCAGCTCAATCTTATTCACCCAATATTTTATTTTGATCTAATAGTCGATTTTTCTAGCCCAAACACGTATTAGAAAATAAAATTCTTATTGCCATTTTGTGGTGGTAATACAGCTCTTGTCGTTGAGGTCCATTAATGGGTAAAAACTTATCACTTTTAGTTTCTAACAGGGACCCAATTACTGTTTTGTAACGAGAAGGTTACTCAGAAGTCAGACTGTATAATTACTTCTAAACTGCATTGCAGCCAGACAGCAGCTAATACTGCAAAGGTAAATTTCATGAAGAAGCTATAAGGACAGAAAATGAAGCCGAAGGCAACAAAAATCAACCTGCGTGGTTGATAACATGGTGAAGAGGATAATATCTCGTCCTCACACTAGATCTTGTCAAAAATTAAGACCTGTCTTAGTCAGAAAGGTACGGAAGTTAGCTTAAAGACTGTTTGAAAGCGTCTTGGCGACCAATGAAGTCGTGCAAACCAGCACGAAAACTTTGTTTGACCATCAAAATGTAAATGAAGCGTTTTAATTTTGCAAAAAATATGAACCTTGTACTGCGGAAAACTGGGGTCAAATGATGAATGGCTCACGACATGTCAGCTTTCTCTGAAAGAAGTTGCAATTGCATATGGCGTTTCATAAAAGTACTGTTTCAATGCACTCTGGCGCTCCATGTTACCGATCCAAGGTGGTGAAAAATTTTCTGGGTCAACAAAGAATCAGTATACTGGAGGGGCCTGGAAGAAGGTCTGGCTTAAATCTTATCGAGAATTTGTGGTCGCTTATGAAAAGAAAAGTTACAGAAAAGCAACCGTCCAGTTTCCTGTCACTGCAACGTGCAATCAAAGAAGTCTGGATAAAAATGTTTATGCACAAAGCTAATTTATGAGCATACCTAAGAATATCAAGACTAGAGTGTCATGAAGTAGAGGGGCCTTGCAAAATACTGACGTGTGAAGATCTTGTGACTAATTGGTTTGATATTTGCGCACAGCTACTGCATCTTTTTATTTTAGCGAAGACATTTTTTGTTTTTCTTGTAAAGTAACAATATTTTCAGTGAAGATTAAAAAATTGCAAGGTGATTTGAAACTTTGGGCAGTGACTGTTGAACACAAAAAATAGGTTGCTGGAAGGTGAAGCACGCCTTCACTAACTTTGCATCTTCGGGCAAATAACTATTTCCAGGCTTGTCGATGGGATGGGAATGAATGGGGTTCCTGTGGGAAACCCATAAGATAGGATGGGAAAGTCCCATAGGATGGGACAGGGAACGTGGAAATTTCGTCACATCGTGTGTAATTTAGCAGGAATTTTCTGGCGTTGAATTCCGTTACAATGTTTTCACAACATAGTAAATATTACGGTAAACGTAGAGGTTCAGTGCCGTGACGTAGCGGTGCGAAGTCCAGAAAATAAGGTTGGGCTGTTGTTTCGGGGACGTCGTTGGCCATCACTATTGGACATTCACATGGTATAATGTACTTCGCCTTATTCATTACGTGGGAATTCCACGGGGTGGTGTATGTTGCCATGGGGCGGCACAGAAAAACATGTCCCGTGGACAAGCCTGGCCATTCTGCCCCAACATTTCCGCTACTCATCACTGCATGTTATGCAAGTACAGGCACAATGTGCAAATTGTCTCTGTACTTTTATTTCAACTTATATTGCTAGTCCTTCAAACTAAAAAAGGTGAGTGCCGGAACAACTATTTGCAACATATTATTATTTGTATTCTCTGCAAGCAGTGCCGGATTTACCTATAGGCTATATAGGCTTAAGCCTAGGGTTTCAAGATCCAAGGGGGCCTCCAACAAACTGTGGTACGCATTGAGTAAATAGCCGGTATATGATCATTTAGATTAAACTTCCTCAAAAATGTATGTCTTAATTTATTTAGGAAATTTAGTTTTATTCAACTTTCGTGGTGATCATGCCAGAGTATTCTAACAAGTTCCCATGAATCTCAATACGACCGGTGGTCAAGCCGCATGCCAACTATTGTGTAGATATATGCAAAGCACGCTGGCTGCGTCCTGCGTTTGCTGAATCGTACCGATTTTTGTGTGTGACTCCATCAAAAGAACTTGTGGCTGTTCATGTTTGAAATGCACCTGATCAGTGGCATAACTGGCGGGTGGCAGTGGTGCAAATCGCCCCACCCCCCCAGTCAAGATAAATATACAAACCGGGCCCCTACCTAGCTTGTATTTTGGTATTTATCATTCTTTTGATTTCACTAGATAGTAGTTTTTTTGCGTTTTTCGGAGTGTTTTCCGGTGTATTCGGGTTTTTGTGTAGCCGTTCAATACCAGATCGCTATTGTTTCTCAACTATTTTCCGAATGTTAGCCAATGGGCTCCTTTCATCTAAGTTTTCTCCTGGTTCAAATCTCTAGTTACGCCAATGCACCTGATCAAAGGTTGTACTACAGATAAGAGCTATGTATAGGGCTACCAGCAGTATCCTACAATAAAACCATATTTGTTTTTTAGATGACTGGGCAATACAGTAGTTTTGTCTGGGTTAGTATCGCGTAAAGCTCGATTGATATTTTTAGATGTGATTTATTTCAATTTCAATTTTCTTCAGTAAAGTCATTCAGAAATCAGATTGCTATTGAGTACTTGCGCAAGTTTGTACTGCTCCCATGCTAAGCAAATCAGAGAAGATCTT
>JGI24159J19872_10008440_pt1 | contig 13480 bp, 8 predicted proteins | sample Ectturendosymbi4_FD_19872 | JGI IMG/M metagenome (IMG submission 19872) | reverse complement strand
GGCCCTCGGACTGTTGAGTAACAGCTTATGTGGCCCTCGAACAAAAAAGTTTGGAGACCCCTGGTTTAGTCCTTCAGCATTTCACTCGTAAGCTCCTGTTGCAGATTTCAGCACTGAGGATGCGTGCGCTTTCGTGAAACATATTTCCCAGTAAAAAATTTGCTGTTTGATTCGACTACGTCACCTTTGCAGAGACTAGTTACTTGAACACAGAATTTTGTTAAATCCGAATAATCGCAAAGTTATGGAAGCGGTGCCCAGTCGGCTGACTCCTCGGAAGCTCTCAGTCAACCTACAACTTTAAATTGTCTGTTTTACGTACATAACTGTTATTTACGAATAACAATTTGCTTTGAAAATATCATCGTTATTTATGCATACATTCGAGCGAATGTTTAACAAAATGAGAAGCATGTTTGCACTGATTTCATTTAATATCATAACCAACCTTATCAGAACCTACAAAATGAACAACTTTCTTATGCCTACTTTCTTCTGCAATTTTATTCAAAAAGCCTAACATCTATGTATGGTAGAGTGGAAACTGTCTTGAAAATAATTGCATGCAGTCTTATAGCAAAAAGCTTTAGTGACATGACAAAGCATCATAGGTTTCATTAATGCCATTACGGTGCTGCAAGTTTTACTAAGTTTAATTGAATACAAATGGAAAAAAAGGTTTGTATGCATTATTGTGTTCACTATTCAGCTTGAACTGCCACATTTCAAAAGCTCACCATTTACCTTCCTGTAGGCCAGTGCTTTCCTACGTTTTTCAGCTTGCGACCTACTTTTACTGACAACTTTTTGAAAGATTCAGTCTGAGATACTGCAGTAAAACATCAAAAAATGTTGAGATAGGAAAGAGAAACAAAATATTAACAAAACATACAGTTTACTGTTATTGGTAAAGTTTAGCTTGCTTTTAGGTATAATAAGATCAAGTTGAGGCTTAATAAGAGACTAATCACTCTAATCAATGTAAGGTCGGCTTATTTTTAAGAAACGTTTTAGTTAAATGCAGTAAAATCGTAACATTTTTAAGAGATGTTTAAAATATAAGCCATATTTAAAAGACATTGCAATGCATATCAAACTAACTCAAAAGACACTGGAAATAGCTGACAACTGAAACATAATTGGAATTTTTTGCATTTTTCCAAATTAACGATTTAATAATAACAATTTAGCAATTCTAAGTTATATTTGAGGAAGCACAGTTTTTAAGCATTGTCTTCTTGCAATGAACATCTTCTGTCATCATAAACAAACCCAGAAGTGCTGAAAACTCGTTCAGTGGTTACTGAGTTTGGAGGTGCTAATTTTGCCAACATATATTGGCGGAATTTTGCCGATGCAATACATTGACTTCAACGCCATATTGGCACGTATCAGCAGAGCTCTACTGGCAACTTAAGCACCGATTTTTTTCTTTAAATTTTTGTGTATGCCCAAAAAAGGTCACTGATATTTTTGAGGTTTTCTTACTGAAAAATAGGACCAACATTGAACATGTTTAACCGCTGTAGCTTTACAAGCCATGCTGATACAACATTTCAATGTCTGGTCAAAAGGCTTGAGATGTGAGATGTTCGAGACAAAGACTCACAAAAACCTGTCTAATGCATTGCTTTCTGGGGTTAAGAGCTGGAATTGGGATACTTCTATCTCTAGGGCCATAATTTTTTTCAATTCACTTAACTCCAACTCTGGCAGTACAACTCAAGGGCCCAAATTTTGTGTAAAACCGACTATGCAGTGGCGTTTGGCTATGTTGTCACAATAAAACTGTGATGCATCTTTTCCTGGCAGTTCCTGATTACTCTGGAGCTCTTGCCTGAGCAAAGGTCACTAATGGCATGTATTAATAGATGTAGTTCAACTCCTGAGTCAGATAAGAAAGTTTCTGACTATGAAGCCGTGGTTGTTATCATTTGAAAAAATTGGATGTTTTGATTTAAAGGAAATTACCAATAAAAGCAACCATGGTTATAAGCTCTCTCAACAACAAAAACGTACTTGCGGGCTCATATCTTCATTGGTTTCAACATCCTCATCTATGCTGATATCATCAGGAGCTAAATCACAAATGTCCACCTTAACAGAATATGATTCCATTTACACGTGCGACAATCTCAGACTAATCAGATTCTGCAATTGTGCGAAACTAGCATTATACAATAGCACATTTGCCTACACACATTATGACATCATTTTATGTTTGTGGCTGACTAATTGTGAATTAACCAATGTTTTCACTAAAAGATAATAAACTTCGTGAGAAATCGTTCTTTGGAACCTGGCCAAAATGACTTTTTACAAATGACAGCACAACATTAAAAAGATATACACATTTTTCTTTTATGTAACTGAGTTATTTTCCAAGTTTAAAATCTGAATTTGTCACATTTGTGCCTTGCTACTTAACTTGTGGAGCCAAAACTATAACACACAACATTTTGTTATACACAAGCATTTGTATGTATGCATATAGGTTAGAGATGACTTTGCAAAACCAATTGCATTTCTAGGGAACTTCCAGAAGACAGACTCCTGCAGGGTTTCCCACTAAGGTTTGAGTTATTCGGGCATACGCCAATATATTAGCCAGCCCAAAATTACTTCAATGTCTAAAACTACTTTTTGTGGGTAGAATGACACTAATAATGATAATGGTCTTTCTATACAATGAACATAATGACACAGGACATCAATACAAACTGATTATCCTGAAGCTGGATTGATAAAGCAGTTGCAAAATAGCATCCATCAACAGAGAAAATTATGTCTGCTGGAACCAGACTAAGATTTTGTCTAAGTCAAGCTGAGCGTATTGGTACTCTTGTTAAGCTCTTATCTTATCAACATTTCAATTACTTGATTCTTTGGCTAATCAACAACCTTTGCTTGATTAGTTAACAATAAAAAGTACTTACATCATCACTTTCATTTTTCAAAGTTGTTGACAACTTAGAAACACTGTTTGTTGCCGAGCATGAAATGAAACTTGGGTTGTCAACATCAGTACCAATATGAGTATCTTCACCATCTGCATCAGAACCTTCAAGCTTTTTCAATGGCATGAAACTTTGTGGCTAAACATGACATGCAATCACAAAACATGTAAATATCAGAATCTATGAATTCATTTTGTTGATTGGTTACAGAAATGGAAGAAGTAGGAATGTCAAAATCAAACCAGATCACTGTTTTTTAGTCTGAGTCTGATGATAAAACCCAAGGAATCAGCGAGAACTTTCAGGGTTGAACATAGGTCTTATGTATGGTTTATTTCGGGTGCAAATAAAATGTATATCAATGTTTCAAAGATATCATCTTAATTTTCCAATTGTAAAAAGTTTGGTAAATGCATGGATGAAAGCTGTGGGGCTTGGTACCTTGGACAAGGTTAAGAACCACTGAATTAAATAAACTTTTAAAAATGTTTGGCAAAGGAAACAATATGCAAGTATATGTCAACACCTTTGCTGCCGGTGTACGAATATATTGTACTTTGAAATCAAGCATTGAGCCTCTATTTTCATGCCACTTTGCAACTACACAACTTGCCACTGGTCGATTGTACTAGACAGCTGTTTAAACCCTCAAAAGACTCAGCAAGTCTTCTAGTTTGCGATGAAAAAAGTTGGGGGGTGAGTTTTTTGTGGATGACATAAGTGGGGTAGGTTTAGGCATTTTTGGCCGAGGTTTTTAGGCCCTGGCCCCAACCGCAAGAGGGAAGTATTTTGCTCAAGTTGTAGTGGAAACTAGGCTAAAATCCGAGTCTATAAAGCTTTTGATTGGCTTTCTAATGTTTTTGGTTCATTTAAGGCCAGACACTGTTGGTTATCTTGATTATGATTCATATGTTTTTGCAACCAATTTGTCATGGGTGCCATCTGATATGGTCATGAACTTGAAAGGAACACTAAAGTCAAACCATCAGGATATGCAAAAGCTCTAGTTCTATATAAAATTTTGAAGATTCGCTGCAACAATAAATATAAAGAACTTGTAAATGCATTGGATATCTTATCATTTTATGGTTTTGTGGTGTATTTAGGCTGAGCTAAAATGCTAGGAAAAGCATACCAGTATAATATCATTGTTATCATCATTCTGCATTTGTGCTGAACATATAAAATTCAAGGGATGTTCTGCAAAGACATTGACAAGCTTATTAACACCCTATACTTGTTCTACATTAGCAGTGCAAGTGTAGAAAAATGATTTAACCTGCAAGTTTATTTCCAGTTCTCAATTACTATGAACGTCCAAAGCCCATGAAACTGGAATAAATGAAAAGATGATATATTTAAGCAAAATAGGAAGCACAGTTTACTAACAACCAAGTTTGTTCCTGTTCAGACTAATAGTATAGCTGTGACCTTGTGAAGCAACTATTACTTTGAAATGTGCATCAGAACTATACCAGAAATATTTTCAAAGCAAATACAAAGTTTAAAAAAATACCAAAAACAATTGTCAACATACTTTACTATGTTTTGCATTTCCATCTCCAAACTCCTGCACATTATCTGGATCAAAATCCTGAAGACACAGAGCACATCTAGCTATTTCTTCAAGATGTTTATCACTATAGCCAGCATTCAAGAACTTATTCACATGTGGTCCATCTCCAGGTGTTCCATCTTTAGTGGAAGTGTTAGACTCTTTTGCAATCTTTCTTTTGGAATATGAAGTTGTTGTGTAGGAAGGCTTGGCATAATGAGTGGCAATTATAACCAAGATAGCCACTCCAACAAGACCAAGGCTACCTAAGGTTAGCCATGGATAGGCTATCCATAACATAGCAGCAGTGCTGTTTTAACCTAGACAAGCTTTTGTTCACAATTTAGTTGCCACAACTCACATCAAATTAACTGGTTCAGAAATGTTCTCAGATTATATTTTGATGATTTTTTGTAGGTTTAACATGAAAAGTGTACTTGAGCTTAAAAAACAACCAAAGTCACCTGAAAAACATCAGCTCAGTTTATCACGAATAATAGATATATATATAATATATATATGCTATTAGAATCTTAGCAACAATGCATATACACTATACAGGTATGTGTAAAAACTTTTAATTTCTTTTAAACTTGAAATCATCTATAACATTGTGACGCACTATAATCTGATAAACTAGGCTTTAATCGACTAATGCCTGAGTCAGGCTAACAAACGAAACGCTGCACAACTCGCAGCACACAAATGACCAGTATGAGTTTGAAATGCAGAATGAAACGCATCAAGGCATGGCAGTCGTCAACACAGCAAGAATGCGAACCACGTAATTACGAACGCGGGCCATCAAGATAAGTGGCAGCACTGTTTATAATTACCACAAACATTAATTAGATTTAGTTTAAAAACAAGTTTAAAAATATTGGAATTGAGCAAATGGGTGATGAAATGCCAAACTGTTAATGCAATACTTTGTTCTTGATTGTTTATGCTGCAATAGTCATGATCTTATTTGAAAGATTATATGGATAAACAAAACACCATTGTAGTAAAATTTACTTGTTTTTCAATGACTTAAAAAATCAATCTTTAAATTTTGATCTTTTGATTTGATTTTTCATGTTTACAAGTAAAAATACATTGGAATATACAATATTTATAAGGAACTTCAGGTGTATCTATGTATGAAACAAATAATAACACTAGCAAACTTCTCAAGTCTATACAAAAATAATTTTTCTGGATAGTCTGTAAAGAATTAAAGGGTGAATAAACATTCGTGATTTACAAACCACAACCTCAGATTAAACCATTAGTAAACAGTTTAAAAATATGCTTACAAACCTTATTAGTGACAAGTCAGACATTCAGTAAATGCAAAACAAATATTTAATTAAGTAAGATTTCAAGGTAAAAAATAAAAATGCACAAAGAACTTTTTCAGTATATTTTTATCAAAAGGGTGAAAAATTAACTTAATAGACTTAACTTTTTAATAAAACACTGGTTTTTAACTTACTAAGTATGAAGTATAGGCCAACACCCAACAAATATTTGAACTCCTCTACCGCAAGTTTCCATGATATATAACACTTAGACCACATCTGTAGAACAGACATGGGGTGATCACATCACAAATGTAATCGATTACAAATAAACAAAATCACATTGTGATCGATTACGATTATACTAAAAGTAATCATGATTACAATCGCGATTACATTTGTCTTGAAACATCTTCAGAACGAAAACACAACCCATTTGCATGGCTTGATGTAAGTATATTTTCAGACAACATACGATTTGAATCAATGCAATAAATGAAATTACTAATCTGTAAGGATCAAGTACTGGAAAAAAAGAAAAAAGACATTGACTGTTTACTAAGATGTTCGTGGAGTCAACAAACCAGTGGCATGACTAGAGGTTAAGGTTTGAGCTAGAGGGGAAGCTTAGCTGAAAGAGGCCATCTGGCCTCTATAGGGGACCTACTACNTACTATACAACACTCAGAAAAAAGCTTGAGAAATGATGCTGAATCTGGATGTGGATGGCTATACTAAACCCCAAATAATACTTNGAAAAATGCAAAAAGATGACAACCTACTAAAAACCAATAAAAGAATACTAAAACCAAAATATAAGCTAAGTGGGAGCCTGGTTTTTACATTTAGCTTGCCAGGGGAGTTAAAATTGTCTGTCTTCCGTCACATCACTATTCCACTGCAACAAACACTTTAATATTGATTAAACAAAAACAATCAATGTTTAAAATCTTTGTTACAGTTGATAAACATCAACGTTACAAATCTTTGTCAGTCAAATGACATTTATCAGGCTTGAACATACGTCCAGCAACGCTGAAAATTCATTTGTTAGTAATTTCAAATTATTGACTATTTCTTTTAACTGCGGGTTATGATTGTCTGCTCACCAGTAATAGCATCGTGCAGCTTTCTATTTCAAATAAATAGTGATGCCAATATAACTGCGCATCTGCCTATTGGACCAAAAGTCAACAGACCCCACCGGTTTCGCAGAGCTTTTTTACTAGTATCTGGTGGATCCCGGTTGACATGTTAGTTATCAGTGTTGTGGGAAGGTCCTTTCAACTTGGATCAAAAAAATAGTAAGTACCGTATTCTTCTGAAAAGAAGTTAATTTACTATATATAAATTACTGTGCTAATTATGTACATAACCTTTAATTCTAGCATTTACATTCATAAGTTCACTCTGAATATATTAAATAAAAGCAGAAACTCTCTTCGTAATGTCCTGCTATTCCATTGCCAAAATGTCAAGCTTTTAAGAAAAGCTCATATTTTTGTTGCTATATCTCACTACACTGGACCCACTATGTTATTTTTCTCAGCCAACAGGAAGGCTAGCTGGAACAAGCGAGAATTAGCTACAAATGATTTTCTTGACATTGGACTATCTGGATTAACCCACATAGATCAGATGGGAAAATAGCCTTCCCGGCAACATTAACATAACCATAACAAAACGATGATAAAAGAGGAAACCTAACGAACACAACCACGGTCCATCGCACAGTGATGTAGAGTAAAGATTTGCAAGTTTAGTCACAAAAGTAATCATCAATTATAATTAAATTGGCTATGTAATCGATTACATTTCATTTTTGGTCAGTTCAATTGATTATGATTACTTAAAAAATAACAATCGATTACGATTAACGATTACCCAATGTCTGCAGTATAAGCCAGTGATTGCCAATGTGGACCACCAGTGGTCCACTTGAAATTTTTAGTGTTCCACCGAGTTTCATAAATTTTGACAAGTGAAGAAGTTCCTAAAAATAGCAACCTTGTGCATTACAGTTTGACTACTTGTTCATGAGGTGCTAGCACAGAGCAAAGTGGTCCAGCAGATATATTTTTGTAAGAGACAGTCCATGGGACAAAAGATCTGAGAACCACTGTTCTGGGCTGTCTGTCATATACAATGAAAGAAAAACAAGCCTTTCTGCTCCAGACCCATATAGAAATTAGTTCTCTGCCTACACTATCACTGGAAAAGACTTTTGCTATATAGGACAGGTCAGGTGCGTACTGAAAATGCCTTCCTTGTGCACAAATTAATGGTAGGCCTATACCTATGGAAAGGTTTTCACCAGTTGTAAACAATGCGCGGCGTATAATTGTAACGTTTGTTTTTTTCACACTAAATGCATCCGAATTGTTTGAAATTTGGTAGATTTTTCACGGTTTCCCATGAAGATAAAGTGAAGAGCTAATAACAGGTTATTTCTTTTTTCCATTGAAAGCATTACCATCACTTAGTTCTTTGTCATTTCTTAATCCCAAAATCCACCGATCATTTTATCATTTCATGGATGGTGGCTGCTCAACTCAGCTATGGTTCCCTGTAAAAGACGGAGCTCTGTAAAAAGTTGAGCTTGGTTGCGGAGGTTTAATGACGTAACCAGAGTCGCTAAAACTGATATTTTCCGTTGAGCAATGAGAACTAAACGGTAGTGAAAATAATTTTACTGCAAAAGGTGATACTACCCTATGGTAAAAAAAGTCTATTTTGAAGTTTGATAATTTTTGGTTATCTGAGTTTCACAACGCTTCAGGGACAAAAAATAGGTTTCAACAGTTGTGAATGTATACAATTTTTAAACAAAGCAAATTTCCATGCATTCCATGTTTGGGGGAAACGCATATTAAGTTGCAATGATACAACAGTTTTCCTTCACTCTTTTTTCCTTTTTTTACTTCTGCAACGCAACTTGTTCCACTCCAGTTACGTCATCAAACCTCCGCAACCAAGCTCCCCTATAAATCGGAGCTCCGCCTTTTACAGGGAACCATCAGCTAGCTATAGCCTACACCAGAACGCCAGTTCTGCTTTGCACCTAATTCCAGTTGTGCACTGCACACATGAGCATGATTTGTTGATTTTCTTCCACTTACGGGTTATACGTCAGATCAGTGATTACTTAGTCAGATAATACAGACTGTTCTGCTGTACTTTAACATCGCAGTTCAGTCCAGTTTACGCGAATGCGCGCGTTTGGTTCAGTGAATGCGCTGCGCATCATTGCTCTTGTAAAGAAACCTAATTTAGCCAATCAGATCACGTTGTGCATGAGCAAAGCTCTGCAGTCAGGAGGAAGCAGTCAGAGGTGTACGGAGTCTGACATTTTTGACTCCGACTCCGATCCTGCTTCGGCTGAATATACTTCGACTCCGCTCCGACTCAGACACATTTTAAAGTTTTAGACTCCGACTCCTGCTCAAACTCCAAAGTAAATTATCTAAACTTTTGGGAATGTCTAAACGACCGTATCCGGTTTTCGCATTAAAAAGACTAAAATACCGTATCAAATGAATTTGCTGATCACTGGAATACATGTCAGTTGCTCCTTAGATAACGATGGATTAAGGTGGCCAAAATTATTTTTACCCTATACCCAGTGCCGTGGCAAGGCAGCCCCGTACCCCCCGGTCGAGGGGGGACCCGACTATTTGCAGGGGCCCCACAATATATATTGTATTAGCAAGTTAGAGCCGTCTCTCTACCCTTGACATTCACTCTCCTGGTTTTTGCCCGTAATGCAGAGCCGGTAGATTAAGCACGTAATATCATGATTCGTTAATTTCGAAAAAGAATTGTGGACGTTCGGCCACAACAGCAGTTTTTGTAAAGTTGTGGTTACGTCAGAACAAGGCCAGTTGTTAATTGTTAATGAAGTCTTGACCTTCTTCACTTAACTTCGCTGGCTTCGTCCTTGTGCGTTGAAATTCTCGGAGAAATTTACGTCACAATGAATGTGCTGTGGAGTGTTGTGCAATCGCTTTGTAGATGCGTACAGATAGAGAGACTAGGTTTCCAGTTCAACGTTAAAAACGTTTTCGTGAAAGCTGCCTATGACAGTATATGTAAAGTTGAAACAAAATAAGGCTGTTGTGTGTCTGTTCAGACTGTGTCAAGATAGTCTAATTTAGAGTTTCGACCAGAAAACCTCGGGATATCTCGATAAGTTTAACGCTCGCTTGCTCGATCTTAAAAAGCCTCTTCAGATTTAATCTCATTAGCTATATGTCATAAGGAATATGGATGGTGTCATATTCCAATAAATTCGTTCTTATTAGAAGTGAAGGCAGAGGGAGTGTTGGGAAGCAGTTAGTTCTACGCACTGCTTCCACCTATCAGCTTTTGGTGGAAGCACCAAGTTGATTACATAGAGACTGGCTATTAAAATGATGAGGCTGTACAGCGACCACCAGGTGCTCTGTGATGGTCGGGATGCTAATCGCAATTATTAATGAGACTGCCGGGTTCACATATTGTCGTATACCAGGGATGTGCAACCTTTATTGCTGAAGGGCCAAATGCAATTAAAAGATGAGACCGCGGGCCGCGCCTTCGTTTCACACAGGCTGTCTAGTACTAGTGACCGGCATAAAAATCCAGTTTGTTGTATTGCATTTGGCCCGCGGGCCGCAGGTTGCACACCCATATCGTACACTATAGTTGATGCAAGTACGGCAACTACATCAGACAGGTAAATTACATCCTAAATAATTTCCTATCACATCACACGAAGAGATGTTTGTTTCGCTTTATTGATGATAACAGCTAACAAGTAATAAAGTTAGTTTTCACTTATTTTGCATTGGCAGTTCATTAAAAGTTATTTTCTCCCAAGTCAGGGGCGGACCCAGCCAGTAATTTTAAGGGTGGGGCGATTCCAGTAATATTTGGTAGTGAAATGTCATAAGGGCTTCTCTACAGTAAGGGAGATGAAGCATAGGCTTCTTCACAACACTGCTGTGACGAAACAATGGACGAAAAAATGGTCTTTAATCGCAAATGATGTTTTCTCAATTGTATAAAACATGGTGAATAAAGTTACTTTCGTAGGTTTTAGGGGGGCGATCGCCCCAATCGCCTCCCTGGATCCGCCCCTGTCTTATGTTATACAATATTAGCTTAGCTTGGTTAGGTTTTGAAATAGCGCTGCTCAAGGGGCTAATTTGCAACTCGCTCGAAAAAGCACGCACCTGCCTAAATGCTTGCTGATATTAAAGGGCCCCAGTTGGATTTTTTTTGGGGGCCCCAACAGGCTTTCACACGGGTCTGCCTATACCCTAACAATTTACCTCTGCAAACCCTAACCATCAACACTAAACGCTAATCCTAAACCCCAACCTTAGACACTAACACTGAACCCTAACCTTAAACGCTAACTATAAACCCTAATTTTAAACACTAACACAAAACCCTAATCCTAAAATGCTAAACCTAATCCTAGTCCAAAAGCTTAATTTCATTATAAACACTTGTCTGCTTTTCCAAATGTACATCACAAGGGTCCAAAAATTTCTGACGAACAATCTTGTGCACGTACATCAAAAGAAAAACCAAATACAACTAAGGAGTCACGCGAACTGAGGATTGTTTAGCAACTTCCCACTCGACCACGTTGATAGTAGTGAGATTTTCTCCAACACAGTTTCATATCTGGCAGAAAACTGAATGCAGGGATACGGTACTTTTTTTCATTTGAAACAAAAAACTGGAAATGCTGGTTGTTGGGACACTACCTATAGTATTGCACATTTGAAGGTTGTGCTGTAATATACTTTGTAAAAAATAATCTGCAATAACAATAATCAATAAGAAGCAAAGTAACCTCCTATTAAAAAACTGACTCCGGCTCCACTCCGGCCCTTCCTTAAAAATATCCACTCCGGCTCCACTGCTATTTTCGAAAATCGTTGAGACTCCGGCCGGAGTCTACTCCGACACTCCGGCTCCCTTACACCTCTGGAACCAGTATCAGGGATGATCACTATGTGGTTTGCCTGTTGGATATCCGTCAGAGGTGGGACCGGATCCGGATTACTGGAGTCCTCCCCAGCAGGATTCTGCGTTTTTCTTTCGGACTCCGGCAAGATTCTACGTTTTTCTTTTTTCTCTTTTCTGTCGGAACCGGATCTAGAGTCAAAAATTTGTGAAAAACCGGACCCGGAGTCACTGTGGTCATTTCTTAGGTAAACACATGGGTAAATTTTGGTTGGATCAATGATTGTAGCCGGAGTCTGAACAGGAGACGGTTTCTCAAATTTGAAGAACTGCCAGATCCGGACCAAGATTAAAAATTTTTGGAACAGGAGTGGAGTCGGAGTCTGAAAAATTGACTCCGGCCACCTCTGATATCCAGCAGGATAGTGAGTTTGCAACCGGATCCGGATATCCAAAAACTGCTTTCAAACGGGAACCGGATATGGATCAGGGCATCCTAAACGCTTTTCTCAATATTTCGAGGATTCAGATTCTTGGGAAAAGTTGCACATTACACAATCATTATCTATGGAAAGAAATCCTTTCTCAGCACAGAATCAGACATTAAGATCTTACAGAATATATATTTCGCATACAACGTAGACATCATCAGCTCTTTTTCAAATAGAATCATTCATTACACAATCATTCATTTAGAATCTTCGGAAGCATCTTTTCAGCTTCCTGTGCCATGACTCCAATGTGTGTCTATGGTGTAATCTCAGTACCATAGTATAGTTCCATGCCTTACTGATTGAACTCTTCAAGTTTGTCAGCATGAGTCTGTTGCTGGTGTAGCAAGATAGGGCTCTTTTAGTATATATTATGGCAGTTGTTTGCTACGCACCTGGACTAGGGCTAGCGAGAATTGGCCTAGTGTGATATGTAGTTTAGACTAGCTAGAGCAGACTAGCTGTTTTATTGTGGACTGTCGTCTACACTGGGCCGGGCTGTCTTCACACCTGGAATGCATGAGTCTGCATTGACTGGTCATTGGCACCAGTGACGTACGGATATGGAAATTTTGCAATAGGATTGGATCCGAAATATTTACATAAACTCCATATCCAATCCATATCCGAAAATTTAAAATTATGGACTCCTATATCCAATCCAAATCCGAAACCGCCCACTCGGTTTCACATTAGCCATAATATTCGGTAGTGTCTATTTTGCCTCATGAGGCAAAAGTTGGGGCTATTTTGCCTTTAGTCAAACATGATTGTTTGAAGTGGTCATGTGACAAGTATGATATGTGCAAAGAGATAAGGCTTACGGATTACAATTAGAGTTAGGATTTAGATTTAGGTTATTCTTTAGTTAATGCGAACAAACAAGAAGCCACTAACGTAACTTGCCAGCATTCAAACCATGACAACACTCGTCCATTGGACTAAGCCATTATAGATGTCGCTATCAATTGAGAAGGTCATGTGTTTTGAACTTGTCATGTGACCATTTCAAACAATTGTGTTTGTCTAATTGCACGTATTGCACAACAAAATAATAAGAGCTATGACTTATAGTTCCTTTAGATCCAAGTTAGACCCACTATACGAGTATTTTAACCTCCTTAAAGTGGATGACATACACAGGGTGTTTCACAATTGTTGAAACAAAGCGATTGGGCACAAATCCAGGATTTTAAGTGATACCACAATGATGATTACATTTATTGAAAGGTGAAA
>JGI24159J19872_10008438_pt1 | contig 13486 bp, 8 predicted proteins | sample Ectturendosymbi4_FD_19872 | JGI IMG/M metagenome (IMG submission 19872) | reverse complement strand
TCAACATACAGGTCTACTTAATTGTCCGGTTTGTGTAGCAAGGTTTTATTGATCGCTTTGGACGAGATCCCAGACGTTTGCAGCTCTTGTTTCTAAGCGATGCTGAGAAGTCTTGCCAGTTGATCCCGCAATTAGGAGGAGAGCAACCGGGCAATCCCCCCGAAATTTTCAAAAACATGTTCAGTTGAATATATCAGCTGGGTGCAGCCCTACTTGCTAAGTAAAATAGTCTTGAAACGAAATCCCCTGCATTGAAAATCTGCAGATAGCCTACTGTGTAAATTGTCGTAATACTAATATACCTTACTATTGCTGCCAACGAAACGTTTTTCGGTGATTGCTACCGTAACATGGGGCATTTCCTTTGTAGTGTAGAAAGTATAAAGCGTTTTGCGACCGTCCATTTGCATTGCTTCGTCGGCAATGTTCTCTCTGAGTGCGCAAGCAGTGAAATCTCATTCTCGCGCACTTGCAACATTCCAAAGCAGTGGAAAAGTACGCAAACATTAAGCTAATTGAATGAAATGTATTTTTGTTTGTATTTTGATAAGATTGTATATTTATTATATGGTTCACAAAGTTTGTAATTGATTGAAAATTCCACTTACTCAGCTCTGAAATAATAATTCCCACCAAAACAAATATTTGCTCAGTGCAAAATTATCTTAGAGGGAACACTTATCGTCAGCAATTTGAAAATGATCAACAAAATGCCGACATTGCTCCCCCCCGAAAAATTTCTGCGGACGCCCATGAATGATCGTGCTTTCTCGCTTTCGTTTTTTCGTTACATTCGTGCTTTCAGTCATTACGAATTGTTTGTTTCTTTCCGTTATTGTTATTATTTCATCAAAATTACCTGAAATAAAAAATGTTGTATACAAATTGCTATGGGTGTTGTAGACCATTCCAAACGACAATTAAAAACTGTAAGGTTCCCAATTTCAAGAGCACTAATCTCAGCTGCATCCAAGTGACTACGCTGACTTGCTGCAACAAGTCAAACAGCACTATGCTGGCTACGTCAGATTGTTGTTATGTGCCACATTGCTTGTTGGCAGTGTTAAAGTTTGACCAGTTTTGTCACTCAAGCTTCTAAACCAGAGTTTCTCAAACCTTTTTATTCCATCGCGCCCTTTTCACCCTCAACATGTCGTTTTCGCCCCACAAGCCTGATAAAGCAAACATAAGGTAGTAAATTTAAAGAATTTTATTTAAGAAGTATTAAATAGTTGAACCAGGCCATTCAATATCTGAACTAAGCAACTATTACGTCGCTAGTATTACGTTCAAAGTTCTTGTGAAAATAATCCACACTGTAGCCGGGCACATATAGACGATCCAAAGTAGAAATTTAATGAATGAATTGCTTTAGCAACAACCTCCAACGAATATCACAGTAAATTAATTTTGCAAGAAACTAACAAGTCATACTAGTATGCTACTGAAGTTAACTCAATAATCGATTAGTTGTTGAGCATTTTCACCCCATTTGTGTTGTTTTGTCCCCTTATCACCCCTTTTGGTATTTGCGCCCCCTTGCCTCTTAAAATCACCCCCAAGGGGACGATTCCGCCCACTTTGAGAACCACTTTAGAATCTAAACCAAGCTTAGATTTGTTTCCTAGTAAATGTGCGTATGCGAAAGTGATTGATTTACACAATATGGTCCTGTGAACCATTGAGTTCATTGCAAATCGATATCGCATCCTCCCCCACCAAATTAGCCTTTGTCCGCTACTGTCCACGGGGTCTTGCTTTGTGCCCAGCGGGAAAAGGATCTTCAACACATATCCTGGGTTGCATCAGCCTGTGTAACCAGAAAAGCAAGAACGATGTTATGTATGCGGCAAAAACCCTTTAAAAAATCATGCGATTGTAATGTTAGGCAGCGTGAAAATTGCTTTTTAGCTTATTAGAAACAGAAACGTCTTTTTACGTTTGTTCCGTCGCTTGTGCTTGTTTTCATTGAATATGCTTACTTTTATTAACTTGCTTACTATGACTTTAGCAAAGAATTTACATTGCAAAGCATGCTCGCGAGAATGTTGATTCTGATACCGGTTTTGGACTATTGTTCCACAAATGGAACAAAAATTTTCACCTCAAATAATTTCTTTGCAGATCGCACCAAAGACTTGCAAAGTACATCATTACATTCACTAGTGTTCCTACTTTCGATAAATGTAGCATTTATCACGAAGTTGTTTTTTTGCTGAGTCATCATTACTGAGGAAATAGACGTCACTCAAATGTGTAAAACTTTGACATTTTTTCGCAACTCCTAGGAAAAAAAGAAATTTTTTTTGAAAGGCATGCTTGCATAAACGTGAACTAACATACAAATCAAAACAGAGATGATACAATGAGGGTTGACCATGTAAAGGTCATGTTCCAAAAATGGAACAATGGTCATTAATGGGTTAATCATTGTCACTGTACAGCATTGCACTTGTGTGGATATACGTGCATCAGCCCATGAATAGCTTTTTAAAATTTTTCTTCGCGGGTGCTATTTATATTCTATTATATTTATTTCAAATTAAACTTTGTTTTTCAGTATCCTGACAGTTTCACCATGACACACAAAGGCATAAAGCAAGCCGTTGAAGACTTTAAAGAAGCTTCTGTTCGTGTTCCAGCAGCTCTAAGGCGTCTTCTGGTCGTTACTGATGGAGAAGCTTCTCGGCCACAGTAAGGGGCCGCCTTGCAAATGTATTTTGCCAAATATCGAGTGTTATTATTACTACGAGAATTGCTTGACACGAACTCGAGCATTCAAATGTTTCACTTCAACTATATCGTAGCTTCCTGATGCTTAATTAAGGTCTACATTAAGCAAACCATAAAAATCTGGTAATGCACTTAATCGACTTTATTCGAACAAGCCAACAAAACGTGCTAAACGAAAATTGTGGAGAGCAACCTTGTGCTGCGGAGACCTTACGTCTGTAGAAGAGCAGCCTTATGCTGCAAGACGAAAAGCCCTTATTTTTCGTCGCGTTGGTCTATGTTTGTGTGAAAAAGATACAATAAGATACAACGCATTGTATGACATGTAGTCGAGCACAATATCTTTAAAATGATTAAAAGTTTTACAAAATATAGCATCAGGTTTCTCAGGGCTTGCTATCTTCTACGTTGTCAAGAACATAGAAACGTAAAACCAAAAATTTGATACATTAAGACAAGTTTAATCCAAATCTCTAAATTTCCATAAGCAGCATTACGTTTGCAGCAAACGAACGAGCGAGTTGGATGACGAAGATCCCGTTTGTGGAAATGTTGAAAGAAGTCGTGTGTATTTAATTTTTATTGCAGACGTTATGCTTTCTAAGTTCCCCTATGCAGCATGTTTTTCTTGTTTTTTCTTTTTCATTCGCTTTTCACTATGCGACAGCCGATTACCGACATTCTACATGTCTCAGCGTTTGTGCTTCTTGGTATACCGCAGTTTCAGTTAAGACGCGTTGCTTCAGTGCATAACAACAAATACTTCTGGATATCACCTCACGGTTTGAGGCTTTTCTCACTTTTAATTATTTCATTTGTGTTTTGAGTTTATTGATAGTAAATTATCTTTGCAATTTCTTTTCATTATTTTTTCATTGTCTTTGGCTGTTTTCAAAAAAAAACAATCGATGCTACAAAACATCTCCACACTCTTGCAGACAACTAGACGAATCCGTTGCGGAAGCGAATGACAACAACATACGGATATTCGGTTTCGGCGTCGGTCCGGGAGCGGATGAACAGGAACTGACAACGATTTCTGGGCAGTTTGGAAAAGTTTCAATGCAGGATGACTTCACGAAAATGAACGAACAAAACGACGAAATCGTGCACTTCTTGACTACGGAACCAAATCAGTGAAACGACAACTTCGAACGAAGTAGTCGAAACTTTTTGACTGCCCTGCCGACATTTGCTTTACGATGTCATCGAGTATTGTATTGTCATCTACCCAGAACGTAATATCGCTCGCAAGGAACTGACAAAGAACTGTTATCTCGCTTTCGTGATGTCACTAAATCGGATATCTGCAGGCACTTTGCAAATCTTCCGATTTAAATTGTTTCACGATCAAATTTGCGATCCAGCTTGTTTTTGCCCATTGGTTGCAACCTCACACTGCCAAGGAAACGGCAACTCTTAGAGGATTGTATCTAATAAGAAACAAAGTATACTACGATTAGAGCTGCTAAACCCCATCAGCCATTGTGATTTTGGAGAGCTTCTGTCACTTGGAGACGTACCAGTGCTTATTGCTTCGCGCATACGTATCGTAATGACTGCTTTTCAAAGTTTAATGTGGTATTTTTCTTGGCCATCTCCCTGTAGATGTTTGCTCAGAGTTGATGAGTTGGATGACCGACCTTGCCTTATATGTGAAAACTAAAAGACCTAGTCTTACCTAAGAACAATGAACAGATATCGGAGAAACTTTTAAATGCATTTTCACTGCAACAGGCTTCGTGCAGAAACATTAACTTACTGCTGTGGCCATACATCTGTGTGAGCACTTTTTCTCGGCAGTGAACGTCAATACACCAAAGCTGCGTTCAAGGCTCACAAACAAGCATTTGAATTACATCCTGAAATTGACTGCCAGTCATGTTGGTACGCGTGATGTTGGTGCACTTTTGAAAGTTAAAAGAAACCAGTTCTGAGGCTCAAAATAAGCAATACGTAAGCCCATCTAAAATGACGCATGAGTAAATGATCCCTAACATAGCTCTTGTGAAAATTACTATGTTTTGTAAAATTAAGCCCCGCTCATGTTTGTTTCACAAGGTGCGTAGTGGAGTTTTAAATTAATTATGAAAATAATTACACATCACCATCAAAGCCAATTTTTCCGTAACTGCTTTTTATGCGCTGTGGTAAGGACACCAATGCCATTTTGGCAAAAACAAAAACAAAAAAATGAGCAGTGTAGGATTTTCTGTAATGATATCAGTTACACCGATTTTTAAATTTGGCATTGCGTTCTTATAACTGAACAATTTTTTGTCAGACAAGAAAGTGATGTGTTACATTTTCAGAATGTGCTTGTTTTACTGTGTGCCAATGTGAAACAAAAAAATCAATTTGACGTTCTTGTTATTTTTAAATTTTATGCCATGACTTAACCAGTCCTGCCCTTGTGGGAGTGATTTTTCTTCCATGTGGCCCCTCAGCTAAATGAGTTTGACACCTCTGACTTACACCAACAGCACGCCGAGGTCGCAAGTTAGATCGATGGTCAACGACCTCTTCACGATTTTGAAACACCACTACGTTTGCACACAAGAAAAGCAGGTGTTGATCAAAAATTTGATCTTCACGATGTAATACATGAGCAATAAAATCTCTGTAGTTATACTTCCGTTAAGGGGAACCGTTTTTTCGATGTGCATTCAGTTGTTTCGTTATGCATTTTGCCAAATTGCAATGTTTTTAAATAATAATGGTCAGCTTCAAGCATGTCATTGTGCATCAGAGGTTTTAAACACTTGTTCTGAGGAAGATATTGTTCAGTTATGAGAACACAATAACAAAATCAAGAACTGATTTAACTGATGTCATTACAGAAAATCTTACACGACTTTCTTTTTTTCATTTGCCAAAACAGCATTGATGTCCTTAGGCAAATCTTTTGATGTCACGCGTCAGGTGCGCAGTGACACCTTGGTAATGATACCGCTTACTCAAACAATTAAAAACTTGAGCAGATTTCGATAGGACTGCTCGACAGAGCGCATGAAAAGCAGCTACTGAAAAATTGTCTTTACACGTGAATCTCAATTATTTTTAAAATTTTGTTGAAAACTGCACTGCGCATCTTGGTGAAGGAAACCTCAGCGGGGCTTCGTTCTACAGAACGCAATAATTTCGCAAGAACTATGCCAGGGTGCACTGACTCATGCACCTTTCTCGATGGGCTTACGTATTGCTTTCTCGATGGGCTTACACAGGGCCGGCCTTAAGCCGATGCAGCTGCATCGGGCCCCGCGCCATGGTGTTTGGGTAAGCTGTTCATTTTTGCCAGATACTCGTTGCGCTCGAGAATTCAGAAGAAATGGCTCATAAATCTCATAGTTAGCAAACAGCGCTATTGCTAAAACAAATACTAACACAAAGATGAAAAGTTGAACCCGTAGACGCAGACCTCTTATTCGAGTCCGAAGACTGCAACAGTTTTCCTTTCAAATATAGCAGCAAAAAGTGTTCTATTTTACATTTTTCGACTTGGTCTGTAGTTGTATTCGATGCTGAACCGTGCCAGCCTATCTAGGCAGTCGGTCAATAGCTGTTGAGTAGTAACGCTTGGTGTGCCAAAANATTTGTTGGTCGTTGTTCTGAAAAAAACTTGCAAGCTGTGGTCTTTGCTTTGGGATAAATGTCTATAGTGCGCCACGATTTGGTTATAGACTTTATTTTCACTGCGCCCCCAAACTTTTTCATTTGTGATGGCCCTAATGTTTGCTTTATCGAAAATTGTGAGGATCCTGCGTCTTGACCCAAACGTCTTTCAACAGTTCAGCGAGATTTTCCAATCGTGAAAGGCCCAGATAAGTTAGATTTGAATTATGAATTTCCCAAAGATGTAGCACACGGGAATTTTTGAAATTGTTGATTACAACGTAAATTATCCAATGGAGAGGGCAGTGTTTTTCAAGCCGTTTTTGGGTGTCAAATGACACCCTAAAAATTTGCAATGACACCCTAAATTCTGAAAGCCACGATGTGGTTTTGCGTTGTAGTAAAGTAAAATGATTTCAGGAAAGCATGTTTTCTTGCACGTGGCTATTGCAACAGGCTGCAGTGTTTCAGACCGACACAATTCTCTGGCGTGGATGTTGGAAGCGGAAATTGTAACTATGGTATATGTGTATTGTTATGCGCACCGCCTCGCTTCGGCCTGTTGCTACACTGCTGCAGATTTGTATAGTATGGGGTATGAAAATGTGAAAGCACTTCAATGCAATAATGGAACTCTTTTACTGTTTCACCGTTGCGATCGTTTGACTGGCGATGCATCAGATTGCATAGAAGACAAAAGGTCGGCAGTTCAGCGCGCATGCGAAGCAAGGTGATTGTCGCGTGAGACAACAGCGAGAGCTTAGGAGTGAGATTTTGGCCACTTGGGCCACACTGAAGAGGTTGTCAGAAACTCAAAGTGATGTAATGTGCATTGTTTTACTGCGAATTGTGAAAACAAAAAATTTCATCATGGCATCTTTTGTCAACATTGCTACCACACCTTACAGAAGCGAGCAAAGTTTTTCAGGCGGGATGTTTTAACTTTGCACAGATGAAAGCTTCCGTAGAACTGTGCGTACAAAAGCTCTCTGATGCCGCTGCTAAATCCGAGTTCCAAGCTGACTGGGAAAAGCGTGAGAATTAATAAGGGGGACTTAGAACGCCGGATGGTTTGGCTGTCTCATGTGTGTCAATCGGCATGGCGTTATGGAAGGTCATCGAAAGATTGGCAAGTTGATCATCCCCATACACAAAGAGGTAGACAGGAGTGAAGTCAATGCACCAACTACCGTTTCATCTATCTCATTGGTCTCCCTGGAAAAGTGAATGCCAATGGGCTTGTAAAAAGATATCGCGAAATAATTGAACCAAAGCTGAATGATACCCCTGTGCGGTTTTCGTCATGACCGTAGCACTACAGACCAAATTTCTACTCTCCAGCAATTCTTCGAGAAATCTTAGGAGCATGCCAAAGACGTACACACAAGTTTTGTCGACCTAGGAAAAGTATACGATCGTGTTCCTCGTGAAAAGCCTTGGGTAGTTTTGTGGTAGTACGATGTTGGCGGACAGTGGTGTAGGAGGCAGGGGGTGAAAGCGCACCCCCAAAAGCTTTGATTTGGTGAAAATCCGGGCAAAATATGTGGAAATTTGGGCAAAATGTGTGAAAGCCTTCGCAAAATCGCTTGATGTGCATGGCTTTTTAAAAAATGGCGCCGAAAATAAAAATGCAGATTTTTTTTGAGTTTTTGTATGGGAACGTTTGGGGAAACATGGGCAAAAATCCTTCGAACCCCCAAAAATTTGCCTGCTCCTACACCTATGTTGACGGATGCCTGTTACTGGCCGTCAAGTCACTGTATTCCTTCTTAGACGTTTGTGTCGGTGTTGGCGGAGTTAAATCGTATCTGCTCACCGTGGGTGTTGGACTCTAACAAGGGTGTGTACTGTCACCCGTGGGCGCAATTTTGTTGTAAAATATGGGGTGACAGGTTGGTGTGAAACCAATATTGCAAAACCTAAAGAGAAAATGTGGAGGGACATGGCATTTTATATACCCACTGTCTGATAAAGTGGGGGGACGCGTCCCCCGTGTCCCCCACCTAATTGCGCCCATGCTGTCACCACTCCTCTTGAGAGTCTATATCAGGATCTCCAATTTAGTACAATCACATTACGGAAGATGTCCGGCCTTCGAACTGTTGTGCAATAGCTTATGCGTCCTCAGCCGATTGGACCGATTGCTTCCAATCGGGCCCCGCGCTACGTTTACTAACGTAGACATATTTACACTTTCTATGTAGTGCCGGCGTGGAGCCTGCATGCAGTATTTTTAAACGTGAGATCTGTTGCCAACGAAAACCAAAGTGAATTGCGCGGTTTCAACACTCTCTTTCATTAGAATTCGTTCTGCGGAATCGTAACAGTGGTTTGTGTTTCGATAACGTGTGTTCAAGTTTTTCAGTAGCAGCTAGTTAAGGCAGAGAAAGCTTGAGTTTCGAAGCTGTTTTCTTCTTCAGCTGTAACGTTTCGTACTTGGCAGGTCAAGTTTTAATAGTTGCTACAACATACGGTTCGATAGCAGCCCAAAATTTCGGGGATGGCCAAAATGTTTGACTTAAGCGAGCAACAGTGTTTTTGTTTGGGGCGCCGCTTTTCAAAGTGCAAAATGACTATATATGCTAAGTTTTCCTTCATAGATATCTGATCAGGCAGCCTCTTTCCCTGATTTGTTTATTGCCTCAGGATTTACTTGACCATCCCCGCTACCGTGACATCCGGAAAAAGGAGTTTTTCTAACCTAAAAGTAATTAAAACTTATTTGAGATCATCAATCCAATAAAAGCACCTAAATAGTTTGGAAATTATGTCTATTGGATCCGAAATTCGCAGGTGATTAAGCTGGGACAAAATTCTGAGGAACTTTGCTAATGTTAAATCACAAAAATATGTTTATCTTAGTGAATGCAATTTCCGTATCGTAGACTGCAATAGCGGATCCGGAACTCCAGTTTCAGGCTTGGGCTCTGGCTCTAGCTGCAGACATCTAAAGTGTTTGGCTACAGATCTGGCTCCAAAATGATTTGGTCAATTGAAAATTGAAAAACATTGTCTTATTTGTCTCTGCTGGAGAGGTGAAACTGGGTAGTATGGCTCCAGACACCCCTAAATTAGCATTACACCTTCCGGCCTGGCTGTTTCATATCACTCATGATTTCTACCATTATGAATTGATGACCTCCTCAAAAATTTCTGCACATGCCACTGAATGGGCCCCGCAAAAATGCTTTCAATCGGGCCCCGCACTTGCTAAGGCCGGCCCTGTATGTGGCCCTCTCCCAGAATGTGTGGTGCCCCCTGGTCTATATGAATTGGATACAGTCACAGAAGAGTCAACAAGAATGTCACTGTTGGAAACAGCAAGATAACCCTTTACTGTTTGCAGACGATTTGGTACTGTTGGCATCCTCTCAACAGGACCTTCGCTTCAACATGCATTTGAACATTTTTCTGCTGCGTGCGACCACACCGGAATGACAATTAATACTAAAAGACAGGTATTATTTCTCTCAATACGTCCAAGGCAGTGTATTCTGCAAGTGTACGGAAATACACTGCAACAGGCGGATAAGCTCAAGCACCGTGGGTTACGGAAGTGGGAACAAAGAGATTGATACACGGATTCCGCAAGAAAACGCAATTCTTCCTTAGCTTTATGACTTCGTGTTGACAAAACGGAACTTCCAACGAACGCAAAGCTTCCAGTTTAATCGACCTTTGTTCCGATCCTTACCTGTGGTCATGAATCGTGGGTTACAACTGAAAGAATACTGTCCCAACAACAAGCGGCAGAGATGAGATATTTGCGAAGAGTTTACGGTGTTAAACTTCGTGACAAAGTGCACAGGTCTGATATCTGTAAAGCCTGTAATGTTAAGCCACTTTTCCCAATCTAGATATCCCAGCTAAGTTGGTTCGGCCATTTGACCAGAATGTCCATGTAAGATGGCTACGTAAGCCCTGCTGCCTAGACATACAGGAAAGCGACCCAGAGGTCGTCCAAGGACCAAGTGGCGTGACTACATCTCCGACCTTCCTTGGACCCGTGTTGGACCCAGGGGAACTATCTGAGATTGCTGTTGATCGCGAGGTATTTCGGGTTCTCCTAAGGGTGCTGCCTCCGCGACTCTCCTCAAACGAAAAGCAGGCACGAAAATGATTGAATGAATGAGTATGGACATTGAAATTTTATTTATAAAATTGTCTTTAGATTGTTTGCCAAAAGTGAATGTCGTATTCAAATAATTAAGAATATTTGAATGGAAACTTTGTTTTTGTGAAAATCAGTCGTAGCTTATAAGTATCAGACATACAAGGGAAAATCATGTTGACACCCTAAACCTCTACCACGACACCCTTTCAAAGACTATAAAAAAAACACTGGGAGAGGTGATGCAACGGAAATGGATGGTGTATTTATCTGGAAAATGGATATTTTAATTTTTTGTAAGCTTCCTCCAAGATTATTGTCGCACTGTCCATTCAGTGGTGTAAGAGCTGAGAATGCAAGCGCACATACAAAAGTTTGGATTTGTCGAAAACTCGGGCGAAATTCCTGAAATTAGAGTACTGAAGTTTGGACATCTTTGTTTCCTACTGAGTGATCAGCAAGTCTCACTGAACAAAAGAATATAAATGTCTGACTAACTTTCTTTCTCCGAAAAAAAACAAAATTTTGACCTCCAAAGAACTTCATGTCTTACAGTTTGTGAGAGTTGTTAATCAGCAACCAAATGCTACAGAAAATTTATAGGGTTAAGTTTGCCGCACAAACGTTTTTAGGCAAGTTTGGGGAAATTCGGGCAAAATATCCTTCGCACCCCAAAACAAATTGCCTGCTCCTGTACCTATGTATCCAATGATAGTTTTTCTGGCTGCTCCAGTGCTAATTTGCACTTAGCTGAGCATGAAAAGTCCAGTTGTCACTTACAGGCAAGTGTTCAATGGTTTGAGGCTGAGCAAAGACTAACGAAGGGTTGCTCGCTGGATTCGAATGATCACATTTATGATTTGCCGCTCCACCAAACTTTCACTGTGTTTTGCCTATTTGCGAGTGTAAATAGGTAGAAAAAACACTACTTCAAAGCAGGGTTGCGGAGTCGCAAGGAGTCCGAGAATTTTGGGTGGAGTCGAATTCCTAACAACACTAGGGGTCGGAGTTGGATTTTTTGTCCAACTCCGGATGTCCAACTGGATCATTTTTACATCACACTCCTAAGTTGGAAATTCCTGTTGAAGTGGCACAATTTCTTTTGAAACTTTTGTTGAACCAAAGATTTCTTGCTGTGCACCACGATTTCCATTGATGTTAACAGCCAAGCTTTATTCCCTTTCTGTTAAGGAGTCGGAGTCGGAAATTTTGGAAAGGTCGGAGTCGGGAGTCGGAAATTTTGGAAAGGTCGGTGTCGGATATTTTACCCCAGACTCCGCAACTCTGCTTCAAAGTCCAGGTACATAAACGTTAGGACACCCCCAGCTCCTACAGCACTGAATGAAAGCAGCAGTGCTGCTTAACTAGGCAAGGCAAAAATTGTGCATGTCATCTAGCACACTAGTTCCTGTTTATCGTATTGGACGGCAATATGCTTCTATTTCATCAATCAACCATGAGCATTATATATTGCGTTTGGTACGTTTTTCTGCATCTGTGACTTGATAGTTGTGAAATTTTTGTACCCATTTCTAATTAATGAAGAACAATTTGCATTGGTATCCAAGTCAATGAATTAAGAATAACTATAAAATTGGGCATTTGGAGAACTTTGGGCGGATGTATGGGTTGCTCTCTAGTGAAGTCTGTTTTTTACGTGTACTGCGTCATAAAGCGCACAGTTGATCGTGCGCCCAGATGTTACCTTCATACAAGAATGCTTATGCGCTTCTGGTTACGAAAGCGACCAGGGTAATCAGTTCATATTAGCAGCTTTCTCCAAGTCAGTTGTTCTTCGCAGGCCCGTAATCAGGTTTTGAGGTTTGGGGGAAAATACATTTTAGCGGGCAATACTTTTGTTTTTATTCTAGGTTTGAAACAAATTTTGCTGGACACAATAAAATTTGGGGGGAGCGCAAAAAACTTGGAAGTACACTGCCCCCGAATTTCCCCCGTGGCTGCGGGGCAGGTTCGTCGAACGAAAGTAGCGTTCAACAAGAGTGAAATTGCATGTAAGTTCAATTCGCTTGTTCGGTTTGATTGACATCACTACATAACTTTGCACTTGCGCTCGCCGCTCGTATCTCTATTGCAGAGCTTCCTTTACGACTGCAGCTTAATTACGAGTGGTAGCGGCACATTGTCTAATGTCCACCACAGCAACATATTAGTCATAAACATGGGCGTAACTAGGGACACATGAGATATGCCCACGCCCCTCGAAATGAAAAGGATACTTCTGTGATAACATCTACATACAGATCATCTCCAATAATTGGCCGTGTGTCTTGATATTCATGTAGGACATTTTCTCAAAATGGTCATAGCACGGTTGACTGAGAACGATTACGTCATAAAACTACTGCTAAGATGGGCCCTGCGCCTAAATTTTGCATTGGGCCCGGCACCTACTAGGGCTGGCCCTGGGCTTACGTATTGTTTTGAGCCTGAAATCTGGCTTCTTTTAGCTTTCACCAGGGACATCCAGAGCTCCTAGATATCCCTGGCTTTCAAAAGTACATCGATATCAGGCGTCCCACCCTGACAGGCAGCCAATTTCAGGATGTCAAAGTGCTTGTTTGTAAGCCTTGAACACAGCTTTGTTGTATTGATGCTCACTACATAGGAAAACTTGCTCACACAGATATGTGGATCCGAACATGCATAACACCTTTGAGGCAAGGGCTGTCAAGATGGAGTAACCTGGCAAGATATACCGATAAAATGCGTTCAAGCCACCTGCAGCAAATTTTTCTTTCAAAGCCGAGTCATACTGCAAGTCTAATATTTAAAACACTACAGGTTCTTTCATTTAAATTAGTTGTTTATGAGCAGACACGAAGTCCATAGTATGAACACACACACGCTGCAGAACGCAGGTTGATAAAAACAGACAAAACAGAACGTAGTACAAGGCATTGAAGCTGGGGGAATCACAGGGTTACAGACACTTTTTGCAACTGCATTGAAGACAGAACCATAGGGTTACAGACACATTCTTAACGCTATTGTTAGCTAACACGTAACACT
>JGI24159J19872_10008437_pt1 | contig 13488 bp, 8 predicted proteins | sample Ectturendosymbi4_FD_19872 | JGI IMG/M metagenome (IMG submission 19872) | reverse complement strand
AACACCAACTGCGTAAATGGCAGAGGTGCGGAATCGGAGGTAAAATGTCCGACTCCTAGCTTCCAGAATTATCGGACTCCGGCGCCCGACTCCGACTCCCCTACATAACGTGAATGAAGTTTTCCTGTCAGTGTCAAGTGTCAATGATGGCAAAGAAGCGAGCTAAATTTTTTTAGAAACAAGCATTTTGTTGTTGTCACTAGATACATGAGTTAAGGCTTTGAATTAAACTATTTATTTGAAGAACATTTATTAATCATAAAAATTCATTCTGTAGATTTCCGTAACGGAATCGAAGTCGGATAAGAAAATCCGACTCGACTCCTGGTGCTTTAGAAATCCGACTCCACCCGAAATCCTCCGACTCCTTGCGACTCCGAGTGCGCGACCCTGGTAAATGGGGCAATTTCAAAAATTAATAAAAGCACTAATTTTTCTCTTAAATCGATTGACGATTTTCAAAGCACCACCGCGTGCTCATCAAATGCTTTTTGGAAACGACAGCCGTCCTCGTCCGGGTCACATTTTTGTTGCTGCCGGGACACAGTCAGTTCACTTGTTATTTCTCGTGACTCACGGATTTCGCCGAANCATGCTCATCATATCGCTTCTTTTCTCGTTCACTGATATCGAAAATCTGCGCCCGTCATCNCCAGCTAGAATATAAAAACCGCGGTTCAAAACGAGTGTTGATATCTTGAATCGCCTCGTTNGTGGGAAGCTTCCAAACCGATAACTGGCGCTATAACAAGCAAATACGTGACAGCTCATGGAGTTTCACGATGCCATGACGTAAGTGAATGTCACTTGTTTATAGCAACATACATGACAGAACTTTAACTTGAAAGGAAAATGTTCTTTATCAGAAGAGGAAGCACCGAAGCAGTGAGATATTTTGTAAAACGACTTGGGGTTTGGTTCTGCGGCATTTCACCGTACGCTGCATTTCCAATCTAATATGATCTTAGGAACCACAAAAATTACCAGATTCCTGTTCTACACACCTTCGCGCGTTAGGTTTGCGCCTGCCGCGATATGGCATCGCATGAGATCAAAGGTGAAGCAACCACAGGTGTAGACGCGTATCCGCCTCAAAGTACGATCTCTTTGGTTGATAACAGACCTTGGCCAACAAACAACAGGCCGGAAGTCAACGGTCGGCCCTTGGCCAACAGACGTAAGACTTCTCCTGACCTCAATGTTCAACTGCTACCTAACAGGCGTGCTGCCGCACTGCTCATTTTTTGCCGTCTTTTGTCAAAGNTGAGGTCGACGCTGCGTTGGTTCANGTTGGGACCGTGGGGACATCGCAAAAGGCACGACTCAAGGGTTTTAAGCAGTTTTTCTGTATGCCCATGTCGGAAACGCGATTTTTGTCGGTCATTCGCACATGCTACTCTATTGGGCAGTTTGTGTGCTGTCACACCCTGACAAAGAATCTTCAGGAGACCGTTTTCAACGGATTGCGAATATGTTTTTGATGGGAAAACCATTTTAACTTATTGGATGCTTTTTTTGAATCTCTGTTTCCATTGCATTTAGGTTTCCGACAGACACCAACCGTGCTTATTGTTATGTTTGAAGTTGTGAATAGCCTTTTGAGTGTGGAATGTGATATGGGATTGACAGCTCCGATTTGCACATANAACGATACGATAAACTGGTGAAATAACTTGAACTGAGGTGGCGCGAACGTGTTGCTAATTGCAAATGGTTTAAACTTTGACCGGGTAATTGTGGAATTGATTTTGGTTCGTGACAAGAGTTGTTCTTCAACCTTTTGCCTGTCCTTACTGTAACTTCAATGGTATCAACGTTTGAGGCTGAAAGCGAGTTGATAATCTTTGTCCTGGTCAAGAGGAAGATAAATCAAGGTAGCTACACAGTCAAAGATTTTAAACTGTACCGCATGTATTCTAGCGCGACATACAAATACAAACACAACTTTTCAACCTCGCAGATAATCGACGACTTTTGAAGCATCGATATCGAAATTCTCTGGCTCCGCTGCGAAGAATTCCAGACAGTTTGTCGGGAGTCAAAAATCCCGACATTGTTGGTATCGTGCACATAATTGGAATATGCAAGTTGTGGTCTGTTCTGCGAGGTGTTTTGCCAGTAAGCTTTTTACGGTCACACTTTGTCAATGTGTTCACTTTGCGTGTTTTAATTGTTTACAACTTTTAACATTTCACAGCTGCTCTATTTGTCAAACCCTAACCTTTTCATGACACCTTGTCGAAGCCTTTTTGTGTATTTGTTTGATTTTGAAAGATAGATGCAGCCAAGACTTTAGGGGTAGTAGTTGTTTATCTCCATAGAAACTAGGTTAAATCTTTCCCGTTATGACCTGTGCAAGTTCTTTATTCATAGTTATGCTTTGCTCTTGCAAAACTTAACCGTTCCAGCTTTTTACCTAATTCAAAGATGCATTTTCCAGTTCACAAAATCTTTCGAGTCTTGCTCCAAACTGGTCCGCTGTTCAGGGCCGTAGCCAGGTTTTAAGGTTTGAGGGGAAAATACATTTTTAGGAGAGCAGCATTTTTGTTTTCATTATATGTTTAAAACAAATTTTTCTCGGCGCAACAAAATTTGGGGAGAACAAAAAAACTTTGGGGACACTGACCCGAATGACCCCGTGGCTATGGGCCTGCCACTGTCATGAAAAAATGCAATAACCAAGCTTCTCTGGTCCGCGCCGCGATTTTTTCTGCGTGTCGATCGTCAAGGATCATTTCCGCAATAACCCCCCATCTCCAAACGAACGGATTGCTTGAGTATTTTTGTTGCATCTGTGACGTGCGCCACATTTCTGTTTTCGACAAATTGCCGCTCTTATCGACAGAAACTCTATCCTATCGCTTCCGTAGGCCTCGCATGACATCCTTGGTTGCGTCCATCGTCTCCGGACTGATACGATCTGGGTCGATACCAACTACTTTTAACGGGCAGTGTAAATTTTTTTAGATACCACTCTTTGTTGTGTACATAGTTCCTACATGGTTTTACCTCCATATCATCATGTTCTAATCAATCTGTAATCATGTTTTTGTTCAATAATGTGAAGTTTAATGCATTGTTTCTGATTTTGTCTTTGTTTCGTCGTCTTCGTTTCTTGTATCTTTTCTTTTTCTGTTGGCTCTGAATCGTCAGCAAGTATATACTGTGCAGTGGCGGATCCAGACCTGGCGTTTGGGTGGCAGTCAAATAGGGGTGCGCCAAAAAGGTCTTTGCTTGCTTTAATACCAAATGTTGTCTGCGACAATCGCTGGGGTCACACTAAAGTGGCTATCTTTTGTAGGCCAAAAAGTACCTATTATTGTTGGTCGAACTATGCGATTTTTCAAGGAATAACCGCAGTTTGAAAGCGCTGTATATCATTAATTCAGAAAACGTTTGAAACGGGTCCCAAACAGTAGGCCTCATTTTTCAAAAGGTACACATATCTCGTACATCTACAAAATGTATTTAATAGGTACAAAAGCATGCTGCACGCAAGCGTTTGCCATTGTTTTGGCTATCTCTAGCGAAGTCAGTGAAGAACGGTGTCTGAAATGCATTCCCGACCTGGTTAGAAGTAGAACGGTTCTTCTCAGACTTGGAAGTGGCAACTCATGTCCCACGATAAGACTAATAGAAAGCGAAATGGTGATCACGTTTCCAAGCGAAGCTTGTGCATCTACATGTACATGAAAAACTTATTTATTGCTGAAGCGACAATTCAAAGGCATTTGCTAGGACACTACTCCCATTTTAGGTAGCTCTGCATGCTATCGTGAAAAACGATCACACAATCGCGTGATAGATTCACACTGGGCCTTTAAGCATATTGCCCTAAAATACATTTCAATCAAGTGTTTAATACAATTCCGCATTTTTCGACATTGGATTGCCGATGTGAAGAAAAAAACATCAATCCCACTAGACCAGGTTGTGAAGAAAAGTTGTGACACCGTTCAACAGAAGTGGAAGCAATGGGGCTGAGCCCCCAAATTCATAAACAACACCTCCAAAGTCAAGCTGTAGTCTCCCCATGAAGTCATTTTTCAATGCATTGCATACTATGACGAAGGCCCAGAAGAAGCTCAAGGCCACCGCCAATGCTGTTGATCAGGCGATGGGTCTGCTTTTATCCAGCCAGGCCAGAAAACACAGATGAGGATCAGCCTATCACCAATTTGAAACAACGAACCATCGCCAACACCACAGTCACCAGTAAAAGAGTCAAAGTTTTCACCAGATGATAGCTTTTCTGCTCAAATTTATATGATGTAAGCGGAATGATTTAACAACCAATAAGTTAAGCATTTTTCTGTCGTTTGTAAATTTCGCTAACCATGTCATAGTTGTCTTTTCGTGGCCAGCGTGAGTTGTCTACTGGTTTGCAGCTGCAACAAAAGGATCAAAACCACACAGCCATCAGTCACTGTTGCCTGACGCGTAGCCAGGTTGGGGCGAAAAGGGCCGTCATTCCCCCGATTTTGGACTGCAAATATTCAAATGTTGAGCAAAAATTGTAATGACAGCGTAAAACCAATTATTCAATCCACCAAGCTGTAGATAGCTAGCATTTTGCCAAAGTTTCTGCGTTAGAGCTATAAGCGTACGAGGTGGGGAAAGATTCGGGCAAGATTTGAAAAGTTTCAGAAAAAACTTCCCGATAAGTTTGGGCAAGTTGATTAAGCAGAATCGTCGCCCTGCAAAACTTTCCGACTCGTTTTCCTCACAATGGCGAAAAAATTTGGGCGAATTGAAAATTTTTCCCCTCCGAAGCCAAAGGATCCCCTATGCCTCTGGTTAGAGCACAGTACCATCGTTTGATGAGGCGCATCGCTGGGCGCAGTAATCAGGGCGTAACGACGGGGGGCAAGGGACCCAATTCCCCGAGCGCCGAAACACTACGAGGGCGCCGAATGACTGCGAGGGGCGCCGAAAAGTCCTAACAATATCACAAGTACTTCAATGCAGTACATTTGCTTCCGAAAGACCTCAGGTGCGAACATGGGGGCGCCAAACTTGCTTCTTGCCCCGGGCGCCATCTAACCTCGTTACGCCCCTAGCAGTACTTTAATACTCCTCTGCGTTGTCCATGTATATGGAGTGAGTAGTTGTACAATTGCATAGTTAGGTCATAATTCTTTGAGCTTGCCAAGCATACTCAATGCATTTTTGCCACATAGCGGCAAGTTGTTTGCTAACGTATACATCTATAGCTTTTTGTACGCTGCATTATGGTTCAATCAGGTGCTTAGTTCCGTCAAGAAACTCAATTCACCTCTATGTTGCAAACCTACGATGCAGACATACTGTGGACTCACGAACTGCTCTGGCAACAGCCCTCAAACTGGTNTTCCTTTTCATTTTNGAGGCTTACTTGTAACAACCACAGACCAATTTCGTGCAGCCCAGCGGCAAGTCGAGAACAGTGTTAAGCGAAAGCAACTACGCTTGTGATTATATAACGTAAGTAGGGATGCATACAATGGAATATCGAATCTTATGGATTTGTATGGTTCAGTATTCGAATAAAAAAATCAGAGTTTTTTCAAATATTTAGATTCGAAATAAATTTGGATTAAATAAACGTGAAAACTTGCAATGTCGGCAAAACAAATGGTTTCAATAAGTTCTGCAGTCGCAATAGATTTTACAGGGGCACTCTGCGCTCTAAAGAAACACTCAACAAGCTCATGGCAATATGTAGTGAGGTAACAACTTAATTAACAGGTCGTGTGATCGCTGATCGGCGTTCTAAACCGCTGCGCGATTGCAGTTTTTATCAGACGTCCTCTGCTAGGCCTGGGCTACAACTTCTTTTCCGACGAAACCGGTTAAATTAGCCAAGCATTTTTATGCGTTTAACGGAATATGCGATTATCCGTATCAGACAAATATCCGCTAGTTTACCGCCTTGCTCTATTCTGTCCACATGCTTGCTAAATTCCTTCCTGGCACTTTTGATATTTGCTGGCTTGACGCCGAACACGGAGATTTCTGGAACTGTAGGATATAATAGGGCTTCTAGTTGTTCTAAAAATCCGTTGGTCCTGGTATATTCAATTCTGAAACCCTGCAGTGTTTTTACAGACCAACGGTCATCAATTGAAAAGCAAATGCAAAGTTATTACGGGGCCGTGTTTTACATGGTACTGTATATTCAACCTGCGCACGGTGTATCTGTGTGTGACGTAATCTTCATCTGTATCAGTCGTGGAACCTTTCCCGCACTTCCGGCCATGATTCGTCTGTTTGCTTACGACTGTGTAATGCAGTTGTTAACACGTTTATGTCTCAAAGCTGTCGTGTACTTTTTCTTGAGATTGCACAGTGAAGAACACAACAAAAGTGGTTTACTGACACTAGAGCTTCTTTTCTTTGTTCTGTAAGGCCAGTTCGTAAAGTCTAATCCAGGGGTGGGGAACCTATTTACTGTCATGGGCCGCATGAATTGTGCATTATCGCTGACGGGCCGCAAAAGCAATTGATTTTATCCTAAGGTTCTACTTTTATCTAACTATGAAGAAGAGTGACTTCTCTTGACTTACTAAGTACCTGCTTATCATGGAGCTTCGTTTTGACGCGATTTTGTACTCTAACTTGGGTAACGAAAATTGTAATGCGGGCCATATCAAATGTTCACGCGGGCCGCATTTGACCCGCGGTGCGCAGGTTCCCCACCCCTGTTCTAATCAGTCGAATCTAAACATTCGCAGCTTGGGGTTGAACCGGCGGTTTTGATTTCAGCATCTCGGCGGAAGGTGGTAATTTTGTTTGCTGGCCATCCCCACGTGGACAGACGAATTAATGGCACCGCGGCTATCGTCTGAACAGTGAACGTTTCCTTTCTTTGAAGTTAAATATACGATTAAGCGTTTCTACTTCCATGGGCATCAGAAAGGGATGCATTTATGGCAAGGGGGCGCCATTCAAGGGACGCCCCAGACGTTTGGGAGTGGCAGTTGACCAAACTTCCCCCCTGGATTCGCCACTGATACTGTGGTGCTACATGGTTTCTTGACATTTTTATGCTTTATAATCGATTGCATTTTCATACGTGTGAATGCATTCATTTGCGCACGGAATAATTCCCTGCAGGCAGCTATGCCTGACTATTAGTGATTAGCGATGAATAAGATACAGAAAAGTCACGAATGAGCAAAAGTGGACACAAACGACCGAAAGTGTTTCGGGAAGTTTTACGTGCAATGATCATCTGCTACGCTTGACATAATGAGAATACGGATCATTTTTCCTCTACTGTTGAAACCTGAAATCTTAATTTTACCTACAGATATTTCAACATAAACTGAGTTTTCAGTGTAATTGTGAAAAGCTGAAACTAAGCTGGACACCGCAAATTCATTTGAAAATCAGGAGAAAACTAAGGATCGAAAATATAAGCTTTCCAGGTGAGGGTTTGTTTGAAACGTGCTCCGCTGTTTGTGCTGAACTTTCGTTCAGCTTGCCATTGTCGAAAATGAGATATATTTTTATCAGAATGGGATCATATGTGGGCATAGCCACAGTGGCGTATCTATGCAAAATATGCAAAATGGCGCCCATGGCACAGTTTGAAAGTGCGCCCTTTGGAACAATTTCTACGAAAGATAAACCATAAAAAAATAAACAACATGAAACAGAAAATATGTGTTTATTTTTGTTTTAAACGTTATCCATCTCGAGGACTAATTACGGTTCTCTTCCTTAGTGTCTGGACTGGGACATTGTGTTTAGCCTATTTATCTGACATCAGTTGCCATCGAAGAAGTTTCATAAAGTTGGAGTGGGCCGCAGCGGTTCTCAGCCACATTCTGACGAATATCTTATTGTCTGAAACGCAGCAGCACAGACTAACTTAGCCTCTCATACAGTCAACACAGACTGATTTAGCCTATTCGTATAGCGCAGTGGTTCTTAAGTTTTCATCTACCACACCACCCTGAAGTAACTGTTCTTTGTTTCAAGCCCCCCTGACATTAACAAATTTGTAAAACAAATGCATTTATTGGTAAGTTTTCCGATAAAACTTCCCATGTTGTAGAGCGCGTAACAGCTCGCGCCCCCCTGGGGAGGCGTGCCCCCAGTTAAGAGCCACTGTTATAGCGTGAAAAGGACGAGATCTTGTAGATATAATAAGCGTTTCTGTTCTGTAACAATCGTTGACCGTCATATGTGTCACAATTCTTGGTGGTGCTGGTGCAACACGCCGGAATTATTGCATTAGCTACGGGCGCCGGGGGATGGTGTAACCAGGGACGCCGGAACAGCGGGAGGGCAGGGGGGCAGTAAAAGAGTTGAGGGCAATGGAAGATTGTAAAAAACAAACAACTCGTTACCAATTATGCTTGTTTTTGCACAGCAACAAAGTTGACCTCAAAAATAATAGCAGCAATTATAGAAAACCATTCGAGTTTTGTGGATGCGCGAAAAGCTACAATAAATTTGTTTCAAGTCGATCTTCATAAGCCATAAAATTACCTATGATTCTGTTATGAAAATGCACCTCCGCCCTCGTTGCCCCCCTTTTAGAAGGGCAGGAGGGAAATAACCCCATCATTTCACCGCTCTCCGGGGTCCCTGAAATTACCTACGATGCTGTTATGTAAGAGTACCTGTTCCCCGTTGCCCCTCCCTTTCAAAGTCACGGGGGCAGTGACCCCGTGATGAACCCCCGTTACGGCATCTCTGGATGTAACGTTAGAGTTAATGGTTATATGGAGCGCAAAATAGAAGTTGAAGCAACTGTAAGTAACAAATGTTATTTTTTACCGAGCAATTTTTGCGCCCCTGTCAACGTGTCGCCCATGGCACGAGCCATGACTGCCATACTNTAGATAAGCCACTACATAGCCATATAGGGGATCAAAAATGTTTGGTGTTGTCAAANATAATGCCCGAAACAAAAATTAAATCAAGCCGGGATCGCAGCCCAATTTTTTCAAACCGGAAAATGTAAGTAGGGAATTACTGTTGTATGCACTTTTCAAGAACAGTAAGTAATCAAAGCAATTTCCATTTTTTACATTTTTTCGAAAATGCGATAAACATGTTCCATCTGTTAGATTTATAAGAGAATTTTAAAAAGTCTTCAAATACTTCGCCCTATTTTTACCAACTTTACCAGATTTTTCGCAAACATTTAAGGTGCCGGTTAAGACGGTGTCCCTGCACCCCCCATCTCCTACGACCATGCATTTGGTACTGTATTTTGCATTGCCGTCAGGAAATAACAGGCCGTCTTAAGCACATAGCAGGCCAACGAGAGTTTGGTGTGAAAACTTATTTCGTCTCAACGCATGTGCTGGTTTGGTTGGTGAGGTTAGAGTTTCGATCTCCGTGTTCCACTCAGCGTGGTAGCTCGCCAGAACAGATTTTAAAAATATATCAATTCTGCAACTTACGTGTCAACCAAACTTCGGTTGTTTTTAATCCAAAACCTATTTAAGGTAACATGAAGTAGTGATTCTAAAGACCATGTTAGTGATGAACACAGTGTTTACGTGGGGCTCGCGATTATTTTCACTGAAGTATTTTGTAGTTGCGTGCGTGCTGCAGTATGGGACGCGCAAAGCTTGTCATCTGCATATAAGATATACTTTCAGTTTGATAGGGCCAGCATTAGGGGTTGCGTACACGGGGAACAAAAACACTGTAACTGCGATTACATGCCACTCATTTCTTAGTTGGAAGCTATAACCTTCATCATGTGGTTTACGATGATTTTCAGTGCAAAGAAACTATTGCAGAATAAACGTTTTAGTTCTAGGGGATTAGTCGTGCATGCAATTATAAACCTATTTTGTTTCTGAAGCACCAGGATCAGCAACTTTGAAGCGAGCCTATACTGCATGTGGCTGGTTTGGTAAGAACATAAAAAACAAGATGCGATTCTGACGTAGAGATGAAGTTGTCAACTGCGTTTAAAATACTGTTGATCAAGTTCTTATGAGCAAGATGGCACAAACAGGCGTTCTCAGAAACGGCGCTCTCGACTGGCGCACTGATTACGCCTGGAGTAACTAGTTTTTTGCCTCAGTAAGCACCAGATTAATAACTAAAGTTGAAATGATTCACCAGACAGGCAGTTCTAGAGGTGAAAAATGTAAGCAAAGCAGCTGATTTTCTAGAAATAATTTAATTTGCTTCCGATAAGTCTCATTATCAACGCGCTTAAAGAAATTACAAAATTTATAATGACCAGCTTCGCCTCCTCAGTTAAGTTGCAACAAAATTTAAGTCCAAATACATGAAACATGCGCAAAACGTGAAGTAGCGAACAATTTTACGATCATTTCTGACGTTCCTCTATGAGTGCTGAGAAGCGGGGTACTGTGGTAGCGAACAATTTTACGATCACAATTTTACGATCAACATGAAGTAGCGAACAATTTTACGATCATTTCTGACGTTCCTCTATGAGTGTTGAGAAGCGGAGTACTGTCGAAAACTCTGAATTGAGAAGGTTGCGTGAGATTGAAGTCTTATTTAGTTAAGCGTTAGATCTTTCGACGTGGAAGTTTCCCACATCTGTACGTGCTGGAGGNTTCACCAACAACATTTTATAAAGTGGTTGTGATTTTTATGCAGGTTTTTATGTTACACTTGTTATCAATNTTACGGACCTTCAAAAGACATTTTTTCAATAACTGCACAGAAAGTATTTCGCTGTCTTTTTATCTTTTTGAAAAAAGGGCTATGCAAAGGCGATGTCGTTGTTTTTGTACCGCGAAACTTGGCTGTAATGGATGCCTTCGACAGCTGTTTACGTGAGCAAATTCGTTATCACACATGCCCCCGCTCTAAATATTCGGCGAGATCACAACATCGAAAAACCGCAGCGAAATAGGTTATGTATAGAGATGTGGGTGTTGGAACGTCACATAGAGCTCGGCTCGCCGGTTAACACCACTTGCTTTAGGTTGGTAACGAACTTTTAGAGTCGCGTTTATTTTTTCGTTTGTTGGAAAGCTTTTTACTTTGATGAGCTTCTTGGTTTTTGCCACATACTGATAACTTGTTCGTGAAAAGACCAAACCAAACCGGTTTCATGAACTGCAATAGAAAACATAAATATGTGCATCAGCTGACAGTACTGTCAACAACCGTGTACTGTAGATGGGGGTCATGTTTCCCCATCTTTTTCAATTTTATGGAATATTACTGCAGTTCCATCTATGGGCACTACACCACTGACTGTCTACTAAACCTTCGCTCAACTGGTGTAAAGTAAATCTCATATTAAAATTGGTGTATTTTTCTCAACTTGTTGGAGGATACACATTTACGTTTTGTTTTTGCAAGTTTTTCTTCGTTCTTCAGATGTCCAAATTATACCGTTTTTCGATTAAGCCAAAGGCTTGGCGCTGGATCGAAGTATTTTTGTGTTGCTGCCATGACCAGGTACCGAGTTTCATGGGAACGGGGGGAATCTCTCCCCCAACTTTTGGACAAGGGATCACAATATCTTTTGTGTCCCCCAATATTTGTGATAAAAAATAATGTAGTTGTACATACTTCTACCATGACACAAGTACGCCTAATTCATGTCGTTATTTGTCATGTACATCGGGATATATTAAGTAAACAATCCTGCCAAGATATTGCCAAGAAATTTGTGAGGACCAAAAATGATGCAAGTTGCCGTGTGTTTGTCAAAATTTAAATACTATCCCGATGTACATGACAAACAACGGGATGATTTAGGCGCACTTTTGGGCCATTGCAGGGCGCAGCCATGCCAGTTAATTGCATTATGTAACTGCCAATTATTTGAATCTCAGAGATACATGTTACTGTTTGTTTTTCATAGAATAATTGAAGTGTTGTGTTTGTTTTACCTACTTTGACAAACAGTCTTCAAGCGCTATACTCTTCAAGCGCTAATACTAAAGTTTTGTGTACTTAGTAAAAAAGCAAATAACTAGTAATCATTGTCAAGTACTAGCACAATATTATGCAACTACCATAACACCACGGGCGTAGCTAAAGAGGCACTTAAGCCATGGTCCCCAAAATATATCATTTCCATAATTAGCCTCCTATTTTGCCAATTTACAATTGGTCTTACTACGACTGAATGAACATGGTGATGTCATCGAAAAGCAAGCAACAATATTACATTTGTGTGATATGCACAACAACATGCACATCACACAAAGTTTACCCCTCCCAAAGTTTTCTAGCTAACTCGGTCCCTGGCCATGCCAAAATAGTTACCAACGCCGGGTTCTGATTTTTTGTCAAAAAAGCCGCCTGTGATGGCGCGCAGAAGCAATTGAAAGTATAAGCAACCTATTGATCGATCGAACTAACTGGCAATGATGGCGTGCTTTGAAAAACCACGTTGTTTCAAGCTACCTTCCAATGCGTTTTAGTCTCTTCCAAGGAATTTCGCTGGGCAATCGTTAAATAAACACTTTTTTCTTGAAACGTTCGAAGAAAATCTTAGTATAATTTTTAGCGAGCAAAAATATCAGAATTATGTCAGACTTCAAAATCTAAGAAAAAGAGTGCGCATACCCAATAAATCCATAAGTGCAGTGGAAAGAGACTCTGTCTCCGAACGTCTTTTAAACGTTTTGTGATCATGTAACTTGCACACACGCTAAAAAAGCATCAAGATGCAGGGAAATCATACGTTAAAACTCATTTTTGCTGTAGTGCATCTGATTTATGTTTCATTATGACGGGGAATACTTTTTATCCACATAACCTACTCCACTTCTTCCTATGAAACAATTATTAGTTATGAGTACTATACAGTATATTTTGAAACAAAATTCAATCTAAAAGATATTTTTTTGTTTTAGCTCCCCTCGCGCTTGGTATCAGTTTATCCTGGTGACCATTCTTTCAATGTAATACAGAAAATGAGCAACTTCATTTAATTACACCAATTACAAGTTTTGAATAAATTTGAATAAACGATTCACCGATGCTCTTTTCTTTTTTTTTATAAATTTGGATAGAATGGACGTCATATAAATACTGACCCAAAGCTAACAGTAACACGATAGAATATTAGGCTTCATTAAAAAGCATGAATACGGTGATATCTACCTTTAACTTGTTTAATACTTCCATTTTAGCATATACATTACTTTGTGCATTCGTACTAATCATAGTCCCTACGAAAATAGAATTGCTTGTTTTATAGTTTTGTAAGAAAAGGTGTGAGGTTTCAATTTAATATATCAAGCGTTAATCTGGATGGCTAGCTGCCCAACAAAACGTTTGGATTTCCAGAACTTATAGAATATCAATGTTTACCGTATACCAAATATATTCACTGTCGTGCATTGCTTCAGTATACAGCAGTGGTTCCCAACCGGGGTGCCGCGGCACCCTGGGGTGCCATTTACAATACCCAGGGGTGCCGCGAGTTAATGCGATTTTTAATATACTATTAAAAATACATTTTCAAACTGTCATCAAACCTTGAAGCAAAATTGTATGGGTTCGCCACTGGGTGCCGCAAAATATAATTCT
>JGI24159J19872_10008436_pt1 | contig 13489 bp, 6 predicted proteins | sample Ectturendosymbi4_FD_19872 | JGI IMG/M metagenome (IMG submission 19872) | reverse complement strand
TGTCGAGAATTCTAGAATAGGATTTGAAATTCTGGATTCGGAAATAAATTTTAGAATAATTCTAGAATAAGCAATTATTCTACTTTGGGCATCCCTAATCAACAGCATATAAAAGAATATTAATGTTGGAGGTCTTTACAATGTCATTAACATATGAGAAACAAGTGAACATCCAGTGACAGATGACTAAAGAAAACCACATGTTACAAGAAAGGAGATTTTTATATCTGCTATTTTAGTATATTAAACCCTGATGTTAAGCAGGAAGCAAGAAGTGTTAGGGGTTTCTCTTCTTACTCCATGTTAAAACAGGGACACAGTTGCAAAAGTGGATAATGGCCTATAATATATTTATTAGGGGATTTGGGAATGGTTATTTTAGGTTGGGTGCAATTTTGATCAATATTTGAATGGCTGGGAAAATCACCTGGAACCATGAATTTATTAAAAAATTTAGATAATCATGAAGATAAAGCATAAGCAAACAGTTTTGAAAACTTTGCTGGAATGTCATTAACGAGTTTGAAATAGTTTTGCATTTTATCAATCAAATTATTTGACTTACTTCACCAGTCAGTGGTTAGTGGAAATGAACACAAATTCAAACATGCCTTGTTATTAAAAGATACATAGAAAGGGACAAAAGTGAATGTCTAACTCTTCACAATTGTTCTTATTGCTAGAATCAGAACTGTAGGTTTTTGAACCTACTTTGTTTTTATCAAAATAATTTCACTAAATACTTTCTCGCTTTTTCAATATCATTTCCACAGTTTCCAACTTTTGATTTATAGTAATTTTGCTTTAACACTTTCAGCGCCGATGTACAATAATACATGTGTACTTTGAAATCACGAATGAGCCATGGATTCTGCGTCACTTTGCAACTCCATAACTCACCAGGCATTTGAGCTATAGAGCTGTTCAAATCCTCAAAAGATGTGGCGAGTCTTCTACTTTGGATTTTGAAAAAGTTGTGAAGCTTTGGACTTTGTTTTTTTTGTGGGTGACATTATAAGTGGGGTAGGTTTAGGCATTTTTGGCCCAGGTAACCAGGCCCTGGGTGCCAATGCCAAGAACCAAGTTTTTGACTTAATTTTTATTGTAAACTAGGCTATAATCCGAATCTTGAAAGCCTTTCATTGACTTTCTAGCATTTCTGATTTAAAAGTTATGGCCTAAAAACAACAAATTAATCCCTTGATCAATATTGATTTTTTGTTGTTTTTAGTCTATAACTTTCAAACTACGGGGATAAAACCTTTGCCTTACCTTACTATAGAGACAGGTTTCAACAAACCTTTGGTTAACCATGATTTATGAGAAGAAGAAGCATCTTCTCTCGAAGCAACCTGATAAGGAGCATGCTGGCCAACACTGCAGTTAAACACACTAAAAAAGTTTCACAAGTAGCGTTGATATCACTGTTGTTGAAAGTAACACTACCAAATCAGTGTTTACATCTTCTAAGGATGACTGGCCAAAGCTTTTTAATTATAAATTCTTGGTCAGTTGGTGCATATTTTTTTGGCATACTTGGGACGAAAAATAAAGTTAAGAAAAGTGGGAAGATGATCGAAGATGTTATGCAGAGAATTCCAGAAAAGGTGTGACTATGAAGAATGTTTAATTGTAGGCATGTTGATAAAGGATAACACTAATTAGAGGGCCGGGCAGGCTAGAGGGCCATGTTTCCAAATGAAAAATGTGAACTGTCGGCGGGCTGCACAGAAGACGACAGAAGAGCCGGCCGGCGGGCTGCACAAAAAGGCAGTGGAGCAGGCTGCGAAAAAGGGCAGGACGGGCTGCAGAAAAGGGCAGCCTTCCGGACCGCCCTTTTCCACAGCCAAGTTTAATGTGCAGCCCACTGGCCCCCTTTAATGTGCAACCCACCGGCCAGTCCTGTAGTGCAGCCTGTCGGCCCGCTATGTGCAGCTCGCCAGCCCGCAGATAATTCATGTTTTTCATTTGGCAACACGGCCCGCCAGCCCTCCGTTTAGTGTTATCCATTATTGATAAATTGGACATGGTTGAGTGAGACATAAAAAAACCTACTTACCTAGTAAGCTTGTTTATAGGAAACACACAGGAATAATTCAAACATGATTTGGTTGTCAAAATGATATTTCAATAGATATTTATTTGTAACAACCAGTAATGAATTATATTATTAAATTTTCAGAATAAATGATTTAAGTAATCTAGTGAATGACAAGTCGAAAAACGTGGAACTTCAAAAGGATGTCTGTAAATCATTCTCACAATACATTTTTTATGACTTGCATAGTTGTACTTGAAGTTTCAGTGAACAAACAACAAACTTTATTAATATCCATCTTATCCTTAAGTAATTACAAATTTTGTCTTACACAAAAACACAGAACTTTTTCTGTTTACATGTGGTTTAACACCTCCAGAATTAGTTGTAGAATCAGCATGAACAAAGTTGTAGTTAAGGATTTTTACATTTGAACAACATCTTAATTTTGACTTGGTTGCAAATATTCTAGAAAATCAGAAGCTTTGCACATGAAAAAGATAGTGTCAATCTCGACTTTAATTTTCAACTAGACCATACACATGGAAGTGAAAGTGATGTAGGCTAACTTGCACACAAGAAAAATTTGGTATGTGATAACCAAAAATTAAATCAATCGGCTACCCATGCCACTTTCAAAGTTCCGCAATAAACACGAGATTTGTCTTGGCTGCAAGGCAAATAAAAATTGCTATAAGAGAAAAAAGCTTGTGGAAGACCTCACGTTTGCAGAAATATTCAATTCCATCAGGAACATTAGCAGAACAGTGTACAGTAGTGTAAGGCAGCAGCAGGTTTGCCAAGTCTAAACAGACCTTTCATTTTTCAAGCTAGAAAAATTGCAATATTCTGCTAAATCAATTAAATAAGACCAATTGCATAAGGCGACAGTCCAATTATCCGCTAGAATTTAGCCGATTTACGTCGCCAGACCAATTATTTTGCAGCTAGACAGGATTGAAATCCGCAAACAATCCGCTAAACTAGCAACCCTGGTCAGCAGCACAGCCCAACTCCACTGACAGAGGCAGGGCGATGCGTTTCACATTTTCTCACAAATTATATTTATCTGGGCTTCGTCAGTCAGGCGGAACGATTGGTCACAGCGTTTGGATTTATTCTTTTGTACTTGGTTAGATGTTTACACTAGGGCGACCGGTTGGCAGCGCTTGACAGTTTGCATCAAATGCTGTACAAATTCTATTCAAGCTGATTGCAAAAATACTTCCAATGTCTTAGAAATCAAAATAAAGAGTCGGTAACAAGTTTGTAATACTTTACTCTTTGCCATCATACATCAATATATTTGAGTAATACGGGAACCAGAGTTCTTATGAGGAATAAAAATCACCCTTTTCAAAAAATCGAAATTAGACAATATCTAAGATTCAACAATGATTTATTGATTAATTAACTTTAAGGGTAAAGTAATTTTGATAATTTAGTAGTTTTCCAAGTCAAACTGAATTTCATGAAAATTTGGCAATAATTTTTCCATCAAAATTAAGCCATCAGATCTGCAAATATTCGTTTTTGTTATCAGGTCAAATTTTAAACACATTAAATATTTTGAAACAAGTGCGAGACTTCAAGTTTTGATTAAAAACTGAATGAATGGAAAATGGCGAAGATCTGATTTGAAGGCTAAGCTTATTCAAGATATTTCCATTAAATAATATACTTCGAGTCTGGCCAAATTTCGGAAAAACAAGATTAAAGCTGTTTTAGTCTTCTCTGAACTTGGAACAACTAGTTACGATCAAAAAAATATTTTTGTTAATATGTCTTAATCAAACTATTGACATAGATGAGATTACTGACAGAAACCAGGAAAGCGATAAACGGCATATTTCGAAATGTTTGACACGCCGTGTAACTCGACCACAATACCATAAATACAAACCGTCGGGTTGAACCGTTGATTCGATGTGCTTCAACATTGCCGCAGTCGACCTGTTTGCCAGTCAGATAACTTTTCTGAAAAGCAGCTGCGTGTGGTTCATGCGGCAAGACCGGATATTCATGGTGGTTCGTAGGATAAATTAATCAGAGATTTGCAGCAAGAAGACCACAGTAAAGATGCAAACTGCTTGTCAATGTCACTGGTCGATGTCTGCGCATCACAAACAGGTTTTAAGCGCGAAGCGTTTAGAACTTTGTCGATCTCTTTGTCTTGATGAGGTTGTGCAGTTTCTAGTGCAAGAAAGTGTATTGTCTGATAACATGGTGGAAACAATTATGTCTAAGCAAACCCGTTTCTCCAGAAATATTGCTTTTCTAACGTTGTTACCCACTCGAGGACGCAGGGCGTACGCAGCGTTCAAACAATCTTTGTACGAAACTTGTCAGTCGCACTTAGCTAGTATGCTTGATGAGTCTGAGAAAAAGTGTGAGTTGGCAGAGTTGGCAAACATTCCAATAAATTCTGTTTGTCGTGTCGAAATAAAAGAGAGTCATAGCACTGCTAGCTCAAGAGACTGCGCTACAAACAAGAATAGCGAAGATGAACAGCAAATAAGAACTGCATCATCGATTTTTCCGACACCAACTGAACGTCATGATGGAGGCTCTAAACTTTTTGTGGAAGCAACCACCTTAGATTTTTATAAACGCACTCACCTAACTGCATACAAGATGACCTCTCGGTCTCGTGGCATGGCTTTAGTAATTGATGTAAATGAATTTCACGACAAGACTGTATTCCCGGGAAGAAGAGGCAGCGAGGTAGACAGGAGAAACATTGTCAAGCTGCTAGAACAGCTTACCTTCAAGGTGAAAGTATCGGAAAACGTTTCGGCCAGAACGATGAAAGCCATAATTCATTCGTTTGCTCAAAACACGGAGCATAACCACAGCGATTGCTGTGCGGTCGTGATCATGAGCCACGGCCACGAAAAGCAGATCTACGGATGCGATGGAATCGCGGTTGATATTGAGGAAATTTTTTGCATGTTTGACAACGTGAACTGTCCTATGTTACGACAGAAACCTAAACTGTTTTTAATCCAAGCCTGTCGGGATCTTCACAAAATCGAAGACTGTGCCCATGAATTTCCTTCCGCTGCTGAACGACAGGTGCGATCTCCAATGACGCTGAGCACTTCGGTGGATACGCCTGTGGCTCAAACTGTTGATGAGCTTGTCGATAGACTACCAACTACATCCGACATGATCATTGGCTACGCTTCAATGCCAGGTTTGTGATTTCAAAGTAGAACCGTCGCAACAGATTCTTCAATAGGGGGCTTTACGCTTGTGCATGGGCGCTTGACAATCAGAAAATTGACAAAAACTCCACAGATTTATATTGTTTCATATTTCAATTTGGGGGGCTTAGAACTTTGTTTGGGGGGTAAGCCTACCAAAGCCCCGGGACTGTTACAAAGTATTATTTTGATTAGCTCGTCTTACCCACATGCCCGTAGCCAGGTTTCAAGATTTGGTGGGGCACAATACATTTTTAGGGGGGTAAGATTTTTGCTTTTACTATATGTTTGAAACAAATTTTTCTGGGCGCAACAAAATTTGGGGGGGCACGAAAGAAATTTGGGGTGGCACTGCCCCTGAATGTCCCCCCGTGGCTACAGGCTTGCTTAGCAAAGGAACATGGTAGCAACCAGAGGGGAACAAAGCAAACTTTCGAAATATACAGAATTAAGATTTCACTCTTCACAAGTTCTTCGATTCATTACGGAGTACAGGTTGATTTTGACAAATTTTTCACGCCTAGAAAACATTTTGCAACTTTCGAAAGAAATCGGATGTTTACGGCTACGTACGGCAAACGGATTTATAGTTACTGGCAGCAACAAAGCTTCCCCTCGAGCAGAAATCAATAAAGGGTGACCCATTAAAGGGTGACCCATCAAAGCGTAATCGACATTGGTAAAGGACTTGGTGATGTTCCATTTCAAGATATGTTTTTTAATATGGGGGGAAAAGAGGGAACTAAGTACCACAAATTGAATTGAATATATTAGATCATTCCTTGCTTAAAAGTCGTTATTTAGCGTAAAACTAAGGAAAAAACATTCGCTATAATTTTATAATTTTTATTCTTGGAAAGAATTATTTCGCACAATGTATTTTTGTCAGTATAGTTATTCTTGGAAAAAATTATTTCGCACAGTATATTTTTTTATTTTTCAAAGAATTGGTCAATCAAAATAATTTTTTCGAAAGTACTGTTTTTGTGAAAAAACAGTTTTTGTGTTTTACATTGAATTTTATTTTAAACATAGCAAATTATATATAACGCAAACGGGCCACCATACAAGCCGTAGTTTTTGTGTGTCGGTGGACTTCGTGGACCTTGTAAGGAAACTACGTTCAAGTGTTTTAGCGGTCATGGATAGTTTATGCACATCTACAAAGAAAAGGTCTTTTAGCCTTTTGTTTGTTAAAAGGCCAACTTGCGTTAAGATTTTGCGATTACAGATCACACTGTGCCGCTGATCTGTTGAGGAGTTGCAGTAAAACATAGGGTGCTGCTCAGTTAAGGGTTTCGACAAACCGAAGAATTCAAAAAGTGACAGAGAGTGGATAGTCCTCCCAACATTTGAATATTGTTGGTTCGTGTTTCATCGCAAAATTGTTTTGCAATAGATTTTGCGTTACAATGTTTACTAAAGCATAAAAGTGTGTCCAACATACGAGTTGGTTAAGTCAGTGGTTCTTCACCCTTTATCGTTACCCCTGAGAAGAACCTGATGGATACAATGAATTACCCCTTATGAAACAATGACAAATTACAGTTTGCAATCAGTTAATAATAAAACAACACAAAAATGACGCCATAATTTCCATTCAGATGCACAAAAAGATTATAATCAATGGGAAAAGTTGACACTATTTTTATGTTAAGTGGACATACCTAGTAATTATCACATGTAAAACAAAATTCAGCAGACCTACTTTGCAGCTTCGTTTCTTTAGAGGCATCTTAATATGTACGGTATTAACTTACACAAGACTACAGCCTACACTGCCAGCGACCACTAGTAGTCACTAGACTACGATCCACGACACCAAAGAATCCGGTACTAGGACGTCGCACAAGACATGGTGTTATTAGTACAATGAAACAATATGTGAATGCACGCGAAAAATTTATATTCGACGAAATTGAAAATATTTCAGTACTGCCAGGTTTTTTTAAAGTGCTTTAGGGCCCCGATTCGGGTCCTTAGAATTGAAAATTGGGTTCCTAGAGTCATAGAAAATCATCATCGGGTCAGGGACGCCGGAACGTCGTTAGGGCAGGGGGGGCAGTAAAAAAATTAGGGGTAATGGAAACTTGTGAAAAACAAAAAAATCGTTACTAAGTATGCTTGCTACTGTTCAGCAACAATGGTGACCTAAAAAATAATTTAAAAAAACTATAGAAAACTTGTTTTAATTCGATCTTGATAAACCATGAAATTACACCATTTCCCCCGTTCCCCCTCTTTCGAGAGGTTANGGGCAAGGCCACCGCTCTCCGGCGTCCTTGCTTACCGCTATCAGCAGTCTCTGCATCGCTGTATTACCTGCCAAGATGTCTGCGTCAGTGTTGCCACAGACTTTTTTGCAAAAATCACTAGATGGACAAAATAATTCACTAGATTTGAAAAAAATCACTGGGTTAAAATATCTGCTTTGAAGTTAACAGTTTTGCTTGAAATCATATATTTGTGTATTTTATCGCCTAAAAACCTTTAGAACATTTGCAAGTTTGTTAAAATAGCTCATACTGAAGCGTGGAAAATCTTAGCTCGGAAACCTTCAGGTTTTTAAAAGGTTAAAGCGACAACACTAACCAAGTATTTTAGATCAATTAACCTAACATTTAAATCAGTACATTTCTGCTGCACTAATCCTGCAAAGAAATGAAGATAAGGTCATACCCAACATTGCAGCAATTAACAGCACTGCAGTGAAAACAATAAGAAACTGAGATTAGAAAATTTTGTTTGTTCTGTTGGTGGAATTATTTACACAACGATTCATGTAACCAACGGTTTTTCTGAAAAATTAGCTGAAAAGTTAGAAACAAGACATCTTCCAACATAAGCCTTGCAAAAAATCGCTAGATTCCAGTGATAAATCACTAGGTCATCCCAAAAATCACTAGACGTGGCACCAGTGGTCTGCGTTCGACAGTCACTTTCGGCAAAATGCTTAATATTTTAACTTGATGTGAACATCAGAAGATTTGTTGCCATGTTATTGTTACACAATGAAGAACAACAGTAAAACAATTCGCGCGCAAGTATGGCAACTTGCCCCAGGGTTGCCACTTGCCAGATGAAAATTTCAATAAAAACCCAAGCAGTGCTAAAAAGGCCCGAAAAATGCCAAATGCCAATCAATTTGTAGGCCAATCAACCTCAAACGAAACGAAGCCAGATATCTGAAATTTGGCCTAGGAAAGGCCAATCTGACCTGCCCCTGCAGGCAAATAACGGACATGAGTGAATTGCAAGCTCACTACAGCGTGATACCAGAGCAGTGAACCTGGCTCTTTTGCAGTGTGAGTGTCATGCCATCAAATAAACTTTATTGAAAGAAATCGGAATTGAGCTGATTTCAAGTTTTCTAGAAAATTCTGGTTTAGCCACAAATGCCCGTTTATCTCACTATGCGGACGCCCATGGTCACCATCAAAACATGATGCCCTCTTTACTCACAATCCAACTTTGAAGAAGCCAGTTTAAAAGGTCTCGGTCAAGGTTTTCTGGAAAATTTTGGTTCTTAGTCGTAATTTCCAGGGAGGGGCAAATGCCCATGATTTTGATCTATCGATAGTTCAATACTGTTTGCTTGAGTTCAGTGTAAAAGCGCACCCATAATAGTAATTCGTTTCGCATTTACCTGTTCAGAAACGATGATGACCTCAAAACTAATAACAGAAATTATAGGAAACCTTTCTGAACTTTATGTGGGCGCGAATAACTGTAATAAGTTTATTTTAAGTCGATCTTCATAAATCATGAAATTACTTATGATACTGTTATATAAGGCACTTGTTCCCCCGTAGCCCCCCCTTTCAATGGGCAGGGGGGCAGTGCCCCCGTAATGCACCCCCGTTCCGGCGTCCCTGCATCGGGTCCCTAGAATCAAAGAAAATCGGGTCCCTACAGGTTCATATCGGGTACCTAACATTTTCCTTAAAAAAAAAACTGGTACTACGTAACAAAAAAACAATGCAGCCTAAATTATTCCCCAAAAATAATACCCCTTTGCGTGTAATTACCCCAGGTTCCGAACCACTGGTTTAAGCATAAGAGGACGAGACACGTTGTGTGGAAGGGTGGGCTTTACCCCTAGCGCTGCAAATTTTATTAAAATCAGGGCAGTTTTTGTGAATTTACTGGGAATATTAACAATAAGGGCGGATAGGGTGGCCAGAAATGCGGGCTTAAACGTAAAATTCAGATGGTTTCGACAAAGTAGCCTCAGTCTAGGACAGTTTTTCTTAACATTTTTTGGGCCATGGACCTCTATAAAATATTCATTTTTGGGTCATGGACCCCACAAAATAGGGGTGCATGTCAGACTATAGCTGTGGTGCAATTAAAATGAATGATAACAACAATACATTTATTTATTTTGAGACAGACTTATGATCCATATCACAGAATAATAGCCCAAATTGGCGGATGAAAACTACCGGATTATCATGATTGAATTTTGGTTTATGGACACATTCATGGACCCTCAAAGGGTTCAGGGTCCCCAGGGTGGACTTTTTAGCTCTTTGTTATCTTTCAGGAACATATTGGTGAATACCCGTCAATATTATCAAAGTATTTACATCCACTTTACACAAAAAAGTGTCACATTCAGAATCAGAAACCGAGGCAGTTACAAGTTTGTTAGGATGAATGGTTTCCGTTCCCCTTATGGAAAAAGCCTTCCCGTATGTCCATGACTGAAAGCTTTGGGCGCAGTGGCAGAATTTATGTGGGGGGACGATGGAGAGAATAAGTTCTCAAAACTTTTCTGTTTAGATTTACACTACTCCAGTTGGAGGTAAAATGACACTTTTTCAGAGATGACCGAAAATGAAGCTATAGTTTCTATGCGTTTGCCTATGAAAAACATCTGAAATATTATCGTATGTTAAATCAATTTCGATCTGAGGTGAATGACATCTGATTGTTTTCAAAAGTGCCGATTTTAGCATATACAGTAATACAGTATAATAGCTGCATACGTAATGAGACGAAACACTTAGGAAAAACGTTTTCAACAATCTTTCATTTAAATACACTTCATTCCCGACCCCCTTCTATGGAATATTTTGAAAAAGATACGAAAAATTTAGCAAATCATTATCTAAAATGTTGTTTTGAATTAAATTGTTTCAGGGCAACCTGCGATCAGAAATACTCATCACGGCAGCTTGTACACTCAGGCTCTGGTGTTGATGATGGCCAAGCACGCCAAAGACAAAGATGTCGCCGAAATTCTCACCTACGTCAACGATTTCATCAAGAACAAAACAAAGCCAGCCCACTCAGATGTCAACTTCAACCAACGCATGCCAGAGTTTATCAGCACCTTGTGCAAAAAATTCTATTTTTATCCCGGCATATACGCGAAGAATAATTGAATGAAGAAAATGGGTGACAATGGTTCATGGCAGCGGTTCTCAACCTTTTCGCTGGAGGGAGCAAAATCTAGCCTTAAGACTTTGTTAGAGAGCCGTACTAAAGAAATTTTAACACAAGCCAACTGACACGTTTTGGTTGATAGCAGGACGAAGTCTATTGCACAAAATATTGGAGGTTTCATTGAAAGACTGCTGAGGGCCGCACAAAGGGTACTTGGGAGTAGCATGCAGCTCTCAGAACAGTGGTTGAGAACCACCGGTTGATGATATTATTATCTTTGTGCTGTCGCTCGCACAAAGGCGAACTGCACTCTTGCAATGGCGAACCTTGCCAAGCAACCTTCCATAGCTGTTGTTTTTAACCGGGTGGGCGCGCCTCACCAGGGGGGAGTCAATAGATTTCAATGGGGGCGCGAGCCCTTGTAACATGGAAGGTTTGATAAAAGAATTAACCAACAGTTGCTTGTACAACTTGTTTATTGTTAAGGGGGCTTCACACAAAAGACAATTACTCAAAGGGGACGTGGCAGAAAAAAGGTTAAGAAACACTGTTCTATAGTGAGCAGGGTGTTCTATAGTGAACAGTTTGGGGCGCGTTGCTTAAATCGTGCGATTCAAGCTAAGCGTTCTTTTTTCACGGATATTTGTTCGCTGTTCATCAGCAGGTTAAGGCAGATACAGTCCCGTCGCCACGGGGGGGCTTTGGTGGTCTTAGCCCCCCCAAACAAAGCTCCAAGTCCCCACAAATTGAAAACTGGAACACCATAAATCAGTGGTGTTTTTGTTGATTTTTAGAATGCCATTCCCCGCACAAACGCAAAGCCCCCCTACTGAAAACTTTCTGGCGACGGTTCTGGGCAGATATTATAAAAGTTTGACGAACTGCACTGTGAACTTTGGTGTGTTTGGTTAAATGGCCTAAACAATATTATCCGAGGACACAGGCGTCTCTCTCTTGATGACTCTTCAGAACTTAATGACTTTTTCTATTTCTCTCAGTGGCCTATGTATATATACAGAATATTTATTTATTTCCTTGTTTAAGTCAGACTGAAGGTTTGTATCGGCTTTGCCCTGTGCATCAAATGGAGCAAAGAACTTTTTCAAGTGTTAATTTGTGCTTAATCGTACTCGAAAATACACGTTACGGAATTTTCTGATCGTTACGTCGATTGATTTGTGGCGCCTATTTTCTTCCAGCAAACACCTGTATTTTCAAAATTAATTTTTTTCTGCTCTTGATCTCGCAATTCAATTTTTGCCAATTGCATGTGCGGAAACCTTTTAAAGAAAAGTCAATTTTTAATAAAAGCTGTCGTCGTGCATTGGTTGGAAGGCATGTGTATTCATCCACATTTGTCACTTAAACCACGAAGCAACGGTTACGGATTTAATCCTTAAAATATGGAAATGCCATAAAAAGAGCAAAACACCAAAGGCAGAAAAATTTATTGCACGCAAATACAAAATGAAAGCGAGAAAAACAATTGACGACTTTGGAATTCTGCCGATTAATGTGGACTTCATATTTCAGGCACGAACGGTTATCAAAGACTTCATGAGTCGCTAGTCAGTCAGCTTCAGAGCCATATTGTTGGCATAAAATCCATAAATCAATACTAAATTGAAGGCACTGTCTATCAAAAGGATCCTTTCCCAGCAAAGAATCAGACACTAAGATCTTACAGAGTATGTATTTCGCCTGCTAAGTAGGCATCATAAGCTCTTGTTCAAATAGAACTAAATTGAGGATATCATCAGCTCTTGTTGAAATACAGTAAACCTCGGTTAATCCGGATTCGGTTAATCCGGATCTTCGCCGAAACCGGATAAAACTGATGGTAAGAATGATTTCTAACGTTTTTCTTTACAAAAATCTTCGGTTTATCCGGATTTTTTAATCCGGATCTTCACCAATACCAGATAAAATCTGCTCTTTTCACATCTCGCAATCCGGATTTTTCTCCAGTTACAGGCGGTTGTATTCTCAAAGTGCATTGACTGGTCTCTAGGAAAGATTCGGCAGCTTTCAGGCGCAACACAAACGTGCTCACGATCACCAACGAACGTTTAACATTGCAATAACAACGGCCACAACTGCTCGAAACATTCGACTAATCTTAGAGACGATTATTACGTCACACACGGGCATAGGATATCATGTTGAACAATACGCTCAAGCAGGTTTTTTTTAAGGAAAATGTTAGATACCCGGTGTGGATCTGAAAGGACCCGATTTCTCTGATTCTAGGGACCCGATTTTCTCTGATTTTAGGGGCCCGATGATAATTTTCTCTGATTCTAGGGACCCGAATCGGGTCCCTAAAACGCCTTAAACAAACCCTGCGCTCAAGGGACGCCGTCGCACCATGGTTTCAGTCTATTGATTAGTGTTGAGTGTACCTGTGTAGTGGAGTATTGTCCCTGAGTGTATTGCACTCGGTAACATGTCTTAGTCACTGCTTATGGAGCAGTCGCAGAAATCTCTGCGTCAGTCTAAAATCCCAGATTTCTTCGCAGCCAAGTAATCTAAAATTATGAACTTGAGATTTTTCATAACTGCGTCGATATGGCGGTTACTGGTTTGTTATACCATTGTAAATACATCACTAAATTCATTTTACTTCTGCGAAAGTTTGCTATTGGGTGGTAAATATGTTCAAGGTATGTAATTTTCACCAATAACTCAGTACTTGGATGACGTCAGGCTAGAAAAGACTATCTTCGGTTAATCTGGATCTTCGCCTAAACTGGTGTTGCGATCGGAAATCCCGAGCGGCATGAGCGCAAAGCTTCGCACCGTGGCAGCAAGCAACAATAGAGTTCACATGCCATGATCACTCTATTATTGCTTG
>JGI24159J19872_10008435_pt1 | contig 13490 bp, 9 predicted proteins | sample Ectturendosymbi4_FD_19872 | JGI IMG/M metagenome (IMG submission 19872) | reverse complement strand
AGATAGATAGATAGATAGATAGATAGATGGCGCAAACAAACAAACAGTTTCATGCAAATTAAAGCTGAGGCACTGGGACACCGAAAAAAAACTGTTGAACAGGTTGTCTCGTGCAGGACAGAGGAAGATGCAAGACTAGCTATTTGCCTGGATAGATATTTGTATCTCTGTCATTCCAACAAGCTGAAAACCAGTTACAATCATGAAACTAAACTGAATTGCAAAGATGTAAGGTAAATAGCGGATTGCGTTTTCTCTAAGGTTGACTTATTGCCTAATATAGATTTGAAAATCTTTTAGTTCAGCATATTGCAGAATGCAATAGCGAGTAGTTGGAAAAAAATCGTGGCGCTGCTGTCTTACAAAATGACAAAGCAAAGAAAATGTATCATCTTTCGCGGCTTGGTTAATTACAGGTTGCGTTGGCTGAGCTACTGCCAACGGCGAAATAGCCGGCATCAATTGCAACAAACCAGTCTCACTTGACTGAAACCAGAGATCAAAGGACACGTTGGCATGCGGTTNGTTTCGCCGTTCAAGCAAGTGAATTNAGGATCGCTGCAAACAACCACACGGCGAATTGTGAATTGACGGTCGGAGCAGTAAAATGCGACAATGTACAGCTCGACGCGCTGGAGTCAGAGACAAGCCCAAGGCCAGTCACGATCACAACCGAACAAAAAACGTTTCGCACGCCCGCGGCGACGTGAGTGGTTTGCCCGGGTCACGTGACCTGTGCTTGCGAACGACGTGCGCAAACAACCACAACTAACCACCGACAAAGCGCAAGACGATTGCGGCAGGTAAATCAAGCGGTGTGAGGTGCAGTGAGGGGGAAGAAATGATTTTCATTGTATTTAATAAGCGCAGGCAATTTGCATGTCAGGTGGTGTCGCAATTCAGTAAAAATTGCAGACTGTTCTGGTTACTGCAGGAATAATCTTGATGGTGGCTATGTCACCGTGGAGCGAGCAATAAGATTTATTAGAGTTGAGAGTGAATTTTCTGCACATTAAAAACCCGTTGATGTAGCACTGCCATCAGATCGCGAGTCTAACCTCCTGTTTGGTTTACTTAAGCTTCTACCTGTAGCTAAGATGAAATCATTAGAATTTCATAAAAGGTCAAAATAAACACTGGGTTGCATGAACCTCAAGCAGGATTGTGATGAACTTTATTCATGAACAAAGAGCGAAAAGCCTCTGAGGTTATGGTGGACGATTGCACAGAATAAAAAGGATTGATTAACGTTTGGTACAAAAGCAACTTAATAGAAATGTACGACATAAGTAAAAAGTATAAGTAAGCGTATATAAAAGTTATAAAACAATCTTTTGTGAGCAGTTGCAACGAGAGACGAGGAATCAAGTTGTCTTGACAAATATCATCTTAGATTGTGGTTTAAAGATCATCTGAAATGAATGATCTTTCGGTATTTTCAACAAACATGCCGAAGAAAATCTTATTTGTATCGACCAACATAAACAAATGCGTTTTTATGGCACCCGTATGAAGGATTTCTTAAATCTTTTCACACTTGCCTAGAAACTACACTACAAATCTTTGCTTCGTTTTGTGACGTACCATGCCATTAAGCCATATAATATTCTATCGAATGACCCAAAATCAAATTTCTGGTTTAGGCCTGCTTCAATGTTCAATTTTTTTATTTTGAAAATTTTTAATTTCAAGCTTTTATTTCATAATGCCTCCGTTGAAAGACAACAGACATCCTCCAGTTAAATTGTGAATTTTGTACCTAAATGAATTTCGGAAAAATAAACTTGGTTGGAATTTTGTTTATTTAGCGGAAATTTCAGAAAGACACTTCAGTTTAGATCAAATGTCAAGCCACCTTTGTGTTTATGCTGTTAACTATAAGAACTGGTTCAGGTCAATCAAAAATTTACTTGTGATTTTTGTTGGAGAGTTTCCAGGCTTTCATTAATCATTTCTGCAAAATCGTGCAATAGATGAATTTTCAATTTTGCTAGAGTCATATTAGAGGCTGTGCAGCCTATTCAGTTGTAGTTAAGTGTTTAACATAGCCCAAGGTTAACACCCCAACTTCACTAAAGTCTGCAAAGTGGTAGGAAGTCACAACGCACGATGTACATCATTACGAGGTTCAAATGTTCAAGGCAAAGCATTTAGATTTTAAACTTCCTACCGAAGACGCAGATGACGACGCTCAATTTTTTGGAATGTATGTTTATGAAAACACATGTCTCAGTGAAATATTTTGATTGAAGCATCAATTTCATGTTTATTAGTAAGAATTTAAAGTCCGCCAAGTGCAAAGGATTGCTTGTATAACAAAACTATGTTTTTCTTAAACGTGCAAGAAAATCGACTCTGATCCGTTATAAAAAAGATAAAAGTTCTTCAAAAACACCCTACGTTTATTGCTTTCTTCTTTGGTCTTTCATGATTTTACCTAATTTTAAACTCGTTACTTTAGCATTAAACAGACATTGTGCTCCTGCGATTAGAAATGTCTTCTGTTTTGTTGACTACAGATATTTGATTATCGGTTTCAAAAAATGCAAAACGTTTTTCTCCTGGTGCAGTAATCAATGGCGTTGCCATGAAAATACGAAAAACTGCAGATTTGTAAATGTAGCAGATGTATCCAACAATCACGTGTTTTAGCCCTCTGGTGGAAAAACTGATATTGCAACATCAATCTCCTCAGACGTTATGCTGCATTTATGTCAACTTGTTTTACAGTTTAAATTGCTTTGTGTGTACCGGCTAAGCATCTGTCAATGGCACCTCCAAACATATTGGATATTTTTGTGTTACCTTTGGAGAAGCTTTCAAATAAGCACGTGTTTCCAAACACGTCTTGAACAAACGCAGAATCATCAGGTGTGGCCCAAATGGTTACATGGCTTTGTCCACCATGTAATCAAAACACTGCGTTGGTCCTTTTTTCACCTCAGAAAAAATCATACGCAGGGTTTTTCACCAAACAACTTTCTTTTCCTTCGTAAGCCTTTCCTTCGATGTAGCATGTTCTAGTTCTGTTGAGTAGTGATGGATACGTGCAATGAATATCCTATTTTGTTTTCAGTCTCTTTGAAACACTATCACACATATGGACACCAGCTTGCTTGCTCACGCTGGTTAATGGCAGGCTTTGGGTTTGTTTGGCTTAGTAAAATAGGTTTTACTTGAGCAACAGCAGCACATTTCTTAGCGGAAGCGTCAATTGGGAAAAATTTCTCTAATCGGCTTAAAGTGCACCCCGAACTTTGGTTGACATTACGTTTGTTGCGTCACAGCATGGAATTAAAACAGGTAATTTTGACAAAACCTGGATTCTATTTTTAATTTGCTGGTGAAGATCAGTATTGGATATGTATCGCATAAATATTCAGCCGTTATCAGCAACTAAATCAGCTCGTTTGATAAGCTGTTTTTAAGCAGAAGCAGTCGATTCAACTCACAGCATAAAGTATCTGGTACTTATAACTCATTATAACTGAGACGTAACTGGAAGAAGCCTGTCACGGGATTCAAATCACGCGATTCAAAGTGCTGATGCATGCACTACTGCATGCATGAAATAAATCGAAGTTATCTTATAGGTTTTGTATTTCCTGCAGATCATGCTTGAGCAACAGCATGAGGTCGTATATGCTGTAAGACTGCATAAGTGAGGAACTACTGGGTATTTTCTTTTATGATTTGCCTGCATGCAGCAAAAGCAATGTTGAACTTACGAGCATGACCAAAATTTTCGCCATAGTCCCCAGTATGTCCCTACTGAGTTTCTTCAATTAATTTGGTAAATTGTTTCAGGTAACTGAGAGTCGGGTGTTGTGTTGAGATGGTTTGTAAGATGTCGCTTTAAAGATTTGAAACGCAACGGCGTTTTCCTCAGGGAGGTTTTATTGTAACCGAAGTCAGTAATGAAAGGATTATTAATCAGTTTTATAGCGGGCTGGTGAAATAAATTGTGCGGAAAATATCTATGAATGAAACCATGGTCTTGCACGAAACGTAACGTTTTTACAATATTACTGCCTCAGGTGTTGCAAGCAAAACCAAACCTATCAGAACACAGCAGCTTCATCACAGGCAGCATCCACAATAACCGTTCCTAAATTGTGTTTCAAGTGTAGAGCAAATAAAAAACAAAGCGCAGCTGGCAAGACGTCGGTCAAATGAAACAACACTGCAAGGTTGGTCATCTAAATTTACAGCAAACACGCAAAGCAATATCTACTTTACATCAAGCAAAATGAAAGGGGGGCGTTTGGCAGGCAGAGGCAGCAACAGTGGTAAGCAGGCCGAGTTAATCAATTGGTTAGACACGAAATATCTCAAGTCAGACTTTCCCTCTGAACAACGCCAAAGGCAAGCGCTCGCGGAGCCACTGTAGGGCCACCAGTCGTATCAACTATTTTTTTGCATGATTGTTTAACGAAAGGGCTGTGGATATTCCACAAACACAGATGGCCTCAGTTGTTGCTGGTTAACTTATGTAAGTGTTCAAGAAGTCATTATATTTTGTACATTTTGCCGTCTTGGGGTCTCTTGCTGCACGGTCTGCCTGAAGACCACTATTCAGGTAGTGACACGAAACAAAGATGTCCCATNACTATCACNTCTCNTATCAAGCTGCAACTGCTGAAATAAAACAAGGTATATTTTCAGCAACCTGGTTGTTATNGTTCATAATTGTTGCGGGACAAGTGAAGNGAATGCAGGAGATTTTTCTGTTTACTGTTGGTAGTGAACTGATCATGCTTAATGAGATTCTAACAAAACCGAACTTTCATTTTCGGAATGCAAAAATCTTGTATTTCACAGAAAAACCCTGAGAGAAAAGAGAAGTTGATTGCAATCGCAAACATCCGAAATGATAGCTTTTGGAGTAACTTGCATTAAGCATAATGTATGGATTGTGGTAGCATGTATTCACTATGACGTGGAACAACTTTGGCGGGACTGACTGGGAAACAGTATTGAATCCTTTTTTGCATAAAATCTTCCAAAATTTATCTTGCACTTATTCAAATAGGTTGTGTGTGTTAAAAGAATAAAACTTTTTTTAGTCCCTGTTCAGCGCTGCGAACAAATCTCCAATGTTTGTTTTCTCTACGTTACTTAGAAGAAAAATAAATTTTCTCTTAGGCTGGTGGAAAATCGGTGTAATGTCCAATAGAACGCACCGGAACCAGTCCATTTTACATCCAATCCAACCGTATTTAAAAGCTCTACGTTTGCTGTAAGCTTTCGAGGAATCAACCGACAGGGTTCTGCTTTCATCTTACTGCGATGATTCAAATTTGCGCATACCGTGCTTATTCGATCGTTAGCCACCCTTGATTGTCAGCCGCATTTCACCACAGGTTACCAAAGCAACTGACATACTTTCGCGTTTTAGCACGTTTCATGTTTAATTGGCAACCCTGGTAATGATGCTTCACCACTACACCTGCCTTCTGTTCGTCACAATACTTCCTGTGACGGATATACACGTGTTGCTGAAGCGAAACGAATGCAAAAAGAGAGTTAGGTCGAAAAAACGTAGCCAAGGAAAGACTGAGCGTCATCTATACTTTTTTTTATAAAGTAAAGAAACAAACAAATGTAAGGCGTCCTTGATTATAAGCCGCATGAAATGATGAAAAAAAACTTTCTAAACAGCTGCTCGCAATCGAATAAATGCGGCATCAGTATTCAAGTAACTGGACTCCGGCGTGTTTCCATTATTCTTGTTCGACAAAATTGGCGTCAGACAGTTTTGAAGTCTAAGTGAAAGCAATTGTTTGGGAACGACGCATTCGCAGTAACCACTGCTTACAGATGTCAGGTCTGACGATACGTAGTGTTTCATGAAAAACAACTTACTCGATAGGTTCGCTTATTTCTCACCATTACGGAGACTAGTTACCTCAATTCTACCATGTGCTTGACACTTCTGAGCTTTTCCGAAACTGTAGTGCTTTGCCTGTGGTTAACTCTGGAAACCATTTTAGTTCCTTTGTGAGACAATTTTTTTTTTAAATTAGTTTGTCATTTCCATAAAAATATCTTTATTACATTTATGTTTTAGCATTTAAGTGCTAACCACTTCTTAAACACTTGAAATACAGGCTGTCAGTGCTTTTAACAAGATGTAGCAACGTCGCGAGATTATTTTAGTTTTTATGCAATTTCTCCAAAAACATTCAAGCTCTAAAGACTTTTGCGTTTTCCCAAAACGCAGGCGTTTACACTATTACAACAATAAGAGAAAATATTGAGATTGATCAGAACGCTAACTCAACAGGTCGTCGAAGGGCAACTGCTGAAACCAGCACTCGTTTAAACTGTCGCTGAATGCAACAGTAACTCAGACATGGTTTGTCGCCAAGCGCTCACGAAATGACCTTTTCATTGGTGCAGCTGAAACGGTCGAGCGTTGGTTCGAGATGATCTTTCAATGACCTGTTGGGTTTGCAACTGCACGTTTGTTTAATGAATTGTGTAGATGCGCGTGAGATTACCAGTCTGCCGCGGTCTGGGCGCTGCACGAATTTTAATAAATTCCGAGCTTTTCATGTACCGTGGTAGTTTTCTCTGTTCTACCCGTGTAGCTTGCGCTCTCATTTGTGTTGGTCAGGGTTCAACCACTGCCAAACTGTTCACAAATGTGTTTATGGTGTTATCAGTCCACTCCGCACGAGCAAAAGCTGAAACTGATTAGGAATGAACAACAATCATTTAACTGTAAATGCCAATGAAACACCATGGTTTCATTAATGACGTTTTCGCCACCTGTTCAGACGCCACTCGATATTTCAATTCAGCTGATAGCGTGATGGCTTGCAGCAGCCTCAGTTGTTGGAAAAGCCTTACTTCCTGGACTAGCTCAATTTTCAATTGCCAGTGCATGCAAGGCAGAGGAAGTTGGTCTTTTGAAGCATGCAAGTCGGCGAGGCAGCGATAGACAGTGAATTTTCTGATGCGTTGAAGTATCATTAGATGCATATTAATGATGTTGTTCTCGGTTTTCAAAAGGTGCTTGAAAAGCCAACAACAGATAGCTGCTGATGCAAAAAACTAACTTACCAACCTTTGCGCTAAAATCTTTAAATGCTGGATTTCAGGCTATCAGAAGCTCAGGACTTTGAAATTAACTCAGAAAATGAAATGCCATGTACTGCGAATGGGCGTACACATTCTGTTTTTATGCAGAAAAATTATAGAATTCTAGTTATTTAAAATATTCCTGTAGATTTTAAAAGATAAATTCAAAAGAGTTACTTGTCACGTTAAGGAAATATGTACATTAAAGTTGCTTAAACGCAAGTTAAGATAATACAGCTGTTACAGAGGCCTATGAATAGCTTGTGGAAGTTATTTAATAGTTAGTGAAAATTTTTTCTTCCTCAAAGTGTTCAATTAGACAATCGTTGTCGAAACGGTAATAGTTTTCAGTACCTCAAAAACACAAAGTAGTTCAGTGACACTTTTTCAAATGCAAACAAAGAACTTACCATTCTCGTTTGTGGAACTACTGTAGATATTTTGCATATGAATATTCCTAAATTTCAGACTGCTGTTTCATTTGTTCCCAGAGCCCATTTTACAACAACCAGCGACCTGTTTGTAAATCCATGTGCCACTGAAGATAAACTCTGTTGTGCAAATATTGTGTTGCCTCTGTTTTGGTTTTGCAATGGATGCAATACACAACTATGACCAAATCGCGGTTTAGGTATTTGAAAATCGCTTCTAGGCCAGGACCTGCGTCCCGAAAAATCCTAAGCCTCCGATCATTGCTGACCATGGCCTTCGCACTTCTCCTTGGAATCACAGCAGGATTTAATGTCAGAGACATCGTTCTAAGGACGCATGGAACTTGGCGAAGTCAATCGATGACAACTTCTCATATTCTCAGGTATAAATGCAGAAATATGTAACGCCTTTCATACTAAAATATATTTTAGGTAGCAACAAATATTATTTAAACAAAGATACAGAAGGTTTTGATCCAGAAGGGTATTTAATGAGAACATCACAGTAAAAACACTATTCTGTGGAAGTTTGGGTAAACAAACCAGTAAACGTACGGAATTTCGTGTTAGCCCACATTTGCTTCGACGTCATCAAGAAGATTTTCAAGCATGTTTATTGGTAGGATCATAAAATGTTTAGATAAAAATTTTGTTCTTGCTTGCATTGAACAGAAATGCTATTTAAGTTTGGAAATCGGTAATTTTTGAAAAATTGTAGCTTGTTATATTTCCATTTTAGAAGTGCAACAATGACGCAGCAACCTGCGCCAACTTTCGGAAGCCTTCCTAGAAAGTTTCTGCACAATATACCACCTAAGCAACGCTCATCATTCCTCAACAAGTATGTGCTGACGTAATGTTATTTACATTTTGTGAAACTGCTTTTCTATTTAATAGCATTTTTACTCTTTAAGTTTTTTGAAATGTACGTAATAGTACTTCCAATGACATACCTGTTCTTCTTTGAAAGACAGCCGCATGTTTGAAGAAGCGCACTTGCGCTTCACGATTTCGGGTGAAGCAAAACTTAATTTTGCATCTAACGTGGAGTTCCTAAAATATTCACTTCAGTGGTGATTGTCCGGTTTTGCTAAATTTTTTAAAACGCTGCTGGAAACATTGATTCATGTCGTTCAAACGAAGCGTGCGCCAAACTGTTTCACGATCTGAGACGAGGCATGGTTGTTAGGTTTGCTTTGCAAAGACCATCGTTCAATGTGGAACGTTGAGAACTGCACCCTTGAAGGATTGCTCGCAGCGCCTCTCAATAAGACTTTAACAAACAGGCCTGTCGGAAATGTCAATTCCAACTGCAACTACTGCTAGAGACCTCATAATGGTAGTCCAAGCTTAGACAGCAGTGAAGGCAACGTCTGTAGTGGCAATAGGTCTAGTAATAAGTTTTTGTAGAGGTTTTTGAGATTTAACGCAATGAAACCGCTGTGCCCAGCTAAACATTTAATCAAATATATCATAAAGTTGGTCTGTTTACGTATTGCTAATTTTGCTACACTGCAGCGCTGTCAACAAAACATATCGAGAACAGGGAAGTTATGTTTGCATGTGGCAACTTATTAAACTTCTGACTTGATTATCCTATTATTATGGACAATCTTACGGTTAAAAAACCTATCGCGAAGAGTACAAAGTAATAAAGTTATCTCTGTCTTAACTACGCGAGAATACTCATATGTTTTTGAGTTTTTTACCTGCCACAACGCTGAATTTTTTAGTGTTAAGCGAAACGCATTCTACATAGGTCGCATTTAGAAGCAATAAATTTTCTTCAGAAGTGTTTTGCTGATTAAATGCGAGAAACAACAAACATATTTTGAGGATGGACTTTGGTCAGGGAAATATCTGGGAATGAAATGTACAAACACGTACTCCCTCAGCTGGTGTTGCCATAACGAACTTTAAGGCATATGCACTTTTTATAGTTTCGTTTAGCTTGATCCTAAAAATCTGCATAGTTAACATTCATTTGCGATATCCAAGCAAAGTTGAAGTCTTGTTAAACACAGTAATGAAGTCGCGTCGGTCAGAGAAATGTCAATCTGTCAGTTCTCGCCAAACCTTCCTGATTTTGCAATTGTTGCGCATGAAGTTACATGCGCGAGTTTGGGCTATGGTAGCAGAACACGTGACCTGCGCAGTGGGCAAAAAAACGATCTGAAAAATGTCAATTTCGCGAAATATCACCAGGTTGATATTTTATGGGTTAGGCGCAAGGATCTCCAAACATTTTTGTCACAGGACCACATAGCTACAGTATTACACAACAGTTCGAGGGCCGGACATCTTACGTAATGTGAGTTTTTAGGGGATATGTTACATTCTATTCAATCAACAAGTTTAACTAAAAACAATTATTGTTTCATTACTGACAAAACGGCTCCGCGGGCCGGATGAGATGGCTTCGCGGGCCTGATTTGTCGCGCGGGCCGTAGTTGGAGACAGACCCCTGGTTTAGAGTTTTGCTCAATCAGCGTTTTGTACATCTAGGTCAGATTTGGATTTTCTTATTATAGATTTCCAATGTATAACTTAGTGTTAATATATCATTCTGCTTCATTCCCCCAAAGGACGCATAAGAAATTAATCTCTGTCTGCAAGGGCAGCATGAAGAATTTTTCGTGTTTCGTTAATACTGCAATAAACAGGCTAAGGGACACGTTTGCTTGAGCATGCGCCACCAAGGTTTGCAGGATGGGTTTGAATCTCGTTCGGTCATGCCGAAGATCTGAAAACGATACTTTCGGTCTGACCAGCCTTAATGAGTGGGTCAAAGAGAGAGGAGTTCATGCGCGGTGCTGTAATTGACTCGCTACCATTACAGCAGTCACTACGAAAAGAAGCCGCGTGGCCTATTGCGCAGAGTAAGCGGAAATGGGCGCGGAAGATTGGAGTCGAGCCAGGCTTGAATTTGTCAAAATATTTCGATATAACTTCGGGCCTGCATACAAATTTTTTTTACTATGTTCAGGGTCAGACTTTTGGTTCGTGACGGAGATTTGTTTTGCTCACTGCGGTAACTTCTGAGAGTGGAGTGATTGTAATTTTTCTTCAGTTCATTCTATTTGCAAACACAGCTGCGTTCTTTTGCTCTCCGCTCGGATTAGTCTCACTATGTTTTTTGAGAAGGCGACAGTGGTGAGGAAATTAGCACGCGATGGCGTTGCGTCGAAAATATCAATCACTTACAAGTATCGTTTTCCTTTGCAGTGGTAATATGACAGATGCTTTGATTTCAACAATCAGTGGGTTTGAACACTCCCTCTGAAAAAAAACTGGGTACAAACCACCAAGGAGCATTTCATCCCGGAAGTATCATCAAAACTTGCAACTGCCTATTATGCGCGGAGCGACGTATACGCGAGATTTTACCATATTAGGCTCTTATTCTAGTTACTAGTTAGCTTGGAGGAAGCTTTCATTAGTTACCTTGTGTAGCGCTTAGAAGGTATCTACAGAGTTTCGACAGCAGAGTTGTAAACGGGCCTCATTTTGAAGCCATAACGGGCCCGGGCACGTAAACACAGCCGTGCAATATGTCGCCAGAAAGAGCAGATAACTCAACAAATGCATAAAGTATGTAACGATAGCTACAGCGCAGAACAACCTTTGTTCTTCATAAGGTGAAGCCAAAAACGGTCACGCGACTGGAGGTGGAATGATCATTGAGATAATTAATTGGTTGGTACAAAGTTTTTGCTTTTAAGAAAACTCATTATCCAATTAACCTAATTACCAAATTAACTAGTAACCAACTGGCATCTTTCTGTGATGATGAAGACTAATATTGCTGCGTTCAAGTAACATTTATGCCGTAGATTTGGTCTGTGCATAGGTCTTCATCAGTACCAAGAAAAATTAAAAGAATTCGAAATTTTTTCATATTTAACTACATTAGGCAAGTAACTCGGTTTCACACAAGCGACAACAAGTGAATCCATCGGACATTTTCTATAGGAAATCGAAGTTTGAGTTTTTGATGAGCGTGTAGAATACACGTACAAGTTTGAACCATTGCAAAACACAAAGCGGTCCCTGTCAGTTAATTCCTCGAAAGGTTGCAGCAAGCCTAGAGGTTTTCACTGTTACTTACACATTAGTTTTCATTATTCATTTTCATAATGCTTAGCTATTTGAACCAAATTTAAGTATTGCAATGTATCATGCGGTTCGGTGGATTGAAACTAAAAAACACTCTTTTATTCGTCAAGTTAAATTTCAAAAACATAAATGTATTCAATGATTTTTGTATCAGGCCCTGGAAATATCTGGAAATAACCGACAGCGGCAATGATCGTTTTTTCATGACGTTCCTTGTCAAAGCAACCAGCTATCTTGTCGAACGAAGGTTTCTTATACGACAAACGTGGGGTTCGATAAAAGAAATTAATGGAGCAAAGTAAGTAAAACGACCGTTGAATGGTTTTAGTGTATTTGTTCATAAGGAAGGAAATCCTTCAACAAAATATATGCTATTTATTCTAAATTGGAAAAAGTCGTCATTGCGAAAACGAAAACAGAATGGAAACTGCTGAAATACTAATTTATGAAGTGGTAAAAATAGCTATAAAGGTTTAATTGCAATATAAAAACGTGCAACACATTGTCTGTCCATTACAGTCAACAAAATCCAGAAAACTACCTCTTACCCGTCGCCCTTCTTTCGAAATGAGCTTCGTCTGTAGCGTGACTTCAAAATAAACACAATCATTATTCAAACAGCGCTTGATCTCAACTATTTCCTGGTTCGAAATTACGCAATAGCTGACTATCTGGGGATCTACATACTGACGTGTTCTCGACGTTGATTACAGAGCAATGGCTGATCGGTGAAAAGTCCTCTTTTCAAAGTCTCATTCTATTCACCAAATTCAAATATTTAAAGAGTGTTTCCAGGCAAATATTTCAAAGAAAAAGAACTTCACTACTTAAATCAACTCTTGCAGTTCTTAAAAAGGTCCCCTGCAGCAAATAAATACAAAGTGACAATACACTAAGAGCGGGCAAAGTACAGTAGCAGGACAATTGATTGAGCACTGCCAACCAAAGCTGGTAAGTAGGGCTCGATTCCCGGCCTAGTCATACCGAAGACTTGACAAACGTTACTTGCGGCCTGTCCAATCTCGTGTTAGGTGTTGATGGGTCGGTGCTGCCATTGATTCGTCCCCTGCGCAGGATTCACTGCTGAAGTAGCCGCGTTGCCCACGGCTCAAACAAGTGGAGATGGGTGCCGCAGATCACTTGCCTACAGAACCCCTCACAATTTATCCCCGAGAGTTTGATCCAATATACTTGTTTTCAGCAGATAATATCAAACATACAAGAAATTTTCTCCTGAGGTGATTTTACAAATTTTGTATGCGAAGTCTTCAAACAAGCCTTAAATCCTTCATTTGCTGTCATGCACTTGATGTTATGCCTGACCCACATATAAAAACTTTGTGTTTTCTGATCGATTGTGCATCATTTGAACCATTGGTTGAAATGAGTAAATGTTTTTCTTCTGTAGTGATGAAATATTTCAGTGCTTCATGGGAACTTCATTGAGCCCTGGAGTGCAGGAAATATTTTAGGTACGACATTAAGAACCGCAAGACCACAGGTCACAAAAGTCTATAGATTTTACGGTTGATCTCAATGTTATTCAGGTTCGGTCTTGTTTTCATCATCGGTGAAGTCACCAGCAGTGAGCAACAAGAGCTGATAGCGAATGAGAACAAGATATACGGTGACATATTGCAAAGCAATGTTAAAGACAATTACATCAACCTTCCTTTGAAAGTAAGAGTTTAGTGAAAGCAACAGCATCGGCAATATTTCAGCAAATAACGTTTTCACAAATATTTTCAGGAAAAACGAGTCCGGTTTCGAAAGCCTTTTTCTGAGAAGTAACAAACGAAAATATGGCCTATATATTCAATTATGTTGTGCAGCTGAAGTGTGTTTAAAAGTTCATCC
>JGI24159J19872_10008433_pt1 | contig 13493 bp, 8 predicted proteins | sample Ectturendosymbi4_FD_19872 | JGI IMG/M metagenome (IMG submission 19872) | reverse complement strand
TGCAGTAATTGTAGCACGCCAAAATTATCAGATACATTTTGCAATGGGCTTGAAATTAAATTTACATAACCATTAGGTGAGATACAGCAGGCTGGTGCGCCAGAAACAGTTGCGAAAAGCGTTACTCCTTGTTTTACTTTCGGTTAGTGATTACAAGCGGTTAGATACAAGTTCGTATTTCATTATAACTAGTTCCACAGGAAGCACCTCAGGTAAATGTTGAGCCATGACATGGATTCTCAAACTTTTACACTATACACACAACCATGGTCGTCGGAAGGGGAGGGGGAGGAGTAGAAAGGGGTCATGGCCCCTCCCTGCATTTGGCAATTTGACATTTTCCTATTAAACGTTTAGCAAAAAAGATCGTTTTCTTAGTTTCGATTAGAAAAAATGAAATTTCACGATTTCCCCCCCCTACGAAAATTATTGGTTTTCCATGGAAAAATCTATTTTCCAATGCCCATGTACTCAATTCGTTTGATTAATCGTGGGCAATTGGTGAACCATGCTGCTTTGATCAGCTTCGACTTAAGGTTGAAGTAGAGCAGGTCCTGCAATTTTGTTGATTTGCACTGAAGTATTTCTTTGGCTTACACATCAAAAGCTTGATTATGCTGAAAATTTTTGGTGCAACTTTTGGAATTGTGGCGGGCAATTGACCCCATTGCCCCCCTGGCTACGCGTCTGAGCCTAGGGCCCCCGATTTCGGGAGGCCCAAACGTTTGGGAGTAAGGACAATTTCCAGCATTACTGTAAGCATTATCCTTGTATTTTTATTTTGGTTCAGCGCACGTTTTTCTACTATATCGCTAACAAAAGATCTCTGTAGAAGAATGAGCGCGAAGGATCGAAGTGAATGACGATGAGCATTCGCTTTTCTGACGTTGAGAATTTGCTATTGATACATATAATGTGTGGAACAGAACGCCTGAATCCATTTTTCAGATCACACGAGGCCAGTGAGGTACTCAATAAAATTGCAGTGGAAGTGCGGTCAGATTCACCGCTGCCTTTTTCATTACTTTCATTGTGACTGTTTTTGTTCCTGACAGTGCCGTAGCAGCCCAAATCTGTCCCTCCAAAATGCTTACAGGGGCCCCCATTGGTGATTTCTAAAAAATATTCCGACATAACGCCACATCCCGAGGCCAAATGGCCTTCACAACAAAATATCCTATTTTTTAATTTTTATTACACTATTTTTTTAGTTCCATTTGCAGACACAATTTTGTCAGAACTGTCGCCAGAAAGTCTTCAGTGCCATCTAGAATCTGTTTAGTTAAAAAGAGTGATGCGTTCTAAAATCAAAATTTCCTTGGTGAAATAGTCTTTTAACGCCAATAATGCTAGCGTTTCGACAGCGTTCCTAACCTAATTGTACTGGATGGCCGAAACATGAATTAGTGGAGGCTTCGACATAAAGGTACACTGGTAAAGCGGCAGGGCCAGGAAAATCAAGACATGAGAATAATAGAAATGGTAGCCTTAAAATTATTCAAGTGAAATTGATGAAGTAAGGAGGGCATGCCTTGCTGACCCGGACAATAGCACGTTATTGATAGACTTGTAAGCACCCTAAGGCTAGGCAAGATTCATTCAAGCGTCCGCCCGTCCTATACAAAGATCCTTACTCTACATACCATCACATTGTACATTGCGTTAATAAGAAAGAAGATTTTGCACTTTAGAAAAGTTTATTAGATGAATAATATACGAAATTGAAACTACTAGCAAAAGAACTCACCCTATGCAGCAAACCTGAAAAACTGCGTGAACCTGTGTTCCATTCACTTCCATCATGTTCATTCACTTTTACTTGGTGGACTTTCGTCACTTTCAGAACTACATAGAGTTGCACATTTCTTGACTCTTTTTTGGGGCTCCCTTTGGCCTAGCGTCCTAGTATGCCGCCTATTAGCCTAAAGGTAGCGCTGGCACTGATCAGGCGATGTTATTCTAAGTAACAGCGGCAGATACTGCTCCATCTATAAATTACAGGACAGAAAAGGATACGGACTGATAAAAACTTCACTGATTTCTAGTTTTTCATATTTAAATTTAGGGGGTGGTAATTTTGTTTTGGGGATTCAGCTCTGAATTTTGGGTCTCTTGTGACAGCGTGGTCCCCAATTGGGGTGTGGAGGAAGACTGACGCGGCTCTGGTTCCTGATATCGAGGTAATTCAGAATAAAGTAATATGTTTATGAAGTGGAACAACTTATTCAGTGAATGTAGCGAGCACATCTAGTGCTGATTTGTATGACATCAGTCGTCGCAAACCTTCAAGAGGGGCCCCCAATCTAAAATAGCCCAGGGCCCCGAAAACGAAAATTCACCCCTGACCCTAGTAGGCGTTTTTAGCATGTGACCAGTGATAACACTGCGGGTTTTTTCCACCCAGCTCTACTTTTTTAGTCTGCCTGGATGTCTAGGTTTAATTGTGAAAAATCGCTTTAAATCTGTTTTTTTCAAGTGATGAATTCATCAGCAACTTCAATGTGTTCAATAATATAAAGATAACTTTATATTAAAGTGTTGGCATGCGCACAACAAAAATTACGTAACAGGCGAAATCTGCTGGTAAAAGAAATGTGGAACTATCAACCAGTAGTTTCTTTAACGTATTACAGTTGAAATGACATGTTTTCCAACTCCGTTGAAGCGTTAAAATTGACATTAAGAGCACACAGTTTGCAACTGTTGCCTTCATACATTTGCAGTAAATTGTTTGCAACACAGGAAACAATTATTCAACCACAAAGTGTTGCAACTGAGCAAAGCAGACTTGCTTTTGCAGGTTGGCCTGCAAGAACTTGGCCCCCCTCTCTTTTAGAGGTGAATATTAACCAAATTAGCGTTAGTAATCGGTTACAACGATTTTTGACTTTTGCCAGCGGATAGTGTCTCAGAATTATTTAAAAAGTTTCATCGTCTTACTTAGTGTGCTTGAAATTTTTCCTCTAAAGTTTGTTAAGTCATAGCCTAGTCCAGGGGTTCCCAAACTTGGGTATATGTACCCCTAGGGGTACATTTGCTTATCTGAAGGGGTACATTTAAGGTTAGCAATAGAATGGAAAATCTATGTATATACATTATTCATTTCAAATTATTTATACATATGAATTTGACCGANCCGTTTCATGTTACTAATTGGGTTAGGCAAGGGGATGAGTGTTGATTCTATGCTTGTTTTGTGTGTATTTAGGTGAGTTATTTGAACTAAACAACATTAAAGCTGGGTATTAAATTGGTAAAGTCTTATTGAACCACTTGATGTTTGCTGATGATATTTGTGTTTTGTCCAAGTGTACCCAAGTGTACGTGGGTTGCAAAGTATACTAGATGTGTGTCAGGCTTATGCAGAATCGCATGGAATTATTTTCAACTGCAGCAAAACTGTTTGTATAACGTTTGAGACCAAGACCACAGAAAGCACACTCATCCCGTTGCTGACACTGGCTGTAGAAAGAGTAAAATATGTTTCCCACTGCAAATATTTGGGGATTGTATTAGATATTGAGTTTTCAGAGGACAAAGACATTCTGAGACAACCATTTTATCTATATTATGCGGTAAACAAGCTGCGAGCTTTTTTACGGATGTTCGAACGCAGTGAAAAATGCGCTTTTTCGTTTCTTCTCTACGTTCATGTACGTGTCACAATCATGGTGCTATTGGGCATACATCCACAGATTGCGTGTGGCCTATAACTTTGTTTGCAGAGCTCTGTACAACCTGCCGTGGCGAGTGAGTGTTACCAGTCGTCAGGTTCAGTGTAACATTTTTTCCTTCCTTTGAGGTCTTATTGCGAAAAAAATTGACACCTGTTTCTTGAAAAAAGTCCAACAATGCATGGTTGCGCGTTTTGATGAAGTCTGATTGTTTATTGTACCCAGTGGCGTGTAGAGGTCTGGTGATGCCCGGGCCGACCGCTTGTTTGGATGCTCCCCTACCAAATTCTGGTATTGAGCAGTGGCGTATGGTGGTCATTGTTACTGGATATACGTTGTTTGTGGCATCACAATATGACATTACATTCACGTTTGCAACCAACGTTTTGGCGAAGTTTGTTGACACAACGTGCATATTTAGGGACGTCGGATCAACGGTAGGGCAGGGGAGCAGTAAAACAGTTGAGGGCAATGGAAACTTATAAAAAACAAAAAAATCGTTACCAATTATGTTTGTTTCAGTTCATCAACAATGTTGACCTCAAAACTAATAACAAAAATTATAGAAAATCATTCTGAATTTTCTAGGTGTCCGAATAGCTGCAATAAATTTATTTCAGGTCGATCTTGATAAACTACGAAATTACCTATGATACTGTTATGAAAAACAGTTGTGTTGAAGGTGGGGGTGCAGTGGTTGCAAGCGCACCCACAAAAGGTTTGGTTTGCTGAAAATCTGGGTAAAAATGCCAACAAAAGCTGCTCAAAAAATGGCGCCCAAGGTTTGCAGAAAAACACATGAAGATCTTTTTTTGAGGTCACACCAAAAAAACGTCTTAATGATCTTTGTGGGAGAAATTTTGTAGGCAAAAGTTGCACAAAAAATTGGGCATGTTTGGGGAAATTCGGGAAAAGATTCTTCGGCCCCCAAAAAATTTGACTGCTGCTACACCAATGANAAAAAGGCACCTCCGATCCTATTACCCCACTTTTGAAAAGACAGAGGGGGAAATGCCCCCGCCATGCCTCCATTCTCCAGCGTCCCTGTGCATATTATTCTACACGCGCTCTCTTTACTCGTTGTTTTAGGCTACAATGTGTCATTTTAATGGACATACATTATCACCGGTATCCAAAGACAGAGCAGTTGATAACTGCAAAAATATCCACGGACGCGTTAAAAGAGAGGAGTAGTAGAACGCACTCAGTACTACGTCAGCACAGTTCACAACCGCAAAAATGCAAGGCTGCGCAAATGTCTCGTCGAATAGTAGTCGATCAGAGAGTGTGCGACTGGGGTGGCGGTCACCTAGGGTTGACAGTTTGAAACTTGTAAGCTACACACAAATTGAGAATGCGCATAAAGTCCGCAAAAAAATATTCATTTTTTATCATGTGGCTGTTAGATATATGTACAATTACTAAGGAGAAAGGACAGATAGAGGGTTGGGTGAGCCATTATGATTAATCCGCCTGAACTGCCAATGGATGACGAAGCTCGAAACGAAGCACATATTGCAAGCACAAGTGTGCGACTGTATTAGCACAAAAAACGAAACGGGAAAATATCGATGCATCCTAAAGTCAGCAAAATCAAGCAAACTGAAATTGGACAGTTTTGAAATTTGGCTCAGAAAATCAATTAAACGTCCATAATGTAATTGGACCCAACCAAAGTAAACCTCCCGTTTTTTAATGCCCACGTAAAAAAAACAAGAAAAAACACCAAAAATCCCACTCTTTCCTGTTCCTTTGAAAAATGTACCATGAAGTACAAAGTAAAATAAGCAGCACACTTGTACAGTTGACTGTAAATTGTTTTTTAATCAAACAAAACGAACAGCAACAAAATTTTATCGACGTGAAAAAAAGAGAAGAAAATTCGAACATTTTGAGTTAATTCTACTGGTTATCTTCTTTAGCTCGGTCTATTTAAATCAATTTTTCTGTCTTCTCTGCATCAAAGCTGTTTCCGATGTTGGACCATACNAAACCATATATTGAAAAAATACACCATACAGATGCTGAACTAGCAGGTCATGTAGATNAACTTGACGTGAAACTGCAGAGTTTGTATGGGAGTGGTTTTCTCTGTTTGCTGTGCGCATTCTTGCCAAGCCTTACCACTTTGGAGTGAATTGACCAACAACATTTTGCGAAAACAACGATGGAGTATATTTCTTTACCCTGAAATTTGAATGCCATGATAGGTATAACAAGTTATTATTGTGTAATTCTGCAAATGATGGTATTGCATGATGCAAGAAAAACAATTCAGAATGTGTTTTTGTGTTTTTTTAAAGAACAAAAACTAGTTTCCTTTAAAAAAAACTAAAAACCCGGATTTAAAAAAAAGCACGAGAGTTGTTTTTTTTTAAACGGATTTTTCTCAACCCTGATTGCCTTTCAATTCTTTTTTGTGATTTTCCCTTGATAGCACGATCTGGAAAAAGTCAACGTCACTATTAGTTTGATTGGGTGTGCGCCGAAAATCCCTGGCAATGAAGAAGTTAAGAATTACTGGCATTTGAATATGTAACATTTAGTGTTGACAACAAAACAAGTTTGAAAAATTGAATCCATGCAGCATGTATTAGTAGACTTACAATAGGAAAATTCATCTAGTTGATGATCAATTTACATTTACATTTTTGCAATTTTTGCAATTTCACTCTCTGGATGCCCGAGGCCGGCGCCTGTTTGCTCCACCCTCTGCACGCCACTGATTGTACGGATATTCCTCCTTATTCTTTGAACAATTCACACGTATTTTACTTTGTGGCTGAGTGCCCGGAAGTTACAGTGTTAGTTGAGGACGTGTGCACTGTGCAGGCCACAAAGCCTTCGTATGTCACCAGGACTTAGCCAGGGTTGGACTCTTTTCCGCAAGATGTGATTTTCGTGTCCTACTCTGTATGTAGTATTGTACCTTTAAGTGTTCCGAGTTAGCGAACAACTATGTTAAGAAACTGTTTGTAATGTAGTGTTGTACGAAGTGTTGCAAGCTAGCGAACAAGTGTCTGTAATCCTGTGGTCCTACCACCAACGCCGTTACAAAACGTTCTGTGTCCGCTGTTATCAATCTGTGTTGAGCAGATAGTCTGTGGTTGTGCCCTGTGGACTTCGTGTCTGGTTCAAAGATTAAAATATTGAAATAAATATCAGTGGTGATTATTTTCAAAATCATTGTATGCTTGTTGGTAAATATATTTTTGTCATCTTCCTCAGCCTTTTTGACAAAATAAGTTTTAGGGGCATGGGCGTCGGAAGAGTGGCCAGGGACCCACTAGGATTTTGAAATTTGACATTTTCCCATCAGATGTTTTGCAAAAAAATTGTTTTCTTTGTCTCAAGTGGTGAAAATACAATTTTACCACTTCTGGCCCCTGCAAATATATTTTTGGCCCACACATGGAAAATCCACTATTGGCCTCTCCCTGGATAAAAAACTTCCGGCGCCCATGTCTAGGGGTACATGCTCATCTATCGAAATGCTGAAGGGGTACATGGCCAGAGAAAGTTTGGGAACCCCTGGCCTAGTCGTTACATCCAGTGGCGGATCCAGACCAGACGTTTGGGTAGCAGTCAAATAGGGGGGCGCCAGAAATGAATTCACTTGCTTTAATTCAGAAAGGTTGCCTGCGACAATCGTTGGGTGTCTTCAAGGCTGCAACAGCTTGCCTATTACAGGGCTAACCACTTCATGCAGCAGGCGATCTTCCCTGCTGTTGTAAACTATCAGTCGAGCAGACATTTCTCTGCCCTTGACAATGCCTTCGTTTTGATATTTCACAACTCCAGTGTGTACAGCTGTTTGGTAAACTTTTCTATGCAGTCTCACGTTGAAACAGTGTTAAATTCCTTAAGTGCACAATTTGAGCCCCTTTCTCTGCGCTAAGAGAAGTTCTTTTACCGTTTTTTCCTTTGATCTGAGCTGTTTTGAAACAAAATGCTTTATTGTCAGCAACTTGTAAAAAATAAATCAAAACACATTGGCAAAAAGTAATTCTTCAACAATCCAACATAAATAGGTGTTATTAGTCAACAACATTACTTGAGATACGGGCTCTTGCAGCTGCATATTTTGATGTTCAGAGGTGGTTTTGAAATTAAACATAATAAGTTAGAAATAATCAGAATCATAACCATATTTTGTGGGGACTGCTTTTGCAGTAAAAGTTGTGCTGTTGCACAGCAAAAAATAAATCTTTTTGTCAGTTACAAGTAACAACATATCCGAAATTATGGCCTGTAATTGCCGAGTTGAAGAGTAGGATGCCAAAAATGGTTAACATTGTCAGTGAAGAGGCAGTTTTAATGCTCAGGGAGGTTTTAGCATTTTTAAAACCGAAATCTTTTGATTTATTGCAATTTCAATGATTAAAAGGCTGAACGGTGTGAGAGTTGCTGGTTTACTGTAGGGTGAAATATGCCAGACCACGAGAATACCGCAAGGCAAAAAAGTGCAAGAATCATTTCACACGGGGTACAAGCATGCATTGAAGATTAATTTTTGCGTCAAGTTTGTGATATCATTTGTCCTCACATGTATTCATAGAGTGAAAATCGGGTTGTTCCACAAAAATAACAGTGTAAGCTTCATGTAATGCTGGTCCATTAACTATACCATGGGTCGCTGAATAGTGGCGCGATAAGGTTTTTATATTCTAAAAGTTTCAAATATTGCTTTGTTTGTAAAAACTTTAACAGGTGAGCAAAATACATTCCTCTTTCATTTTTGTTCCCCCTTTAAGCCAAATTTCTGTATTTTGCAGAACCTATTGCAGGTTCTGAAGAGCTGGAAGGGCTTCCACAATTTTAAGAACATATCCAGTACAAGTATGGATTACAGTTTAGGTTAAACCATTTTTTGCTATCTTCGCAAAATTCTTGGAGTCATTGCCACATGTGCTTCTTCCTAATAACCTGTATTACTTGCAACTTACAGCTTGGTTTCGGGAATCAGCAACGAAGACATCATGCACTTTCAACAGGCTAAAAATTTCTCTAACTTAACCAAACAAGAGTCTCTGCATACATCTTGAAAAATTACGTTAGTGCAACGCGCCGCGCTTTATACAATCCTTGCTGTTTTTCGAGAGGCCAGATCAGAGTAATTTCATCTCATCTTCCAATTATAAGCTTTAACCGTAGTTCGCTTTTCGAAAGGTAGAATTTCATGCGTTGCGAACCACATCGCCGTGCAGGAGATCAGCATCATGTGGAAGCTCCTTTGAGATTTTGTTTAAAATTCACTTCGGGCCTGAAAGAATTTAATCTCCCACGTGATCTTTTTCCAATCCTCTTTCAAATTTTACTGCAAGTTTGAAGATAAAATGCATGCACTGTAGAGTCTTTGTTGTTTAAAATGGTATAAAACTAATTGTTCTTTTGCATACGTATTTTAAAGTACATCTGTAATGGCAACTTCGTTTAATTTTTATATGTCCACGTACAGTGTGAGAGAAAGTTCAACAACGGTCCTCGTTAGTTTGATGTTGCTGTGGCACTGCAAATTGTACAAGTGTAATTCAAAACATTATTTTGATGTTGGCGCTGATTTTGCAGTTTCGAGTAATAAACTACGAAAGAGCTGCCTTCGCACTCTCGCCCGGCGTTCGTCACAAAACGGGACCGAGGGCTGGCAACGTTGAGCACGCCTGCATTGGATCAACAGGCCAAGCGGGGCACGCCAAATATTGCGGAGACTTGGCTGCTTTCGACTATAGTGGAAAAGCCGCTGCTCGTGAATGGAGTGTGGATTCGATTTTAACAAACACCGTGTTCATGATTTTCTATCGCTGAGTTATTCTGTCTGTAGTGTCTGACATCTGACAATGTTAATGTACATTTGCAATTTCTACTTTTTATGATCAAATTTTGAAATGTAAATGTCAACTGTTTTCTGTGCTCAATAGCCACATGCGTTTAACTTTAAAAATAATGATATACTGTAAAATGCGGTTAATAAATAAGTTTTAAGAAAACTTACTATATCCAACTAAAGGGAAAAGTAGGCAAGGGCATCGGACATCCAAAAAACAAAGACAGAGTACTGTAAAAGCAAAAGTAGAACCATATCTCAAACTCTAAAATTTAATTTCTCTTAATTTGTAGAACGCCTAATGTATTCAAACAAACCTTGCTCTGCAGTTGAAAGCAATAAAAGCAGCAAGCAAGTTTTCTTCCTCAAATGAAATTTTGCTATACACGTCTTTTCTCAAGTATTTGGTCTCCTGGTGACATAGATCAACCAATCATCAAAAATTTTAATTAGAAATAGATTTCACGTAAATACACGTATTCTCAGCGCTGAAACCTTACTCGTTTGTAGTATTTTTCTGCAATGACTGCTCAACACCTGCCTCGAGATCTAGTGTGGCTTATAGCAGTGGATAAGAACTCGCTCAAATATACGATGAAGTACTTTTGTGGTAGAATACTGCGTCAAGGTTTTGCTGCTGCAATTAATTTTGTGCAACTTGTTAAACCGCTGACCTCACCTGGAATGCTAAAAACGTTTCTTCGGAAATCTATTTAACCCAACTTGTTGTAATTCGGAACTGTTTTTAGATGCTTAAAACTTTGACTGAAGCTCATTTCTTGTGGTTTTAACGGAACGCGTAAAACAATCACTGACGACAGAATCATATTTGTACCTTGCTGCATCCAAGATGCAGTCCAAAACAGCGATTGGCTGCGTATTTCTCACTATTACAATGATGTGCAGTTACACCCCTGGAATAAAAAAATAACAAAATGTCCTATGTTTTTGGACGAAAGCACGAAAATGTCAAAAAATTGAACATTAATTCCGAGTTTGATAACTCACTTCTCGTACTCTCTGCTCCTCTCGCGTGGCAGTAGCCCTGAGAAGGTCTCGTAATACCTAACGCTTCACAGCAGCCTGTGGTAACTATACTGGCTCGACACCAAGCAGGAATCAAACCAGGTTGGAGATGTAATTACGCCACCGCTTCTTAGCCGACCCATGGTCATTCTCATGGGTTTAACTAGCAAGACTCGCCTCGCTAACCTTTCTTGGGGCTCTGGCCAAGTGACCGAACCATCATATCTAGAATCTCTCTGTTTGGAGGATTAGTGGCTCGACATTCAGGGCTTTACGAATTTCATAGCTACACACTTTGTGGTGACGTGTCATACGTGAACGTTCTCAAAATCCCAAATCTGTTGTTTGTCCATGAAATAGCAGTCTTTCAATCATTATCCAAGATATATGGCTATANTTGAGAATCGGAATAAAGACCAATTTAAAACCTGTCAGGTTTGNGGCGTTTGAATCTTCCGTTTTGTGACAACAGAAAGATAAAGCTCATGTAATACTGTATATTCGAAAATAAAGGTCTGCCAAGTCGTTATACATGTACGAGCACTGGTCTTCTGTCCCAACTAAGCGACCTGACATTTTAAGTTCTCAAGCCGAAGTAAGGTGGATGTGAGGCTTTCACCACCTTTTAAGTTCTTTTACATATTTGCAGATGCAGTAACACAAAACAGTATTTGCAGAAGTCTTCAATAGAGCAGTAGCAGAAGCAACACGTTCCGCCGTACGTGGTGCAACAAACTCTGAGCTGAACGAAAAGAGGTCGAGCGCGTCGAGCACGCAGTGACGCACACGTACGTAAAGAATTAGTGGACCCATTTGTGTTTTAATGTTTTGTGCAAGCTCAATACGTGATTTCAGGCTATTTTATTCGTGAATCAATACAATGTACTTGTTTGCGAACAGTCTAACAGATGACATAATAGCCCGCTAACATACATCTCGGCCATAGCCACCAAAAGGTTAGGTTTTTGCCGTATGTCGCCACAACGATTCGTTTCTATCTACATAAGCGGACAGCTGATGAAATGGCAACTGCTGGCAAACCTCTTCTGCGTCCGCTATCCATTCCAGGAACCGTCAGCACAAAGACAATACGTTGCTTGCAAAGATCTTTTTCAAAACCTTGTCCACCAGCGCCTCACACTGTTTTCGGTAAGACCTCCTAGTCCTGCGCTTACGTGTAGGTCTTATTCATGTTTCCAGAGGTAAGTTATAGACAAGCAGGTGGCGATCAGTCGACAGCTTGGCACCCCTTTTGATACGAACGTCCAACACTGATCGGAACAAATCAGCCGAAACAATGCACAAATCAATGAGTGACCATTTTCCCAACAAATCACTCCACTATTTGCACTTGTGAAAATCTCTGTGTCGGAGGAAAGTGTTCATGATGCACAGCGGGCTATTGCAGCGCAGTTGCAGTACAAGTCTTCGTAGCCAGGGGAGAAAAGGGGCCATACCCTCCCAATTTCTAGCATATCTTGTCGTTTTGTGCTTTGAGAGGCGGTGTCCCAATCCAAGTACTATTGCTCTCTTAAAGTCAAAATACTGGCTCCTTCCAAAATTTTGGACTGGCTACGCTACTGCTTCCGTTGACGGTTAGGTTGGCATCACCATGTTGACTAACCACACGCTTGAATAATCCAGCCTCCAGCGTCGTATATCTAACGTGTACACTGAAATCTCGTAAAAGGATCGTGGTTCATTCGCTTTAACATTTCGCAGGCAATCACTATTTTTCACCACGAAATCAGGGTAATGTGCATTTGAGTTTAGGCTGCATACATGGGCGTCGGAAGGATTTTTTCCAGGGAGGGGCCAATAGTGGATTTTCCAAGGGTTGCCAGAAAGGTTTTGCAGGGGTGGCCTAAAGTGGCAAAAGTTCATTTCAACCACTCGAAATGAAGAAAAAAATCTTTTTTGCTAAAATTTTGATGGAAAAATGTCAAATTATAAAATCCAAGGGGCTAAGACCCCGTGTTCCCCTCTTCCGACGCCCATGGCTGCATACCCGTAATAAACACAAGAAGCGGTCTATCAATTTCTATCTCGATTTGTAGACCCTTCCACCTACCGATATACATTCATCAACACATCCTGCCAGGTTAGGATACGAACATCCCCACACAGCTAGTGTTGGCTCACAACTGGAGTAAAAGAGTTTCAAGTTGGTCACAATTAGTGCCATGCTGCCATCCCATGACTTGAGAAGCGAAAACAGTAAAAACTCGATCAATTTCTTTTCTCACTCACAGCTGCAATACAAACTATGTGACCTCATCAATTTATTATTATTACGTCACATAGCTTGTCCGCTCACACGCAGAAGTCACAGTAGTCAACAGTGACTAGCGACACTCAGTCAGCTGTGATGTTTCAGGGCAGGGTCTCCAACAGTGGTGCAACTGACAGGGAGGCAATGGGGCGGATGTCCCCACTGGCGGGCTAAATGTAAAAACTGTGCCCCCTCTAGTTGACATTTTGATAATTAGTATTCTTCAGGTTGTTGTTTTTCTTGCGTTTTTCGGGATATTTTCGTTTTTTAGCTAGTATAGGCATCCATGACATCCAAAGATTCACTATCATTTCTGAACTTTATTCTGGATTTTGGCTAGTGGGACACCCCTACGGTGACCAGTGGGCCCCCTTCATCTAAGCTTTACACTCCCTGGCTCAATCCTGTTTTTACGCCACTGGTCTCCAAACTACGGTCTGCGGGTAAATCCGGTCCGCGAAGACATTTTTCAATAACGAAACAATATTCTACGAAAACTTGTTGATTTGGTACAGGGTGACAAAAAAAAAACGCTCATCACCGATCATCGAATAACTTCCAAAATTTCATTTAGATTGACACAAAACTTCAGCTACATTAGATCAAGCCTGTGTAGCAGACATCTCCAAAGTTTCACGTCTGTACTACAAAAACTCTTTGTTTCACTGGCGCTCAAAAAATGTGCTCCAAATGAGCT
>JGI24159J19872_10008431_pt1 | contig 13494 bp, 9 predicted proteins | sample Ectturendosymbi4_FD_19872 | JGI IMG/M metagenome (IMG submission 19872) | reverse complement strand
GAGACACGTCAACAGCACTAGCCAAAACAATTTCCTTGACGCAGTATTTTGAGGGTCGACAACAGAGCACGTCGCAGAATTCCTCTTCGCAACTTGCAACCGAGCACCAGAATAACACAATCTATTGCGCGTTCAGGTGCGTGGCCTAAGCATATAAAAGGCCGCACGGTGTCGTATACAGGACAGTCACGCGAAGCACATTGCAAGCACAAAAAACGTTCGGGTGTATCAAACCTGTAATTACATCGGTTAACAAAAGTTTTGCCTGGTATCTCACGAACTCGATTATGCGCCGAGATGATTTCGTGTGTTTTTTTACTTTGGTTCTGTCACTACACCTTGGCACCACCAAGCGATGAAAAGTCGAGCAAACTGTTTTCGAAACGCTTTAAATAGACATTTCCTCGACCTCTGCCATGTACCGGTGTTTGAAAAAATACCTAAAGCTTTGGAAGTTCTGCTGTAGTGGCCTCGCCAACACCCGTACTGCCTGCGGCGGCGATGAAGTGCACAACGAAAAGAAATCATGAACTATAACGAAATATAAAGCATTAATAGACAACAAACGAGCGACGTGGTCGGCACAATAGCCTGAGACAATAAAAGCGAGACGAACTCGGCGCATGTGAACCACTAAACGTCCTTGCACTTTCGCAAGAAACACACGCGTGATTGACGAAGGAACAACTTTGACTTGAAACGAGAGGAAGTGATCGCTTCCGAAAGACTGGGCGGAACGCATGATGCAATTCAATGCGGTCCCCCCCACGTCGCATCCGTTACAGTTTAGTAATTGTGCGCACACTCACTTGTCCGGAGTGCGACTCCGATCCGGGACGGCACCCGAAACCGCCGTCGAAGTTCATGCACGACACGATGAACTCGACGCACTTCTCAATGTTTATGGGACAGCGGTTCCACAGTCGCCCGAGCAGCGCCAGCGACGCAACGGCGCAGAACGAGAAGCGCGTATCGATCTCGTCCCACTGATCACCTGTCATTAACAGAAGTGCATGCAATAACACTTCGTACAGTGAGGTAGCGTTGGTGGTTACAGCACACGGTGAATGCGTGACGCGGTTTACTGTTGAACAAACGACTTTGCTCCGTTCAGATGTTGAGGAAAGTTCACGTCACGTAGATTCTCAAAATGCAAACACCGTATTCTCTCGAGCAAATCCCTGAGCAGTTTTTAAGTTTTTCGTGTTTCAACACCATTAGTGGAATTTTCATGACCGCGGATAAACGTTGAACCGATCCTGACTTCGCCATTATCGCGCTCTGACTTCATTTTACACACGCATGCATTGTTTTACATGCGCTTCCGCACAGTGGCGGACCCACGGAGGGAATAGCTTGGTGCTCCTCTTCCCAAATGACCGCGGCGTCACTTTTGAAAGCGGCCGGCCATTTTTTGCTCCTCAAATTCCTTTCAATGAAAATTTACGAAGAGAATAAGCATTGCGATGCCCCGCTTTTTCACTGCCCCCTACCCAATGCCGGGCCTAGGTCCGCCACTGCTTCCGTGGCAACACTAACAAACTGTCGACATACAATCGACTGGACGAACTTAGACATTTACGATGTTCCATCGCATGAATTTAAGGTGCGTAGAAATAATCGAACTATACGCCAAAAAAATTAATTGTCTCGAAGACAATCGGTTGAAAAAAACAGCGCTTGAAAACCACGACAGGCTGTGTCAATCAATCTTTGACCTCGTAACCAAATCACTTACCCGCAAATGAACCATCGTCTTTCTGCAAGCCGGCGATAAATTCGACAGCTTTGTCGATATTCGCTTTTTCCAATTTGTTGTAAATGCAAAGCACCTGTCATTACATCGGTTTAAGTGAAATCAGCAAAAGACCTCACCCGACAGTGTTGACATTAACTTCACGACGGAAGTTTTGAACAATCGCCATAGCTTACACAGAAATCAGAAGTATTAGTCGTTGCCATAAAAATATGTGATTTACTGTTATAATTTTATGAAAAGTCCGTGATTTACAATATACTGCATAATNCCCAGTGCAGAGTGGAATGTTCGTAAAGTTTTGGTGCAGGCGAGCGGTGGGTCCGGGTATATGGTTTCTGAAAAGGAAGTGGCGGCGTACACCGAACTCTCTATTTTCTCACGCTGCTTGTGACATGCTGTCAACGGTTAACGCGAGTTATGCGACGTTACGTAGAGACGTACGGAAGCACGGGCGCATCAACGTATCTTAAAGGTATCTTCGAAACCTGTAAATTATTACCGATTGCGGAAGTGATGTTCTCAAACAACGCGCAACCTATGCACAAACAGCAGGGTCGTGGTTACTTCGTACAACAAGTACTGGCAGACGAACTTTCAGTGAGGAACCAGAGTAAAAAGCGGCTCATATGACTTGAGATGTGTTTGTTTTACCGGAGCAATTGAGGCAAGTACCTCGCCCAAGGCACGTTCCTGCGGAACACTTAATGGTTGTGGATCCCCTCCATTGTTTCGATTCCTGTATGTCAGCGATTCCCAAACTGTTTTGACCACGATCCAAAATTGATTTTGGTGAACTGAAGACCTCGCGACCCAAGCCTCAAACAGCGTATGCAAAATATGATGATTTTTATGGATGATGTTTGCCAGTAAGCTGCGAAGTTCATTTTTATTTCAGCAATCTACTCTTAAGTACCTACGCTACAGACAGACAAAGNAAAGCGATGGTAACGTTAAAAATATACAACCCAGGTTTGGANCGTCTCGGCGCGACCCATATTTTGATCCTTCGCGACCCTTGTTTGGGCNGCAACTAACACCCTGGGAATCACTGCTGTATGTGGACGGGACGCAGCGCCACTGAGCTGCCCCCAAACGCGTTTCGTACATGCCAGCAGCGAAAATAGTAGTAGTTTTTTTTTAATCCAACGTGAGATTCTGTGCTTGCGCATGCAGAGCACAACATCGCGATTCACGACGAAGCGCAACACCCCCCCCAAGATATCTGCAGCGCTTTCTTACATCGTGTAAGCATCACTGTTTCCATTTTTAATCCAAGCGCAAAACAACTTCCGAACGTTTTTCATGACTGCCATAGCGCATTAAGGCGCCGCCTTTTCTCCGCGGGCGCCGGCTATGACTTCATGCCTGACTTAAATCACAAAGCATAATCACAATTGATTAAAAGTATCTGAACAAAACGCGGTGAGTGAAGAGAGCAGTAAATCGGCCGACCGACCGAATCAACACAATCCAAACCTGTATTCCACTCAAGGTGTAAAGGATGCTTGGGTCGTGACGTGGTGAAGGGCCAAACCCGCCGCAGTCTTTCTGGCAGCTCACCACGTATTCCACAATTTCGTCTTCGTCCAAACTGCAATATGGCAAACANGAAAAAAACTGCATGAAAATAACGCTTTGTGATTTCAACAGCGTNGGCGAAGCTGAGCGCGGCGTTCTGAAGTATTGCACAGCCGCCTGTGCACAGAATGCAGCCGCATGCGCCAACGCAAGAGACTCAAAAAAACACACAGCCGCACAANCAACACGCCAGGTCACAGCACGCATTGTTACATAAACATTACGTATTCACGGTGACGAAGTGGTCATAATCACAGCACCACAACCGGTGGCATCTACCGCCATCGCTGCTGCTTGGGTAATGGTAGATTTTCATGTTCAAACTTTTTGAGCAAAAAACAACAGACTAGTCTTGGCGGCATTACTCACGCATGCTCCCATAGATAAACTTTAACGTAATACTGTAAAAATTGTAATAATAACGGCGCAGACATCGTTGCATTGAGACAGTTTACTTCGACTGTTTGCGAGCCAATGCCACTGCCGTAAAATCATGGCCCTGCTTGACACCACGCAAATGTCTTTTCGGCCAAAGCGTGTCATCAGAAAAAGAAGCACCCTGTTAACCGCCATTTCATCCTGCATTATTCATGCACAAACGGTGGAGGACCGCATCCTGTGACGTCAAAACAACGTAGTAGAATCTATGGCGAGTCAAAAAGGTCAAAACTCACCTAGTTGTTGTGTTCAGCAAATCCAACGCTGTCACGCCCCAGTAGACTCCACTCAGTCGCAGGTATTCGGTCATGCAGTATTCATAGTCGTCTTTATCAGATCCATACGACGAGATGTAAGCGGCGTGTTTTTCAAATAACAACTCTTTTGGAGAGTCTTCTTTCAGAGTGATATCCTTTATCGCTGAACCCTGCGTTAATTACCCGTACAATAAATTTCCACGATGGGCATGGACTTTGACCGACACACAAATCATATTTCAATCGCAACTCACCATATCGTGACGAATGGACAGGACAGCTTACATTGTATTAACAAATAAACCAGTTTCTAAATGGCTAGAACCTACAAAAACCTCTGAAAAACAAAGAGTCGACAAGCAACAACACGAGTAATTAAAAGTCAACAACGAGAGAAATCAATAACGTTCATGAAAGTTTTATGAAGACCAACAGCTTGCTTCGGGTTTCCACAACAAGCAAGAGTTCTTGACTTGCATAATGTTTGCGTATTGGCAAAACCTATTCAGTTTTTGTTTATAGGCTCAGCAACCCGTCCTTGTGCGCTCGTGGTGGCGAAGCTGCAATACCTTGCGCGCAGAAAAAAGCCAATTAACCTGACTTCACTAGATCGGTTTCGGCCGATATCAGCGCAATATCGATTCTGTTCTCATCGATTTTTCGATCGGAAACGCAGACTTGACCAGCGCCTTTCAGAAGCGGCGTAACGACTGAACGCATTTTTCCCTCGCGACGGGGCGCTTCTCGCTCGCTTCGAAATTCTCAGCCTGCATCGATTGCGAGTCAGTGGCTTGGACAACCATGCTGGTGTCTCATCATGCAGTCTTTCTTTTTTTCTTCAACGCCGGCGACGACGCTTGTGTAAAGAAACCCGCACGCAACTGAACTATAACCCGTCGGTTTAGCGGTACAGCCCACAAGAAAAAGTTGATGAAAAAGACATGAACACAATGCACTTTGCCGCCAACAATTCACGCGTTTCATAGTGGGCACCGCTTGCCATGACACAGGAAGTTACATCAACGAAAAACTGCCGACAGCGCGTAATACTTGTGCAGCATGCCAGTGACAGCTGGTGCACCAAGCGATAAGTGTTGCCGTTAGCTAATGCTGCAGCAAAATCGAAACCAGGTTGACGGAAAACGTATCGAGACAAGCGCTTCGCTTTACGTTGGCAGATACTGAAATTTTGTGCGGAACACGTTCATTACCCAGGGTTCCTACACATTTTAAAAAATCATTTTCCATACTTTTTCAATGCCAAATTAAAAAATTTCAATACCATTACTTCTCTTCACTTTCAGCAATTCTTAATCATGAAACGCAATTTTGCACATTGCATAAATAATGAACTACTTTGCTTGCAGTAAAATTCTGCTCAGATACTTCAAATTTCATTTCCATTTAGAATTTCCATACTTTTTCAATACCTAATGTACATTTTGGCCAAATTCAATACTTTTTCAAGGTCTTGAAAACCGATTTTGAAATTCATTACTTTTTCAATACTTTCAACACCGGGTGGGAACCCTGATTACCGCTCCTGCAGAAAAAAGATTCATGAGAGCGTGACTGCGTGAACTGCGATTACCGACACTGACAAAAAACATCAGTCCAGTAGATTTCATCAAACCTAACTTACTAGATGAACTCTCATCATAGTTACGGTTATCATAAAAACCACAACTGCAAGGCGCCCACCGTATACATAGCATTCCGCAGTAGTGAGTTTATTATGAAGCGAAATGAGTAAATCACATATTACATGCCTGACACAGATAACGAAAAAGAAAAATTAAGCGGAGTGGATTCATAACCAAAAGCGGCAGGAGTTACTGCTTACATTACAGCTGAATACACACCATAACGGGGCCCTATGACGTAACAATTCAATTCATTCGAACCACTACGACGCAGCTATATGTAGAATAGAGGATAGTTCTCACACACGACCTTCAAGACCGCAGCGACATCCGACGTATCGCAGCGTGGTAAGACCTCTGCCCGCTTTCCTTCACTCAGGGGCCGCGGCAACACACACGAGAATTATAACGCAAATCGAAGCAATAAGTTAAGAAGTGAAAGAAAACTCGTCACACGCGAACAATCGCGTGCGGTGACGTCGAGCGACAGTCACAAAATGCGCCGAAATTAAGATCTAATAACAATAAGGGAATAATAAGATGCGTTCGAGCGAAGTTGACGATCGAAAAAGTAATTAAACCAGCTTTGCCAATCAGTCGGCGACGAAGCGCGTGCACAGAATTCAAGCTAGCAGTAATACTGAAAGGAACGCTTTCAAGATAGCAATTATGTGGAAATCTGTACAAATGAGGCGTAAACGTGAAAGAAACAAAACTCACCAAGCGTATACAGATGACAGCCACTACCGAGTTCATTCGCTGGTCTGAGCTATGTCATAAACGGTTGCGTCCTGGCAACCAGTGGTAGTCTTCCGTTGTTGCGATCAAACACCCTTCCCACACTGACCACGATCTTGTTTCTCAAGCGGCCTGAGTTGGACCTCACGCAAATAAAACGTTGCAGTTGGTCTCGAGATACGCGCCAATCGTCTAACATCGAACACTGCTTTTATCTTATGCAGTGCCGCGATGCGATACAAAAATATAAAGTCTCGGGCCTAAAAACCTAAAAATTCTCTCGACGTTCTCAAAGTGCCTTCAGCGCAAAAACTGCAAACGGACCACTCTTTTACTGCAGCATGCTGACGTATGTCTCTTCGCCACAGTCGGTTACTGCCTGTTGTGGGAAGGCGCAGATTTGGCTGTCGCGAAAAAGACAAAGCGAACAAGGGGGAACGAAAAAAAAAAGTCTTGCGATATGCGAAAAGACAAACTTTGCTGCTGTGTATGTACAAACCGATGACTACGAACAACAGACAGAGTTTCATCCTCGCCTGCTGACGACCTGATAGCGGCGGCTTGCAATGGCGACGGCGCAGTCCAGCACTCGACGGGCCATTGCACTGCGATAAGGAAATGCAGTCAAGATACCGCGCGAGGTCTGCGACGATCACAAGAAGGGATTGTTGCTCTGCGGAAAAGCCTGAGCGGGCGGCGCGGCAATGTTGTTCATGCTCGCCATCGGTACGGCTTGCGNCTGCATGCCGATCATTCCAGGATTCGGGTTCATCATATTCATGCCGTACGGGTTGGCAGACGGCATGACCCCGGGGTAACCGTACGGGGCCACGGCCGGCATTGTTGGGTGCATGGGCATCGTCATTCCCATGTTCATCGCGCTGGGGGCGATCATCGTGGTTCCGACAGTGGGAGGTGTCCCGGGGGGCAGGCCTTTCATCTGGTTGAGGGTCATTTGGTTTTGCACCGGCTGATGGTAGGGTGACGACGACAGGAATGGATTGGAACCGGGGGACTGAGCAGTGGGCCGCGTAACCAGGGTGTCCAGGTTGACCAGATCGTTGGCCCCGCCGAGGAAATCCTCTGGTTTTTTCTTTTGTTTCGCCGCGTTCGATGCCTCGCTCGCCGCGGGCAACGCGACACCAATGGACGACATGTCGAACGCCTGTTGCTGTTGCACAGGCGCTGGGTTTGATTGCGATGAGAAGAGACTGAACGCGTCGTTATCGCTGCTGGTGGCCACGGATTGTGACGAGAGCGATTCGAATGGGTCGAACTGGGCTGATGTCGTTGCAGCAGGCTCCTGGCGAAAACGAGTAAAGTGCGATAATGATTTTTAAAGTCGGAATCAAACAGCTCTCAAAATTTTCCGAAGCTTTTTAAGCTGCACTGAATGTGAGTCGCTCCGCACTTGCTGCATTTACACTTGCAAAGCCTGCAAGTGTCAGGCAACACTGACGTGCGCTTTCAAGCGCGCGCTACCTCCGCGCAGCGTGTGCAACGACAATGCTATCTGTGATAATACGGGTCAGTGAAAAGCGCGTTTGAAGCAGAAACATCGATCGTAAAGTGCTGCGTCACGCCAATTGTCCGCCCGATTAACCGAAAAATGACAATCGATTTCCTTGGTATTCTCCAGGCTCAAGTAAGCTAGCATAAGTCCGCAACATTCAAATTAACTTTACAATGTTCTGCGAATGTTCAGTAATCAAGTGCAGCCTTCAACGGTTCTTTGCAGCGAAGAGCGTGCATTGCGGTATCGAATGTTTCAGATCATTCGTTACAATGGAACATCGCGGACCCACGCACAAGCTGTCGCTACAAAATAATCTCGCGTCCATTGGCTTGGAGAAGTACCAGTGCTATTTATAACAGACCTAAACCGCAACAGGTCGATCCTACAAATTTGGAAGAACGTAACACCGCAATATCAGCGTGTCAAGTAACCGCCAACAGCATCGTTTAGCCGGCTGCAGTTCGTACGGCTGTTACCGCGAGTTCCAAAAAGAGGCCCAAAGACTTGAGGGAATTTTAGAAGCGGAAATGTAAGAGGACAAGAAGAATGTCGTGGACTTTTCACACGAGTATTTTTTCAGACATTTCCAACGGACTAAGAAACTGAGGGCTAGCAGGACACAATGCACATTATTTTAGCCGAACATGAAGTACCACTTATACACTTGCTCGTGGGTGTTGTCGCTTCGCTATTTTCTTGTACTATGTATGCTATTTCTCTTTAATACTACGTATTAAATGCAGTTAATGCACTCGACAATCGTGTAAACTTTCGTTGCTACAACAGGGCGGTCCATGACAAAGGAACAATCAGTTTACACCAGTACACAAACTTATGCAAAAAGAAATTTTGGGGGCGTAAGCATCGCCCGAAACTCTTTTGTCACAATTTGTTGCATGTTTAAATGTTAACATGAACAAAATCATAAACAACTACAGAAGGCATTTCACGTGATCATAAATTACGATTACGAAACAAATTTACCCTCGAATTTCAAAACAAAAGTTTCTCTAGATCTGAAACGGTTTTAGGAATAATGCTTTGCACCGATCCACTTCTGAATGAAACCCACTTAAGCAGCAGGTATCCAGTCAAGCAATCGCGCCGCATACTGCACGCCACTTCCATTAAGTTGGCGTTTTGGCGAATTGTGTTCCAAAGCATGCACCCAGATTGGTATTGTGGAGCAGATCATGCAAGGCCGTTTGAAGTATGCACAAACTGGACGTATACAGCGTTCCTAATGTAAGAAGTTAACTGTCAACAAACCAGGTAGCACTAACAGCGCTTATGTCCTTTCTGTTCGTACTATATCACAGCACGCTGTTTTAACGTGGGACTGCCTCAGTCAGAATCAGTTCGAAAACTCGAAAGCAAACCAGCAATGTGTCTCTGCCTGTCGCGCGATGTCCATGTCTCTTGTGCTCTGCATCATAGCTACGCACATGATGAACTTATTTCTGCACACCGGTGCGCAAGTTGAGCGTCAGGCATGTTTATATGAATACAGCACAATTAGCTGCGCAAAACTTGCAGCGGCCCCAAATGTTCGACGTCAGTTTTGAAATTTTAAATCACTCCGACCGAAAAATTGCAAAACAAATTTTGTTGGGCAGTAAAGCAAGACTTAATCTTGGCAACATTTTCACAACAGTTTTCAAAGCAGGGTACACCTTCCACTTGAAAAATTGCAATCAACGCCAGTTAATTACTTCCCCAAGCCACCTTTGAATTCGCCCAAGACTGGAATTTTTAACTGAGAAAAAGACCAATTAATACTATCTTCCGGCATAGAAAACAAAACACAATGTACGTTCAATGCGCATAAATTTTGTTACTCTGACGGAATGAGGCCAAGCGACAGAATGGTTTTCACGTTCACACATAGGACATGTTTGCTTTCTTAACATCGATATAGTTGGTTTTATTGTCCTTGGACCGTTACACCATAGCGTTCAATAGAAACACTATTTCTGATTAATTTATTGTGTTTGTTGCGATAGATCACAGCCGCTGAGAAGCAGCAGCGTACCCAGTGCAAAAATTTGTGGGGGGCCAAAAAGATTTGCGGGGTGCAAAATGTTTGATTTTAGGCGAATAACACTATTTTGTTTGGGATACCGCTTCTCAAAGCACAAAATGACTATATGTTCTAAAAATTTTTGGGGGTCATGGCCTCGTAGGGCACCCCTGGCTACACTTATGCTGAGAAGTCGGTTTGCTTTCGGCCGTCGAGGAAGTTTGGAACACGAATCGAGCTTCTTACTCTGAAAATGAGCATCAAATTTTTATTGTTAAAAATTTCGAACGGAATTCGCAGCCGGGTTAATTGATCTGGCAACTGCAAAGGTTAGAGACGATCGGAAATTATACTTGCTCAAGGCAGTGGGAAAAAACACCTTTTCTCTGGGAAGAAATAGACATGTCAGTGGACTTGCGACTAAGTCCCTAACAAGAGCTAATATTACAGCAGTTCTATCAAATCAGTGTCGTCGATCTGTCAAGGACAACTTATGATTCACATTCTTTAAATTAATGCGTTCGCGCAATTGGAAAACTGCGCTCGGAGAAAGAACTCTAAGCAAGGTCTACATAGCAACTGTGTATCAATGATTCCCTGTTCGGCAATGTATAATTTTTCACATGGCAAAACATAATTCACGTGATGAAGTGTGACCAACGCCAAGGCGTTGACGTCAGAAGACCATTGAGACTTACACAGCCACGCCATTGACTGCAATTGCATCAATTAATGAAGTTGTGGGCGCAGGCACAAGTGAAGCAGTCTGCGCACAGTCGAACCATCAGAGAAGAAACGCGAAGGAAGGGATATGAAGTAGCTGGGTCTGGCATCGCCAAGTTCTACGACTTAGTGGTTCAACTTTTCGTTTGCAAACCAACTTTCTTACCAACAAAGGTTTTCACGGACTCAAGTTATATAATTAACATGAAATCAGTGACATATTTGATTGACTGGAGTCACTTCAGAAACTCTGGTTTTTGCATAAATTTATAAAAGTTGCCCTCTTGGGATAGCAGTCTGCAGACAAACGCCTTCGCAGGCTCAGGGTTGAGAATGACTGCTCCGAGTCAACTTGCTTAAGGGTTGAGAACGACTGCTCCGGGTCAACTTGCTTTGGCTATTCATTACGCGAGGGGGGGGGCAGAAGATGCAACAGGAGAAGAACGACTAAAAATGTGGCTTTCATCAAATCACTGCCGCGCCGTAAAATGCATTTGTTAATACGGTAACTGTTTGTCTGGATAAACTTGATTACGGTTACGACTGGCAAAATCTAAATCGCCCGAAAAAGAAGATTTTGAATGTCACAAGACAAACTTTCCACCGTGAAAATAGTCAGTACATCACAACTTCGGTCACTGTTTGTTGCGCAGAACAGCACGGTTTACTTCGTTTTGCGTTGATCTAAGCACCGTTTGAAATGTTTGCAAACAAGACAAACGCGTTCAACAACGTAAGAGCAAACGTGTTCATGTAAATAACGATCGCTACTCACGCTGCTCATTCATCAAGCGAAACTCGCACAGCTTTGAAACGTCTCGATTTCCTGGAGCATTAACAACACCCTATCCAGGCCACCGCGGTAGTTTAAGTGTCTGACCGGACGCCAGCAGGTAGATAATCAGTGAATCATTATGAATCGCAGGGGTTCCTAACCTGGNGTACATGTACTCCTAGGGGTAAATTTGCCTATCTGAAGGGGTACAGTTAAGGTTAGNAATAGAAGAGGAAAATATATTATTATAATATAAAAGTTCTACTAAAAAGTAATTGGATTTTTGTTATTTTACTCAGCCTTTCTGTCATAAAAGAAATTTTAGGGACACATGCTCATCTGTCGAAATGGTGAAGGGGTACATGGTCAGACAAAGGTTGGGAGCCCCTGATTTAGTGTAAAACAAACTATACTGGCATTTTTATGTACAAAGGCACTATACACTTCTTTTTCCTGTATAATTAAAAAACACACTTTTGAGAGGTTAGGCAGTAAGTCGGTGGGTTTAACTGGGGCATGGGTCCATTAAAAAAGGTAATACTGACTGCTTTACTGAATTCAGAACAGCAACTAGCATAACAGAAAAGCTTAAATCAAGCGCAACGTACCAAGCAAATAAATTTTCTTGTCGCACTTTCTAAAAACTGCCAGCTTTTCGACAAGTACCTTCGTTGCTGGGATGCTCCAGGGATCCGACACTGAGGTAGAACTGGCAGCAGCCCAAGGATCGGCGGCCGGCTGCGTTTGGGGAGCGGCAGACCAGGGATCGATGGTTTCGCTCTTGCTTGCTATTGACTCGAAAGGGTCGACTGCTGCTGGCGCGGCGCTAGCTTTTACCGGCGACGACGTTCCTGAAATTCGTTCGATATTTGACAGTTGTAAAATCCATTGCTTTTGAGGTTAGTATTAGTTTTTCGCGAATGAGACTTCCATGTCGCTGCATGAACCCCATTGGCAGGGGCTTAACGAGGTAAGTTGGCGCCCGGGGCAAGAAGTTTGGCGCCCCCATGTTCGAACCTGAGGTCTTTCGGAAGCAAATGTACTGTATTGAAGGAAGTGCTTGCGACACTGTTGGACTTTTCGGCGCCCCCCAGAGTGATTTGGCGCCCGGGGCATTGCGCCCCCCTTGCCCCCTCGTTACGCCCCTGCCCATTGGCAAACGCCAATAAACCAAGGAATGCCATGGGTAGCATCGTTTCAGCCATTTGAAATATTCCAGCGGTTCTATGTGTAACGATGAAACAGGACCTCAATCAGTAACAAAACAATCGTTAAAGCAAACTCTTAACAGTAGTTTTATGCTGCTGCTCTATGAATAAAAACAACTCTTAAGAGTTTGCTTTAACGATTGTTTTGAGCTCTATGAAAGGTATTTGCTAGCAACAGACAAAAATTCAAACTTCGCTGTGTCACTGCTGCCTGACACCTCATTTGAAACATCTCTTGCGCATTCCAACAATATAGCAATTCTTTCATCTTTATGGAGCTCAAACACGTTTCACAAAGAAGCTGGGCAAGATTTCTTCGGCTCTGTATGCAAACAACTTCACGTTCGTAATATGTGTGAAACAGGATTTCTCCTACTTTTTCTCATGCGTACGACAGGAACAGCAGNGAAGCAGCTCATTTTCCACCAAAGAAGACCATTTCTTCGGGTAAATACATACAATGGGNTATTTTAGAGGAAACACAGCTGTCGTGACGTTTTACCTCCCCACGGATCTTGTAAGGTTTTAGCGGCAGCAGAAAGGTCGACTAAGGTAGGTTTGCTGGTGGGTTGCTCTTTTTCTGACAGCTTCATGCTCTCGTGGATCGCCATCTCCAGACGGACTTGGTCGCTGTTATTCTTCTGAAAGACACGGTAAGAGATTAAGTCAAGGTTTATAGAAATTTTGCGACCTTCAGTGATAATTACTTGAAATAAAATAACGCTTAAACAACGTGGCTGCCTCTGCGCCGCAGTCACTGCGGGTCAAGCGCATGAGTCAGGTCAATGTTACCTTCTTCAACTTAAGTTCCTCTTGCGCGTTCGAAACCTGTTTTTTTT
>JGI24159J19872_10008430_pt1 | contig 13495 bp, 8 predicted proteins | sample Ectturendosymbi4_FD_19872 | JGI IMG/M metagenome (IMG submission 19872) | reverse complement strand
TTTTTGGGCGGAAGCAGAACACTTCTGAGCATATTGCATGGCCCTTTCAGAAGCTATTTGAATTAAATGTGTACTTTGTTCGCATTTTGATAAGATTTTATGCTTCATTCTAGTAATGAGAAGTAGGGTGTTCGAGGAATCTGCCTGCCATGCTGTGCTTTCATAACTCTACCAGGATTCTGACTGCACGTACCCACGTTTCAGTGACAATGTTCCACAAGGGCGAAGCAGCTAAATCTGCTCTCAAAGTGGTTTACTGGGAAATCGATTTCGCGTCAATTACGCATTTTCAATTCTGCAAATTGAAGCAAGAGTCTACGGGCGAAATGATGAAACAATAAAGCAAGAGTTAACCAAATCACGCCAAGCTCAGTTTGAACACAGGCTAAAAATTGTAGAATTAGAGAAGCACATGCACTGCAGTTTAAAACACACGCCATGACCATTACGATATCATCACCGAACTGTATGGTGAAGCTTTCAGTAGAGAAAACAGGCGAACTGTAGCCAATTGTACAGACAACATGAAAACTGTATTTTAAAACACACGTTATGAGCATTACGCTGTTATTACAGAATTCTATGTGGATTGATTTCAATAATTCACAAAGTTAGTAATTTCTTTAGAACTCGAATAACTCAGCCTTAAAATATCCATGCTCACTAAAACAAAAACTTGCTCAGTGCAAAATTTTCTCAGAGGGAACACTGATGCCTTCCATAAGATTCAAGACAATATCTGTGGTTTACAGTCTGCGGAACGAACTTCACTTCAACCTTCATAAAATGGAACTACTTGAACAGAAAATAAAGATATTTCAAAAACATTGCTTTGCGTCAAAAGAGAAAAAACGCATTGTCCAAAGATTGGGCAATTGCCTTTAATTAACAATTATATAAAGCAAAGTTCAAAAATGTTTGTGTATAAATTAAAGTATAAAATGAATGACAACCGCACGCCGGGTTAAAAGTGCAAAGAAACGTCCCCACGTGAAAAGCAGCCAGAAAACAAGTTTGTCATTCACTGAGCAATAAATATTAATTTAGATGAATTCACAATGGATTTCATGATGGTTTCAGGTAACACGTTTATACTTTCAACTGAATTAGCCAGGTTTTCACATTTCACATGCAGATACTAAGATTAATTTCATTAAGAGCATCCTTTGAACCTTAACCATAAAAAAGTTGATATACTTCACTGACTTGCATCATATCTCTTGCAGGTTGCCAAAGCAAGCTGTTTTATTGAGTACGCTGAGATTTATGAAATCATTCTGCACGTAAATGTTGTTCAACTTTTGCTATCCAAATAAGTTTCAATAGAGTCCACTTTGTCAGACAACCTTGTCGTCGATGATGTCTGCTGGAACACTTTGTAATGTGGATCTACTTAAAATTAATGAAACGTTTTGTTCGAATTAATTGCAGAACACTCTAACAAGTGTTAGACTTATAAAACTGTGGTTTGATTGGGTGCTGTTAGGTGCTTTTGTGCAATTTAAAGTGATTGCTTAAACATTTAAATTTGAAGTTGTGTTGCAAGTGACTTAGAGTTTTTGCTTGCAAGGTTTTCGTTTTGTAAGTATGAGAAAAGTGGATAACAGAGCGTTATTTCAAACAAAGATTTTGAAATTGATTCACTATCTTCACAAGCGCGTCCACATCAAAAAAAATATATATATATGTATATATATATATAAGCGGATATCATCATGATTCCCACAAACTAGTTGCTGCGGTGATGAAGGCAGTAAACACTGTGTTTTTCAGCAGTTATCACAGACAAGCTTTGTACGGGGATTTTTTCATGACCAAATGTGAGGCGACTCGTAATTGTAGTCAGGCCGGTCTATTAAGTGAAACTTCATTTTTTTGTTCAGCAGCAACGAATAATGCAGTTTTACCAAACAAACACCACTTACGTATGAACTGGTCTGAAGATCTTTCGCAGCTATGTACGGCTAAATTGCGCTAAACTCACTTTTCACTGACACCTGAGCCTCACATTGTTTATGGTCCATAGATGACACTAAACAATTTTGTTAAAAATTATAACAATTTGTGATTCACGGCTGTTTCATTAGGTTTTATTATTTTTCATGACAAAAAGGAATCATACAAAGATTTTAATAAACTTCGAGATTGTTTCGTTTCACTCAACGGCAGCAAGAAACTCTTAGATAACGTGGACACTAGTACTCGCTTGTGACACTAATGGTAACTTCTTCCATCTCTAAACTTGTTGCCATGGTTTTAAGGCGTCTCTATTTCATTAAGATGTTGAGCAGAAAACGCCAAACGCAAAGCGCGGACGGTATTCGAAGAACGTCAGATAGTATTTTCTGAACCACACAACTTGTAAATTTCTGGTGCAAGCATCTTTTTACTTTAAAAGTAGTGGTTGGTAACTTCTTGATTAGCAATGACTCCTCTCTATCACTTCGCAAATAGGATCATGTAACTGGAGGAATAATAGCAACGTGACTTTGTGACTTAACTTTTAAAGTCTGCAGTTATTAACTGGTGCCTCGTTCCATATCAGAAAAATTAGCAAAATGGCCGTCTTCTCAGGAAGCTGTAACCAGTAAAGATGTTCTAATTGTATAAATAACTGTCCATTACTTACTTTGCAAAACTGTTATCGCAGTGCAGTGTATCCTTACATAACATACGGTTTTTAGAATTCCTAACCGAAAGTATCGAACGCGGTAGAAAAACATTAAATACCAAGCAATTCGTGTCATGCTAAGAGTAGTTATTCTGTGGTGTTCCCTTAACTTTGTTACATAACGTTATGTACTATGTACTGACATATGATGAGAGTAACAACAGTCTGGCATACGTGAATACAAGAAACAGAACTTAGATAAAATAGTTTCATTCTGTTAGCTTCACAGCGTCGTCTATTATCAAAATTGACGTCCATTTCAAATTGATTTCAAACATTCTTTTTTACGTAGTGAAAGAATTTTTTGCAAAAATTTGGCGCTCTAAGTAATGTCTCCCTTTAAGGACTGCAAATCCACTGTAGTGGCTCTGACTTTGTCGAGTCATAACTTACCGATCAATAGAGCTAGAGAGCTGTTCGTACCCTCTAAAGATGCGCAAAGTCTTCTAGTTCCGATTTAAAAAAATTTTGGGAAATTTTAGATTTGACCTTTTTTATGGGTGACGTCATATTAGGGGTAGATTTAGGATTTTTGGCCCACGTCATCGGGCCCTGGGCCCCAACCCCATGGGCAATTTTTGTTTTCTTTTTGAAAGAAACCAGGCGAAAATCCTAATCTTTAGAGGCGTTGATTGACCTTCTAGCATTTGGGATTAGCAAGTCATGACCATAAAACAACACTTTAATTGATTAATCCCCTAGGGGAGCCTATTTACTATCAGGGGCCGCACGAATTGTGCATTATCGCTGGTGGGCCGCAAAATCAATTGATTTTAACCTAAAATTCTACCATTATCTAACTATGAGGAAGAGTGACTTCTTTTGACTTAATATCTAAGTACTTACTGATCATGGAGTTTCGTTCTGACACGATGTTGTACTCTAACTTGGGTAATAAAAATTATGTTGCGGGCCATATCAAATGTTCACGCGGGCCGCAGGTTCCCCACCCCTGCCCTAGTGGTTTAACCGATTTTTGTGGTTTTAGGCCATAAGTTGTTTTAGGTAAGTTATGACTCGACAAAGTCATAGCCACTATAGTGGCTTTGCAGTCCTTAAAGGGACTACGAAACGAGACTGCGACAAAAAGCAGAAGAAAAGACAAACGTTAGCGATGCAAACTTGCACAGGAATGTAGATTCGGAATCGAAATAATCGGAATCACTGACAATGTTTGACAGCAATTTTTGCTTTCGCAACATTGTTGTAACCAGCACGAACGTCGGGATTAAATTTTTCTGCAGATACTTGTCGTCAACTTTATTAGAAGTATCAAGCATACACTCGGTCGGATTTCATAGATTACAAATGCGTTTAATAATAATATCAATCAGCTGCTTTGCAAACAAAAGTGTTTTTAATGCAATCAATTAATCAAGGCTAGAACTCCACCGACAAAAGCGTATTCAGTCGGAATAGCAGTGCAATGTTTATGTCAGACGAATTTTATCCCATGGCACGAGGTTCAACCAGTTCGGTTAAACTTTTGCCACATGATCGCTGGACTACGGAAATTTCCTACCAGTGCTACAAGTACATCAAGCACCGCAAGGATCGTTTTGCCAAACTGCCGTCCTTTTTTAATTTGTGATGTGACCCCCATTTGATGTTTGATGCTTTTGTGATTTGTTTTACTCTCCTTGTTTCTTCTACAAGTTTGTTTCGTTGCCACTATTTGGAAAACATTCATGTATGTGGTCCTTCCATTTTCTGGCCCCCTGCAACGCACAAAGTCTGGCGACGCACCTCTGACGGCCGAAGCACAGTATTGCACAAATGAAAATATTGTGTATACTCTTGCATTTTTGCCAAGTTGGTTTGTAGACAAAATCACTTTGAAACGCGTCAGTGAAACAAGAAAACCTGAACAGTTCTTAGAGATGGGTCTTCGGTTTACCTGCTCGTAAGATACAAAATCATGGGGTCACTGAATTGTTAGTCACTCAGTGATCATCACACTTAGAAAAACAGAAATATCTGTAATTTGAAATTAATTGCTTAGTTTTTCAGAGTTGTTCTCTCTTGGAAATTTATAAAACAGGAGCCCTAACATAATGAAGCTATTCACGGTATGGCAAACACTTGGAATTCCATTTTTTAGAAATTACCAAGCATTCGTAAGTCCGAAATATGTGCAGTTATTACTGAAGAAGTATTGGAGAAAATGTATGCCACACGAACTGTAGCTACAAAAACCTACTTCCCATCAGTTTTTACCTTCACCATTGGGCGTTTATTTGTACAAAGCGAACTGCTTTACCTTACTTATAAGTGACGGGCAATCTTTACTGTGCTTGAGCGCCAGTTCTATGGCCTTTTCAAACGCTGTTGGTGGACCTGCATTGAATAACGTGTTTCGTGCACAAGCATTCACGCTTCGATTAATTTACTTGATCTTTTCTCATTTTATGAATCAACAAATAAAAAAAATATTTTTGCAATGATTGATTACACAAGAGGCATCATCCAGGCTTCGCCCTGTCGCCAATTGTCATTAAATAAATTTGTCGCATTGCATGCGATCCAACCAAAAAGTGAAAAAGTCTCTGTCCAAATATCAGTCAAATACACTCGCTTTACCAACTTTACCCTTATTGTTTCTTTGGCAATTCTATTGCTGTTTTTTTTCACCAGCTTAGGTCTTCGGCGTACACAGGCCATTTAGAAAATATTTAAGGCCCATCGCTTATAAATTAGAGGGCCGTTTTCGATGCACGAGGGATTTTCAGGAGACCTTCTAGGGACATCGTTTCTGACTTCGCTGGCCACGGTTTACCCATAACTGGTATATTGAAACACTGACCATAAAAATCACCGAAACGTTTCATGAATAGTAACAACTGTCCGTGATAAAACATTAAAATGCTACGAAACTAAAACGCACTTTGATAAAAGCTCGTGTGTATCAAACGATACCCCCTCAAATACGGCGATCGTTAATTAATGTATAAAATGTAATGAAATTAATAGTTATTGAATTACATATTGAAGGAAATTTATGTAATAAATCGTTAATCAACAATGATCACTGATGTAGTTTACTTAGAACAAAATGCAATGCCATAAGTAGGTAATAAATATTTACAAATTTAACAGTTTTCAGTAAAAGCTTTAGAAAAAACAAGAACAACTGTCCAAGATACTGACATGATTTACCACTCTTCGTTGTTTTATCCATTCAAGCTGGCTTACTGTTAGTAACAGTATAGGTCTTGGGAACGAAAAACTCTATTACTACAAACTACAATTAAAATTAAAGTTGTTTTAGCAGGAGGTATGGACTACACACGTATTGCGCAATGCACCAGTGTCAGCAAAACTTGGAAATGAGGTCCCTTTTGCCAATTTTAAAGAAGTAGGCGTTGAAGTTATTAACGTTGAAACAGCTGCGTTGAAATTGGTGCAAAGGTTGAAAATTCACAAATCTTAGGAAAGTTCGTGACGGAAAAATAACTTCAAAGCCTTTTTGGCATGGAGTTTTTTACTACTCTGCTTGAGGTATTGCTCTAACTCAGCGGTGCTGATGAATTGTTTGCTAGTTTACTGACCAGCATCGTAGAGTTTCATCTCATGGCGCAAACACACCCACTTCTAGACAAAGCTGAAGAAACTAGGTCACGCAACCCTCGGATCGCTGAACGATGTTTACATTGTGCTTCAACTTCCTGCTGGAATGTAAGTCCGGTGCAATGCATTTCATGCTGTTGGAGGAATTTCAGTTATAAACGTTAGGCTTATTTAACTCATGGCTTGACTTTCAGATTGTTAAAAAAGAAACTCATGTATATTCGACACATCTCATCACAGCAATTTCAAGCACTCATTTTAAACCATGAAATGCACCTTCTAAAGGTTCCTAAATCATAATTAATCAAACCACATAATACGCCACATCATATCATCAACGCAAGTAAACAAATCTTACCTTTTCGTGAGATCTGCTGTATTTGAGATCCAAAGTAAAAGTTTTCCTCTGTTCCGCTGAGGGCTCTTTGCGCTGAATGGGCTGCGACAAAGTAAAGATTATTTTCTACATGAACGGCCCGTTTGTTGAGCTGACCTAGTTTACTCTCGGTCTGGATACGCATCAATACATTTAGCAAGATCCCGTAAAGATTTGTTCCTTTCTCGTCTATACATCTTTCATGGGCAGCGGAACTACAGTGCGTGGGCCTGAACACCCAAGAGGCACGTGCTTTAATCGAGACATAAGCAATAGCGAAGCGGGAATTGATGACCATCAATTGCATATGCTTTCGACGCAATTACCGCTGCAGAAGTTGCAATGTTAAACTTAATTCATTGGTACCACAAACTCATCCGATCTTAACATCTTGCATAGGATCCTAGAGTGCACTGGACTCATTATTATGAGTGAAGAAGCTTACAAATTTTAAATAAGACTGAAGCCGCAAATTGTGTAAATCTCTTCACATGTGCTTAATCAAAATATGCAGCGGTCTTTGGCATGAGAGTTTTCACTGAAGCTTCATAAATCATCAAGTCATCAGTCTATTAGATCAACTGGCTGTTGTTTATTTGGACTGAATGACCTTCAGGTGAATCAAAAAACGACAGGGCAGAAACACGTTTAACGCATATCTATTTTTGCTGCGTGAACTCCACATTCACTTGTTTGGGTGGTATCCACTGCTTGCACGTATACCTGATTGTCATAGTATACGCAAAAGCAAAGAGTTTTAAATTTCTGGCCACGCTTAACTCTGTGCAAGCAACACTTCATTTTGGCAGCACAGGCTAAGTTTATAATTCGTGAGTTTAAGAGTGTAGGTGTTGGTCTGAATGTGGCACCCGTGGGTGGTTTCACGGTCTGATATAAATTTTTCACTGTTAGCTTACGAGGAAGACGCAAGTTGTTCGTTTCATTGATTTAACCGCCGTTTCCAACTACCCATTAATTCGTGTTTATTTTCACACTGCGCCACGTGGACTGTATGATATATATCATGTGCTGGAAAGTTTCAACAACCGTACAGTGAGAGAGCGCAGGAAGGGTCGCTGGTGATCACTGAACCTCTGACCTGTATTCATCTAACTCATGGTAGATGAGTAGTTTCGAGCCAGCCAAAAACAACTGGATCAAAAGATTACAACTTTTCGAAACTTAAAATACTGAAGAGTTACGTGAAATAACTAATATTAAGGCCAATTATTCTTTGCATATCCTGCAAAATCAGGGCACACAGGTTGTAGTGTCAGTTGAGCAATTAAGAAATAATTAAAGTTTCGTTTCAATATGATCGAGCTTTAGACAATACAACGAAGGTGGTGAACGGAAATGTCAGGGGGTGATCTTTTTCAAAGTTTTCCTGTTACACGAAAAAATCGATCGATGATACTTTTTAGAAAAAATTTCAGGAAGTTTTTTTTAAGTAAAAGTTAAAACCAACGGCTGTCCTTCATACTCTCTAGACTAGAGCAATGACATTTTTCTTAAGGCAACAGTGTCTACCTACTGCGAAATATCTTTTCGCATGTCTATTCTAACTGCAGCTACTATTTGGGCAGTGCGGTGTAGTTCTTCGGGTATATGTTAAAGCAAGGTGTGATGGAGGCAAGAGTCTTGTGGGCCAGCTGTTCCTGCTTCTCAGTAAAATATACATTAAATAGATTCATACTTGCGTATAAATGGAGTTTACACTCAGCTGTGTTGCTCAGCTTATAGTTTTCAATCTGGCACAGATGACTTTGCTCAGACTTCACTCTTACTTTTCCTGATCGCACATTTTAGCTATCAATAGCTTATATTACACGATTTTAACTTTTGAATTTGTCTGATTAATTCTGCTCAAAAGTTGTTAAAAACTTGCTCGATGCGCATACAGCATGCGTGATTTTTTGTGTGCAGATCAACAATATCCTCTAAAAAGCGTATTAGGCTATTGTCATTCTATTTACGGCATCAAGGTTGTTGTGGAACAATCTGTCTAAAGATAGCAAGCATTTATGCCAGTGTTGCCACTCTGTTGTTATGGAAAGGTAGATTTCATTGATGAAAAAAAAAGTAGATTTTGTGATGAAAAACACTAGATTCACAAAAAAACACTAGATTACATACTATCGATTATTCTAAAGTAACTCAATGCAAGTTAGCCATGAAAGCAAAAGCAAACTTACACACAATCAAAATGGCCAGAAAATGTGTTGCAATGCAAACAAAGACATTGCGCAACTCATTGCAAATCAAAGACAAAGAAAACCGAAGATAGCAGCAAAGCTTGTTTTTGTTTGCACATGTCACTGAAACTTTTAACAGATGACCATAGTGACCTCGTAGCGGTTTAAATCAAAACATATTATAGACACTTGTGTAATTTAAGATGTAATTAGGTAGAATTTTAGCAAATTACAATTGTGCAAAATCAAAAAGTCTCAATTACAGTTACAATTACACAAAATTGTGTAATCAATTACATTCAGCTCACTAATAAAAAACACTAAATAGCTATGAAAAACTACTGGAGTACCAGATCCAATGCAAAAACACTAGATCTAGTGAAAAAACACTAGGAGTGGCATCACTGGTTTATGCATTCACTCAAACTTCGTTAGTAACGTAAAAACTTTTGTTGTCCCGTAAAGCAACCATATCTCATCTTCATGGCCGTATACCACTCAACTTTGTATGCGGTGACTGCGCCACAGCAGCCCATCAATATGTAAAGTGAGCGTTATCGACTTTGTCCTAGTGGTAATATCGAGATTGTATTACGTTTGTTTCTTGAATTCCATTTATTGATTACAGTTCGTTTAGACTTTTTTCAATATAGTTATCGATACATTTTCCAGGTTTAACGTCAATTCAAACAACAGTTTCTCAAAGTAAGTGACCCAGCATTGTTGAACATTTATGTATGTACGGTCATAACGATCTCCCAAACATTTCCTTGATCCAATTTGTTGCTTTTGTGAGAAATTTCGTCACATCCTGCAGATGATTTCAACACAGAGCTGTCTGCTCTCGACTATAGTGTGTCTATTATTGTGTTGCCGCACTGTAGATAAAATCACACTCTATGAGGGGAAACAAGGCCTTTATTCAGGTGCCAAACTTCTATTTTGTTTAAAAAATTTAGAAAATGAACTGTATGTGCGAAATTATAAATACATTGAATTTGGCGCTATGCTGCTGTTTTCGGACTTCGTTGATTCTAGACCAGTGGTTCTTAACCTTTTCTCTACCACGCCTCCCTTAAGTACAGTAAATGTCCTTTGTTTCAAGTGCCCCTGACTTTAAATAAGTAAAGTGGACGGAGTACTTTCTAGTTCAAAAACTTTCCATGTTGTAGTGTAGCGCGCGTGAGGACGCCCGCCCCTGGAAATTCATGAACGTCCCCCTGGGGAGACGCACCTCCCTGTTAAGAACCATTGTTCTAGACCCTGTTTGCATTGTTACTGCCTTAAGAGAACATCCATACCTATAGCACTGGCTTTCAAGAATTTCAATGAGTAAAAAGCTTTCACATTCCACCAATCCACTACATTTTATTTCCAATATTGCCCAATTTGTCGCTTACAGTCTGGAATGGGCTGTATTTACGAAACTATACGGTAGTGTTCTGATTAGAACACCTTGCTGGCTGGTGTTTGTGGACATGTTTTAGTATTTTTCGACGCGAATAGCGCTATACATACCAACAAACATGCAATGAGCGGTTGCCGCCGACTGGTCTCGTTCGTTTGGATGATGAAAATGTTGTAGCTTTGTTTTAGCTGGAAACTTTAGTTTTACTCGATCAGTTGTCATTTTTACAAATTTAGGAAGAGAAGGTAAACAGCTCTTATCAGCTGTCAACAATATCGCCAGTAAACAAACCGTACGCTTTTTCATAACCTCTTTTGAGAGTATTTATCGCAAGGAATACTTCCACAGCAATGATTCAGATGCTATGATATTTCACTGAGTACATATTTCGAATACTGTGCATGCATCTTCAGCTCCTATTCACATGGAATAAGACAAATATGAAAATAAAAAAGTAAAAGAAATAAACGCTGTTTTGTTTGCTACTCAGGTTGTTGTGTAGCATTTGCCACCAGTAAATAAAAACATCTGAAAATTATTAAAATAAAATAAGAGACATTTTCTTCCAGAAAGCTTACGACATAAAATGTCTATGATATGTCAAAATGAACATCTTGCATTCTGAACCAAAGCAGATGCTACACATTTCCGACCGTAAATGTAGATTACACAATAAATTTTTTAGTTATCAACTTGAACAGGCAATTATCTGCTCCAGAAGGTAAATCAATTTGTAGCTGCTCGTTGGTACCAACGAAAGTGATGACTTTAATGGTAAACATGTCCACCAAATAAGTACCAATATTTCGGTATGGATATCAGCAATAATGGTGATGATTTTTATCAGTACTCGTTGGGTGAGAAAACAACCGATACTGCACCAACATTTCATAATGAATATCTAGATGAAGTTGTTGTTAGGAAAACGCGAAAATGTAATTGAATGTGATTGATTAGATAATAATTGAAAATTTAAAATCATTTCCGCACAGCTTAGTACAACGATCAGGAACACATTTAAAAACAATTAGGGGTTGGCAACTATCAACGAAACCTTGATATACAGCAGGGGTGGGCAAATAGCGGCCCGCGGGCCAAATGTNGCCCTCCACAGCGTTTTCAGTGGCCCACAGAAGTATTGAGGAAAATTTTCAAATCTGAAANTTCATCCAACTTCTCATAGTAAATATTAGTACTGAGGTTATAAACCGATACTGGCTTCGACTCCCATAAGAAGGTATGGCCCTCCGCGAAATGCGGCCTTCTCAAAGTGGCCCCCGAGGAATAATAATTGCCCACCCCTGATATACAGTATTGTTTAGTGCGGCACAGCATCTGTTTAGCTAAGGTTGCATTTTGTCCACGGAATAAACTTGGCTTGCTTGCCCGTCTAGTAAGAATATGAACGTAGCTAAAAACTGTAAAAACGACGGCGATACGATTTCATCAGGACATATAGCACGAAACAACTAAAAGATTGTAAAGAAAGGCAAAACGAAATATCTGGTCAAGTGGAAGGGCTATCCCGACGCATTTAATTCTTGGATTGACCACAAAGAATTAATTAAACATTAATATAGTAGAAGTCTCCAAACACGCGTAATTAGTTGTGACGTAGAGATAACGACATAGAAACAAGGCGATTGAGAAAACAAGCAGGATGTGCAGTGCAAGTGGGTAAGAGAGATAGAGCTAAGGATCGAAGTAAAAGTACTCAATCCTCTTTCAAATCATGTTAGCTGCTTTTTGCCTTGCGGAAAGAGATCTGACTTTTCGTTGGTTGTCGAATTAACAAAAAACGTTTATTAAGTCTTCGTTTACTTAAAACCAATTTCAAATGAAACAATCTGTGTTTTTGACCAGTTTATTCGATATCCTAGCTCCAATGCAAGTCTTGCAACAACGCCTTTATCAGGATGGAAATTTTTGAAAAAGCTAATGCTCTTTTTTACGCATTTAAGGAATGGTATTTCTTTCGCCAATATACTTTTGATTGCAGTCCCAACACGCAGTGGCGTACGAAGAAAATTTTCATGGGGGTTTGAATTCAGTGGCATGTGGTGGTCATTTGCGTTTGGTGTGCGCTGTTTGTGACGTCACAATTTGACGTCATATTCATGTTTCTAAACCAACGTTTTGGCGAAGTTTGTTGACATAATATGCATATTCTTCTACACGCCCTCCCCTTAATTTATGTGTCATTGCACTGAATATCAACTATCAGCGCTACACGTTAGGATATCGGAGGAAAGATAAACCCAACGCTACTACACAGCAGTACATAACTGCAAAAATATCAGACTGTGCGTTAAAACAAAGGAGTAAAACACACTCATCACTGCGTCAGAGCAACTTACAACTGCAAAATGTGGCTGCGCTAATGTCTTGTTGAATACGAGCAGTCGAGCATAGAACGTGTGCGGCTGGACTCTCTGACGCACACCCCGGTTTGCAAGATCGAATCTTGCTAAACTACACAAGAATTGAGAATGCGCATAAAGTACGATGAACACTTTCAATTTTTCGTTGTGTATAGAAGTCCAGCAAACTTTTAGTTTCTATTTTCCCTGCTGAGACATTATCAAATGCCTGAATGCTTCTGTGTTAAATTCAGCTGTTTCTGAGCTCGTGCAACAGTTCAATCATGCTACAGAAATTGGTAATGTAGTCACCGCGGTCAGCGCTCGTACTGATCAACCTTAGCACACAAAATAAAGACAATTGTTTCAGATAAAGATAACTATCGCGGAACACAATCTTAAGCATGCGTAGTGGATGGAGGGTTTGCAAAAAGTGGGGAGATGGTTTCTGGACGCAGACGATAAACCAGATTCCCACCATAACCTAATTATTACTTTTTGGCCCATTCACAACGTTCCATGAAATTTGCATGCAAATTTATTCAGTGGTATTTGCATTAAGTCGACAAAATAAAAAGCAAAAAGTATGCGAAAAAGCAATTAATCTCCTTTGCGCAGGTAATAAATTTTTGTAAAATATCAAGCTCAAGGTGGTGGGGGTTCAACCCCAACTTCCCTCCCTTTGCGTATGCCCTTGCCCACACGCTACATAGTAGTATAAAACTCCTTAATGGCGATCAAGAAGGTGGATGTTATCTTTCCCATTTCGCAGCATACTATTGATCGTTCTCGTGGGTTTTAAAATCGATTCAATTTTCCGCAAATATGTCTATAGTCTATTTGGACAGAGGACTTTTGACACCTTGATCAGAAAGAATTTGTTATCTTGTTCAACGATGTTCATCTTCGTGTAACTTT
>JGI24159J19872_10008428_pt1 | contig 13498 bp, 14 predicted proteins | sample Ectturendosymbi4_FD_19872 | JGI IMG/M metagenome (IMG submission 19872) | reverse complement strand
TTTAAAACAGAATGCTGTTGATTATCGAAGTCATTTGACCATGGAAAATAATTTGAAGGTCGAAAAAAGGTATATTATTTCGAAAACAAGCACAACTTTCCCTCCCCCAAAAAACAAACGTTTGGGGCACGCGTAGAGACAAACATGCCAAAAAACTCCAAAGCAATTATGCTGGCACTTTGCCCTAGAACAGGGTTTCATAACCTGGGGTGCTGAAATCAACTTCAGGAGGTGCTGGGGCAGGCCACATATGTGGTGGTAAAAGGTAAAAGGAATACGTTTGTCTTTATCCTTATAGTAACCAGGTGTTTGCCAATGACAGGGGGTCCTAGACTGCTTAGTCGTGACCTAAAGGGGTGCTGAGGTGGAAAAAGGTTAAGACACGCTGCACTATAAGGTGTCTATTGCATCACAAGGGCATTGAAAATGATCAGACAATGTTTTCCCAATGTTTTTGCAGGGGGCCACTAAGCAACACTCAGAAAAAATTAAGAAATTGTAGTGAAATCGGATGTTGTGGATGTCAACAATAGCTTAAAAAAACGAAAAACCCCGAAAACCTACAAATATCAACAACCTACTGAAAATCAAAGTAAAACTAAATATCGAAATGTAAGCTAAGGGGGGCCCGATTTTACTTTGACAAATTAATTGTCCATCCCTGCAATAGGTAATTTGAATTAGAATAAGCATAACATCTTTTAATAAAAATGTACAATACTAACGGTGTTATAAACTACAGAGAGCGTCTGGAAATTAGTCAGCAAGCATGGATTTCCGAAACTGAACGATTTCGTACTAAAATTGCACTAGATGTTTGGAACACATACGTGTGTGAGAATCATGGCCTAAAATAAGTATAAACTGGGCGGCAAAACTGCCGCCCAATTGTAAAAATTTGCCGCCCAGTATCACCGAATTTTAGCCACTGGGCGGCAAAACTGCCGCCCAATTGTAAAAATTTGCCGCCCAGTATCACCGAATTTTAGCCACTGGGCGGCATTGAATTTTAGCACTGCACTTCAGAACTTGACTGAATTTTCTGGTTATACCTGAAAACCTTTAGGCCTATATGTGTGTTAGTGCAGAAGTCACGCATTCCTTCAAACTGAGACCGACACTTTGGCGCTTCATGTTTGGTTATGCAACAACAAGGGGCAGTGTGTGTCCTCAAACATGAGCTTCGATTATTATCGAATCATGTTATATCAGGCCTGCACAACGTAAATAAGGTCCGCGTGCGTTCCCCGGGAGCTTTCGCAGTTGCAGAATATGTTGCAAGAGACCGACGTCGGATATATGATAATTAATTGTCATTCCAGAATTTCTTTCAAACTACATCAAAATGAAATAGATTTTGCGGCCCGCGGCAAATTCATGTTGGTCAACTGGGCCTTTCAAGCTTTCTGAGTTGTGCAGGCCTGTGTTAAATCAAGACAGGGGTGAGAGATGCTGACAGTTTGGTAGTCGGTAGAAAGTTGCATTTGCTTCAGCCCTCGAGCGTAAGATGCCTTACAAGCAGCTAATACAAAAAACCATTAGTGATTTTTGTTGAAAGATACCACAAATAAACTGTAGAAGCAGTCTAGAAGGGCAAATTGTAAGTGCAATACTTATACTTTACTTGTGATTGATTCCATACTGCTACTACAATGCAAACTAGGCATCACTCATTCCCAGTGATGCCACTGGGATCAGTCATTTCAGCACCAAACTTTTCAGGTTTCATCATCAAATTTCAGTTTGCTGGACTTCTATACATTACATTCATAACCAAAAATGAAAGTGTTCTTACTTCTTGCGTACTTTATATAAACTGTCACTAATTACTATCAGTGAGTTATTCTACTTCTTCAAAGTCAAACTGAGACCGAAACTTTAACATTACAAGTTTGGTGATGCAACAAAGAGCATTGTCTGTCTTGAGCTATAGCTTCGATATCTTGCAGTAGATTTCAATTGGAGGCAGAAGCGTTGACACCTTTTTCTGCCATTCATTTCTCCAAAAGAACTACACGCATTAATTTGTTGTACTTTTAACATGTCTCATGTCCAAATTCCGTTTTCAGGTTAAAACTTGGTTGTTGAAATTTTTGGAAAGGAGAGGTTGAGGACTGGCGTAAGTGATGGGGAAGGGGGGTCAAACCTGCAAGTTAAATGTAAAAACCGGGACTTAGCATTCTTGTGGTTTTCAGTAGGTTCTTGTGTTTTTGCATTTTTTATAGTGTTTTCCTGTGAGTTCGGTTTTCAGTATAGACATCCAGATTCACTATCATTTCAACTTTTTTTCCGATTGTTGGCTAGTGGGCCACAGTCATTTAAGTTTCCGCCCCCTTGTTCAAACCTCCAGTTACGCCAATGGTTGAAGAATATGCTGAAGATGCAGTGGGATTGTTAAGTTTGGAAAGAGCGAGACAATTTGAAGTAAGTGACTTAGTCACTGCCAAGTTTTCTGAGCTGCTAAAAAAGTCGATGAGCATGTTAGAGGACCAGCACTCAACAAGCTTGCTCAGTGCTGTTTGATTTCTTGTCCTCATTATTGCAGAACGGGCTGTCAAGGTAAACTGTAGAGTCGTAAATAAAAGACTGCTCATAGCTCTCAATGGCATCTGCCAATTATGATTCCAGACCCGCACAGTCTTGTAACCACGGGAGGCTTTGGGGGGCTAAGCCCACCTCCAACAATATATATCAGTGGAGTTCTTATCAAAGTTTCAGAATGTCAAGCCAATCTGCGCAAACAAAGAACCCCCTGCTGATGACTTTTTGTCGACGGTTCTGGACCCGCAGTTTGTAAGTTTCTTACCACGAAGAATAGAAGACCAGTGGCGTATCTATGCAAAATGGCGCACATGGCAAAGTTCAATGCGCGCCCTTTCTAATAATTTAAATTTTAGATATAGGCACAATTTTTACGAAAGTTAAACCATGAAGAACATAAAAGTTTTCAAATGAAAAATATTTGTGTTGAATTTTGCTTTGAATTTTTCAGCAAATAATAATACTTATCCATAAAGACCATACCATACTTCTGAACTCATTTATTTTTATCATGAAGAATATCAAAACATCCAAATAATAACATTATCATAATTTATAAGCCTACTTAGTGTTGCCTGACAAAATTGTATATCTTACAAAAAAAATCATGCAACATATGGCAACCGGAAATGATAATTATTTTCAAAAAAACACATATAATTTGGATTGTACAATGAATTTTAAATGCAAATCATGTACCTTGTTGTGTTTGAAAAAAATGCAATTCCATCGAAACATTAATATATCTAGCCTTTTCTGGTTAAAGTTCATAAAATGTCCCTTTCTATATTCATCAAAGCTAGACCACACAGTCTGCCCTGACTTATTCTTAGTCATTGAGGCTTGGAGGTATGAAAGGACCAGTTTCACTTTGCTGAAAGATTGCTCGCAGCCTGCAATACATACTGCCATCATCAGCAGTTTTTGCAAAGCAATTCGAAGAATGTCAGGAGGACTTCAGGACGCGATAATTTTAAATTGCACGGCTTGAAACTAGTATTTTGCAGTCAGGAATATTCTCGTACAATTGCTTGCCATCTACATCTGAACTGTACACAGCTCCTAAATTGTGACACGTATATTTTAGTTTTTCACAGACAGAACTGTAAAAAGGCCTTGGACATCGAACAGAAAGACAAATTTTGATAGAAATAGCTAGATCTAAACACGAGTAACAAATCACTTCTTTAATGAGTTAAAAAGTTTTGCTCAACTGGTATGGTAACAATGCTAACTTCTTTCAAAAGCAATGAAAGTTTTCAGAGGTTTCGAGCAGTGTAGAACATGACACCACGCTGTATTCTCATCAGATCATAGGCTATGCGATTGACAAGATATTTACCCAATGCACAAGGTAACACTGCACAACTGAGGGAACAATGAATCTTACAGAAAGAACGAGGATTCGGATGGCAATGGATAGCTACACAGTGATATGGGGACAAGTGGTAGGCAGTGATGGTGGTCAGTACATTTAATAAAGCAACTAGAAAAAGAACAGGTAAAATTAGATCAAACTTGGGCACAGGCTAATATGCTGGCAGCGTTTCCCCTGACCACAGCCAGGGACAGACCCTGGTTGAGCCACTGGTTCTCCCTGGGGTCACCAGACACATCAACAAGTTTCTTTGTAAGACCACTCAAAAAGCGGCAGTGGACTTGCCATACACACCAGTGGTCTTACTCTTTTGATGGTGGCATCTGGCTCGCTTGATATTTTCTTAATACGATTGTTACGGATGATACTTTTTCTATAATTTTCCTACAAATTAATCAGCAACATGACGCAGCACCAGAAATTGCATTAACAGTAAGAAGCATATTATTAAAAAGAAAATTCACACATTTACCATTGTTTAAAATTGTTGATTTTGCTTGAAAATGCACATGTTAGTTAAGTAAGTTAGTTGTATTAAGCGTTGCAAAATATATGACTCTCATGGAAACACAATTAAAATATGTAGGTTTCATGACTCCCTTAGCCAAAAAGGTTCCCGACCCCTGTGCTAAGGTAATGCTAAGCTAATGCTAAACTAACACTAAGCTAACATGATGCAAACTCCTATACCCAAGTTTGGAAAGTTTTGAAGAAAGTAAAGAAAAACTGGTCCTGAGAAACGTTGAAAAAACTGAAAAAAGTAAATAAAAACAGTAAAGAAAAAATGTTTTTGGTTTAGGATTTACGTCTTAAGTTTAGTACTTATCTACTAAACTACAGTACAGCACTCTCATTGTGTGTTACTGTCAAGTTACAAGTAGCGGTTGAATAAGGTTTCAAATAAATAGGAAGATCCATGGTTCTGTAGCCACTACCTAAACCTAAAAAGAGCAAAGAAAAACTGGTTCCATGAATTGAAATGTGCAACACTATTACCAAAACCAAGGTCGCCAGAGTGAGAGCTGAACCTTAAACCATTAGCAGTGTGGCATAGCAGATGTAAACGCTACAGTTATGCTGCCAGGATGGTGCTGTATGAGTGGCAAACTCAGCATTTTATTCAAACTGCGTCAAGTGAGGCGGTTCCCTAACCACTTCTAAACATTACCTGTGGCTTGTCCAGCCTCATGCTCTCTGTGCTATTGAGTGGATGTAAGGGAATGGTTTGTGTGTAGTGCTACCCATTAAACTCGCCAGCAATAATGCAGCATTCAATGCTAAAATAGCCATGTGGCCCATGGTACAAGCAGAGATAGGCACCTGTAGACCACTTGTGACATTCTGCAAGAAGTACAAAACCAAGTATGAATGAAACTGAACCGAACAGTTAACTGATGAGAAACTCCAAAACTGAATATAAGAGTTTGACCATTTTATATTTTTGAAAATAGACATTTTAAACCCTACAGTACAATAATTATAAGCTCTAGGTTTGTTGCAAGCTTTCAAGCAATCAGCGGACTGGGCTCTGCTTTTATGACTTGATGATGATTGCAAATTCCATATGTATATCTGCTTTCAAGCAACTAGTCTCTAGTAGGGTTAGATGGATACTTGTAAAACTTTGTTATGCAGATGATGGATATATCTGGATATTTGGTCTTTGTGATATCCGGTTAACCGGATATGCGAAGGAAGATATAACATGATGCTAAAGTTTTAATGATGATTGAAGTATTGATTCAGAGTCATATAATCCATTCAGCAGTCAAAATGCAAAGACCTGTTACTCTTGTACTTCAGCTAGCTTTATGCAGTACAACGAAAAAACACAAATTTGTAATGTTTATTTTTCCTACAGCAGATTTAAAATAAAAGATATTGCGTTGATTGTTGAATCATTTAGGTGGGACCAGAGTTTTGTAGCAAAGAGTCTGCATGCACTGGATGCTCTTTCCACAGAAGTGGGCTGGATAGTAAACAGTGCTTTGTAAAGTACTTGACAACTTTTTTAGACCAACAAAAGTTGTTGATCGTGCTTTTACCTGTAGAACTGACTGCCAAAGAAGGAACATGCGCTTTTTGTCTTTCTGCATCAACCTGAATCTTGCGTTTCAAATGCAAGTGGTTTCTCACACTCCTGTTGATCCTCCCTTGTAAGAAATATTAGTTCCACAGGTGTCACACTTTGCCCTCTCGTCATTTGTTGAACGTTGGAAATAGTCCCATACAGGGTTTTCACTTCAGAAATGTTTGAATTCCATTTCAATGTTTTTTTTATTTGGACACTTAAAAAGCATAGGCCATACACTCAACTTGAAGTGTTTCGACTGAATCTCTTTGTTAATGCTGGGAGGTTTAAAATTTTATTGTTGCGTATCAGTTGCTTTATGATGTAATAGAATAAAGTTTCCCGACATTCTAGAGAGTACATTAACAGCAAATTGAACAAAGGTTTTAACATCAGCGGCAAGTCACCTATGGCTGTAAGACAGGGGTCGGGAATCTATGGCTCACGAGCCAGATGTGGCTCTTTTGATGACGGCATCTGGCTCGCTTGATATTTTCTTAACATGATTGATACGGATGAAACTTCTTATGTTATTTTCTTACAAAGCCATCAGCAACACTGTGCAGCACCAGAAATCGCTTTAACAGTAAGAATCATGTTATTAAAGAGAAAATTCAGGCATTTACCACTGTTTAAAGCTGTTGATGTAGCGTAAAAATGCACATGTTAGTAGTTAAGTAAGTTAGTTGCATTAAGTGTCGACAAATATTATATGGCTCTCATGGAAATACAATTAAAAATATGTAGGTTTCGTGGCTCCCTTATCCAAAAAAGTTCCCCACCCCTGCTGTAAGATGACTGTGGGATGATAGGCCGCCCATAACTGAGAACAAGGCAATTCCAAGTTGCTTAACGTCATACAAACATAAAAAAGCAGTAATAATGTTATTCCTTTGTTATCCAGTTAACCGACAATGTGTTGTCCAGATATTAGTCATATAGCTGAAAATCCCTTGGTTAACCAGTCAACCGATATGCGGATAGTCCAACCCTAGTCTCTAGAAAGGTGAAAAAGTCTTATCTAGCCTATCAGCAAATTTTTTAAAATATGAAATTTATTTCACGTAACTCTACACATCCTCAGTTCCAGTATCTTATAATTTGAAATCTCATCAAAAAACTGTGAAATTGGCAATTTTGTGAAACAAATTATAAACTCACACAGTAATTTTGAAGGGATTGATGAGTTGATGTGCAACAGCTTTAAGATCAAATCTCTGCACAAACTACCACTTGATCGCACAGCTGGCAAAGATGGCATCTTTGCTGAACACTTTTTCTATGCTGATTCAAGTGTGTGCAATCACCTGAGTAGTCTATTCCATGTGTGTTCAATACATGGCAAATTTCCACAGGAATGCATGCAAACTGTCATTGTACCTGTTTGTAAAAACAAGAAGGGGGACAAAAGTGGTGCTGGAAACTATAGACATGTTTCCTTTGCAACTATTATTTCCAAGTTGTTTGAACATTACATTTTGGCCTGCATCTCACCACTCTTGGCCACAACAGCCAACCAGTTGGACTTCAAACCAAAACATGGCACAGGCATGAGTATTTTTTTGAACAGACTATGTCTTATTATGTATGCAAAGATGCACCAGTGTTTTCAGCTTTCTTAGTTGACAGAACCAACCACAACCTGTTGTTTGCTAAACTAATTAGGTGCAATGGTTGTACCTATGTGCATAGTAAGACTGTTGTTGAGTTGGTACAGGCAACAGACCATGCAAGTAAAATTGGGTGCCGACTATTCATCCACTTGACCTTTAACAAATGGGGTAAGGCAAAGGGGGATTCTGAGCTCATACTTGTTTGCTGTTTACCTGGATGAACTCTCAGACCAGCTGGGCTTAGCCAGGGTGGGATGCACTGTGGGAAATTTGGTTGTGAATCATCTAATGTTCGCTGATGATATATGTGTGTTCAGCCCCAGTATCATTAGGCTGCAATGTCTTCTGAATATTTGTGGTGACTCTGCTACTGAACACAATCACTTTTTATTGCAAAAAACAATTGGTGTTCTATTTTGCCCATAAAAATATGAACAACCTGCCCCATCAAATGTTTTTCTAAATGGTGTATGTGTACAATTTTTTGACGAAGTGAAATACCTTGGTGTGTGGATAAATGCATCATTGAAGGATGATGATAATATTCAGAGGCAAGTGAAATCACTGTACTTTGCAGCAAACAAACTCAGAGGCACCTTTGATCAGCGCTCTCCTGCAGTAAAAACCACTCTATTTTGTGCATATTGCATGCCAGTGTATGCTTGCCAATTGTGGAGCAAATATACACAGACTATTCTGAACATGCGCTCGAACAAGTTACAACAATGCCTACCAAATTATGCATTACATACCCAGAAACGTAAGTGTTCACCCGCACCAGGTTACTGAGAAAAAATTTGTATCGACTTTTTACACGATGCGTATCTTCATCTAACTTCTTTATTCGATTACTTCAAATGTCTGATGCATTTTATGCATTTTTCCTCAAATATTCAACACTCTTATATGATGGAGACCAACTGCAGTAGTTGGTGCATTGTGTTGGTGTTCGCATCTCATCAGTATTGCTTTTGTGGAGTAAAAAAATGTGTGTGCAATGTATACAACCAAGCATACAAAGAGTAAGAAATGCTGTTAACACATTGCGTGCATGTGAGCGACAATGCGCGTCATTACGTGTATGTCCACGTCGTGCATGAGGGAGTGCACCCACGTCATTAAACACACTTCAAAAGTGCCACCATAGGCGTTCATCTACAATTCGCATTAATCACGCAGGCGATTCATGGTTAGTCTGAAGCACTTGCGATGCATTTTTTCTTGTTGAAAGAGTGTTGCACAACTCAGAGAATAAAGATATAAGCGGAGGAACAACCTGCAAGAATACGTGGTGTTTACCACGAATCAGTGCTCTGATAAACTCGTTTCACATTGAAATCCAATGTGGTTGCTTCACAGTTAGCCCAGTATGGTTAAGCTCTTGTGGTTATTTTTGTGCTGTTAGACTCTTACTTCAATTTTTCGGGTGAAACAGTGTGTATTTCTACGTTCAAAATTGAGTAGTATGAGTGCTGAGCATCATTCCAGCAACAGCCCGAACAGGGCCTCAGCGAAGGCGCAAATCGTGCAGAAGGCATGGCAAACGCTATACTGCATGTGGGGTTTGACTTTGCATGATACCATGCTTCAACGAATATCACTCCCTGAAACATGTGTGGTTTTCCATTTCATGTGTCATACCACAATTGGTTGTTGGCTTTGGCGTCTCACATTTCATTGTTTTATTTGGCGTATTACAATTCATTGTATTATTTACCCGCAATCCAGGCAAACAAAGCGATAATTTCCGAAGTTTGGTCTAAAAATTTGCTGCACAAAAACTCAAAAACTATTGTATTAAAAACGGTACCCTGTTTTCAACTAATTCGCTTGGAAATGATTTAGTAAAGTGTTCTTCAAATAGGATCTACAAATTAGAGAGCTACAGTTGCTGCGCTGTAATACGTCACAGTGGCGTTGCTAAAGTCCGAAAAAGACATCAGTTCAGGAGGTACAAATTAACTTGTAATGTTTCAGATTTTTTGTAGCACCTGTGGTTCGTAAGTTTAGTCACAAATAAATCGAGAGACAAAGCATTTTGCAGCCAGACAACATGCGCTATGCAACTAATTGCCAGCAGACATGACCTGCTTCGCGACACCGCTTCGCATATTACAGTACAAGACATGAACAGACAGCTCCGCATGCCATGTGTTAAAGTGTTTTGCTCCTCTCCAGTTGGTCATGTGCAAACACCGATTCTGTAATGTGCCACTGTATTGCTAACCATTTTTGTGCTCTTGTGAAAGATGATAAGTTGTGGTGATGTTAGTGTTTTGCTCCTCTCAATGTTGGTCATGTGCAAACACCTATTCTGTAATGCGCGCTGTTGTAGTGCTAACCATTTTTTGTGCTCTTGTGTCTGTGATGGCGTCTGATATGGACCACAAGTATGCAATAAAGAACTACTATAATTATATTATATATCATTTGAAGAAGATTTCATGAGTGAGGATGTATAGATTTATTTGAGGTCCATTAAAAATTGCTGATTCGTTACACTTTGTTACCTTTGTGGAGACTAGTTACTTAAACTATGCAGTAATGGTCAGCAAACTGTGGACCACTTAGCACTTCTCATGTGGCCGCGCAACGCTTTGTTGTGGGCCACGTGGTATGCAAAATTATAGTCCTGTGCCTATTGCACGGGCCAAAGCATAGGCTATTGTAAGAACTTTGGAAAATTGATTGTTTGACATTAATGGAGCATTGTTTTTGTCATTATACAGTTCATGACATCAACGTTGCATTGTTATGTAACAGGTAACTGAAATACAATGAGTTTGAAATTGGGCCATCAAAAATAAGCAAGTGTCTTTCATTACAACTAAAAGGGTGGTTTGTGCCATCATAAAAAAGTTTGCTGATCATTTCCCTACGGTATCTGACTTTTTCAGTTTCATATCTGCTTAAGACGCTATTACTGTTTGTTTGTGCAACATGCGTCTTTGTTATATTTTCATTAATCATTATTACTTATTGACCCTAGTGAAATTGAAAGTTTCTACATGTGCAATGTTTTCATAACATATTCCTGCATGTGGCAATTTTATGTTTACTTTTTTTTTTTCATTCACGTGAAATTCCAGATACAAATTTTTGCTCAGATGCGCTAAATTTTTGCTTATCACATGCATGTACTTTTTGGAAAAGGCTTTCAATTCAAGTAGGGTGTATTGATTTTTTAAGATTAAAAAAGAAGTGAAAATTTTCTTCTTTTTGGGTTTAGGGTTCTGTTTGGGTAACGTCATAAGTGGGGATGTTTTACATTTTTTAGGCCAACTTTACCTGGCCCTGGGTACCAACCCAATGAGCCTTTTTTGGCTCATGTTTTTTTGGAATCTAGGCTATCATCCGAGTCTTAGAGCCCTTTTGATTTTCTAGTAGGGTTGCAGAGTCGAGGTAAAGTATCCGACTCTGACTTTTGAAAATTTCCGACTCGCGACTCCTTAACATCAAGGGAATGAAATTTGGCTGTTAAAATCAATGGAAATCGTGGTACACAGCAAGAAATCTGTTTCAACAAAAGTTCTGAAAGAAACGGTACCATTTCAACAGGAATTCTTAATTTAGGAGTGATGTAAAAAATGACCCAATTGGTCAAATCTGACTCTGACTCCCAGTGTTGTAGGAATCCGACTCCACTCAAAAACCTCTGACTCCGCAACCCTGCTTTCTAGGACAGTGGTTCCCAAACTTTCATGAGCTGTGGCTCCCTTCTAAGTTTAACATTTTGGCATCTGACCTGTTTTAAGGATTTCCATGCCAAAACAACTGGATTTCATGTGGCTTTGTGCAAGCGTAACTCTGGTGCCGAAAGTGGTAGAGAGCTGTTCAAAGGCTCAAAAGACATGGCAAGTCTTCTAGTCTGCACTTGAAAAAATATTTTTTGGTTGGGGAATGTGGATTTTTTATGAGTAACTTCATAAGTGGAGGACTTTTAGACAACCTTGGCCCATTTCACCTGGCCCTGGGCTCAAACAGTTAGATGGTAGTATTTCGCTAAAGTTTTTATTGGAAACTAGGCTACAATCCGAGTCTTTTGATACTTTGGATGACCTGCTGGGGTTTTGGGTTCAAAAGTTATGATCTAAAGCAATAAAATTATTTGATTAATTAGATAATTAATTTGTTTATTTTGGATCATAACACTTTTGAACCAGAAACACTAGAAAATTGATCAAATGCTCAAAAGACCTAGACTCAAGCCTAGTTTCCAATGAAAACTTTAGCAAAATACTTTGGCCTAGAGATTGGGCCCTAGGCCAGGTAACATGAGCCAAAATGGCCCAAAAACTACTTCACTTATGATGTCACTCACAAAAATTCTGCAACCCCCAACCAAAATTTTTTTTCATGTGTAGGGTAGAAGACTTGCTGAATCTTTTGAGGATTTGAACAGCTCTCTAGCGCAAACGGTGGAGGTGCTATGGCATTGGCAAGGCAACCGAAAACTACTGGTTTTAGGCTGATTTCCAGGTGTGAATATACCGTACCCCGGCTCTCAAGGTGTTAAATAGGTCATGAACGTTAAGATATTAGTCTCTGCAAAGGTGATGCAGTCAAATTAATCAGAAAATTTTTTTACTAAGAAATCTATGTCGTGTAACCCTTTGCATCCTTAGTCCTGAAATCTTACTGAAATTGAATTTTTTAATTCTATTCGAATGTAATTTCAGGATTGAGGATGCATAGAGTTAGATGAAGTCTATATCCTAATAGCGCATAAACATTTATTGATTTGTGTGTCATCTTGAAAGAGACTAATTGCGAGCACATAGGTATTAGGTATGTGCAAGTCAGTGTATTGAGACCAAGCTACGTATACATAGAACTATTAGCTTTGATGAATCAGAGGTCTTCTGTAACAACAACCTCTGAACCATCTGTGCAAAACGATAACATAGTTGCTTTGATGAGCAAATGTTGTTTATATTTATTGGCCGAATTTTGCTGATTATTAGCATCACTCTTATATTGGTCATTCATATTGGTATGCCAATGTATTGGTTGCACTCTGCTCATTATGCACTGAGGAGCATTTTCTTGTGATGTGCATTTGACTGGTTAAACCAGGGGTGCAAAAATTTCTGTGAATGTGAGTAGCACACAGAAATTTTAACTCATTGGCGTTCGGCTGCTTTCAGGGATTTTCGGGGAAAAAAACGCCTAAATACACGTGGCTTTGCGTGGGAATTTCTCCAGTCCGGTATGCTCTGCAGACCTGGTAAAAGTCTCAAAAGACGCGGCAAGTCTTCTCGTTTACACTCAAAAAAAATTTTTTTGGTTGGTGGGTGTGGGTTTTTGTGAGTGACGTCATAAGTGGAGGACTTTTAGGCCACCTTGACCCACTTTGCCTGGCCCTGCGTGCCAACCGTCAGGTGGTAGTATTTCGCTGAAGTTTTTACTGGATACTAGGCTACAATCTGAGTCTTTTGATACTTTGGATGACCTGCTGGGGTTTCGGGTTCAGAAGTTGTGATGTAAGTTAGTAAAAATATTTGACTAATTAGTTGATTAGATAATTAATTAATTTGTTTATTTTAGATCATAACTTTTGAACCAGAAACGCTAGAAAGTTGATCAAAGGCTCAAAAGGCTTGGACTTGAGCCTAGTTTCCAGTGAAAACTTCAGCGAAACACTTTGGCCAAGCGGTTGGGCCCTAGGCCAGGCAACATGAGCCAAATTGACCCCAAAACTACTTCACTTATGACGTCAGTCACAAAATATCTGCAACCCCCAACCAAAAAATTTTTTTCGAGTGCAATCTACTAGACTGGCCAATCCGTTTGAGCCCTTGAACAGCTCTCTAGCGCAATCGGCAGAGGAGCTAGGGCGTTGGTAAGGCAACCAAAAACTGCTGTTTTTTAGGCCGAAATCGAAGTACGAATATA
>JGI24159J19872_10008427_pt1 | contig 13499 bp, 5 predicted proteins | sample Ectturendosymbi4_FD_19872 | JGI IMG/M metagenome (IMG submission 19872) | reverse complement strand
CTGAAGATGTGTAATACACGAAACTAGTTTCCTTACGCAATAAATTGCGATCGATTCGCTTGGTGTGGGTCACTGTTGTGGCTTGACAAACATTGCTGTATTGAATATATATTTATCTTTCAGGATTTTTGAGCAACTTGCGCTTGCCCTGAAAAGCAGTGTTGCCCAGAAAAGGAAAGACTTCCAAGTTATTGCTTTCGGTCATAGCGCATTCATTACATCACAATCGCTGTTTGTTCCTACGAACATGGTGCTGAAAAGATACTTAGCTTGTCGAACATTCGGCAAATGTTAGCCATACTGCAATGAGAGCTGTTTATCCACACAAAGATGCCGGAACGGGGATGCATGACGGTGGAACTGCCCCCACCTGCCCTTTGAAAGGGTGTGCAAAGGTGCCTTTCATAACAGCAACATAGGTAATTTCAGGGACGCCGGAGAGCGGTGAAATGACGGGGTATTTCCCCCCGGCCTTTCAAAAGAGGGCAACAGAGACGGAGTTGTCTTTTCATAACAGAATCACAGGTAATTTTATGGTTTATCAAGATCGACCTGAAACAAATTTGTTGCAGCTATTCGAGCACCCATAAAATTCAGAATGGTTTTCTGTAATTTCTGCTGTTATTTGATGTCAACATTGTTGCTGCGCAAAAGCAAGCATAATTAGTAACGATTTGTTTGTTTTTAAAAGTTTCTACTGCCCTCAACTCTTTTACTTCCCCCCTGCCCTACGGCTGTTCTGGAGTCCCTGTATCCATACATACATGCACTTATAAAATCGATGCTGACAATCAGCTGCACAACTGCGTCTGTGGAGCGCTGTCTATCAATATGACGGTGTTTTTATAAAGACACTTGCGAATTTACTGCAAAGAACGATTGAGTTGCAATTGCTCTGATGATTTTACATCGTAATGTAAAAGTGAATTACTCGAAATCAACATAGGGCTTCTTGCGCAGCAAACAACAACGTCAACTGCTCAATTCTAATAAGGCTAATTTCGAAATACAAACGCTTGGCTGATATTTTGTCAGATAATGTGATGCGACCATAATTTCTGAAAAATTCCTCGCAAAAATATAGCTTCAGTGCAAACGAACCCGCATTACTTGGCGTGACCCTGATAAAGGCCTAAACTTATTTAATTTTGTCATAACCTAGTAGTTGTGAACAGGAGATAAAACTTAGCCCGAAACTGCATGACAAACCGGTCGCGATTGGAGACTGTGCCCTCTCGCCATGAAGCGAAATATTGCGAAACAACTCTGTGTGTGCGTGGCAGTGTATGAGTTTCTGACAGCTTTGCTTGCATTAGAATTGGCACTGTCAGCATATGTGTACGGGAGTACATATTCTAGGGGATGCAAAACAGTTTTGCCCAAATTTGATCTTGTTTATCCAAAAAAACGTATGAACAGCAAGTCTTTGTTAAGACTAAAACATCCCATTGCAAACAAATCAAGGTGTCTACATGCCTAATTACCGGAGTTCAAAGCCGTACGCCCTCAACTAGCAATCAGTATTCTGCATAGCCAGATGTGAAAAATGGTAATATTTATTTTGTTGAAAAATGTTATCTATTACAACAGGTCCGGACGCAGAGGGGAGAAACCGCCTAGAAAATTTTTCGCCCCCCCCTGGAAAAATGTGTTGGACGTAGTTTAAAAGTATTAGAAATAGTTCGAAAAATGTGGGCCCCTCTCAGAAAACGTTTCGCCCCTCCTGGGGTCCAAAGCTGGTTACGGGCCTGAATTACAATAAAATTACCAAAAATTGCTGTTCATGCCACCACGTATGGAAGGTGTTGTTCAGCATCTTCATAAAATTGAAACATTCATAAAATTTTCATAAAATTGAAACATTAAAATTTGGCAAGATGTAGCCTAATATTTGAAATTCATTGCATGAAACAAACGGAAAATATGTAGGCTAAACCTAAACAGTATGAAATCACAGCTACTTCACGACCACACAACATATACAGCTGCAGTTACGTAGTTGATTGTCTTCGTGAATACTTCGCGGAAACAGACAAATCTCACAACATCAAGCAAGTTTGAGACACCAAAACATCACATTATCATATCACAGCTACAGCACATTACTATCATAAAAACATTTTGCAGCTACAGTACAACTACATCTTAGTTGTACACTTTACAGCATCAACAATTTGAGGTTTACAAAATATAGGGTTAGTTGGAATGGTGGGCTACTACTATAAATTCCTAATTTTAAAATGTTTCTAACTCTTCCCAAATTTGAATGAAGTTGTTTCAGTTGGCCCAAATTTGAATGGATCTGTTGTAATTTACCCAAACATTTATAATATATGCAAGTCTGTATGAAACTCTTCCAATTTGCTCAGATGGTTCGAATTGTACCTAAGTGTGAACGAAACTGTTTCAATTACCCAAATGTGATTAAGGCCGTTGGAATTTGCCCAAACGTTTCTAATTGTATGCAAAATTAAATGAAGAACTTATATATTACCCAAACTGGAATGAAGCTGTACGAAGTTCCCCAAAAATGAATAAAGCTGTTTGAAGTTACCCAAAATTGAATGAAGATGTTCGACTTGGCCAAAATTTGAATGGAGCTCTTGTCAGTAGGCCAGACTTGTTTTAGTTTGTTGGAATTTACCCAAATTTTTCCAATTTAAGGAAACATTTTTAACTTCACACAAAATTGAATGAAGTTGTCTCAATTTGCTAAAATTTCATTGAGATTTTTAAATTTGCCCAAATGATTCAAATTTGAATAAAGCTCTTATAGTTCAGCCAGATTTTCTGAATGTACCAAAGTTGCCCACGATTGAATGAAGCTGTTGCAAATTGCCAAAATTTGATTTGACTGATGGGCTTCATCCAAATGCTTCCAATTTATCTAAATGGTTTTATTTTCAGCCAAATTTGCATGAAGCGTTTCTCATTTGCCCAAAATTAATTGAAGTTGTTGGACCATACCAAAATGCTCCTAATTTACTCAAATCTTTCCAAGTTTACTCAAAACGTGAATGAATTTTTTTAGTTGGCTCAAATTTGATGAAGCCTGCTGGATTTAACCCCTGGTTCCAGTTTACTCAAGAGCAGTGTCTATTTTGCCATCAGGGGCAAAAAGGAATGGCAAAATAGTCTCAGATTATTTTGCCGTTGATTTGGCCATTATTTTGCCTTAGTTTGGAAAACAGAGACCACCTCATTTACATGTGATTGTAGCTGTATACTTTGCCCAAATGTTGAAAATATTTGCCCGAATAATGGCCAATTTTTCAGCGTTGGGGATGTGACCGCATCTCCATGCCGTACACTTATGACTGTCAGAGAAGGAAATTCTTAAACACCTGCGTCGACGCAATATTAGTTTAAAGTGTTCAAAAAGGTGGATTGTTTGATGTCATTGCACAGGCACTATTTAGACAAGGCAGGGACGTTCTTGTTTCGGAATAATACTATGCAACGTTAGAAGGGAAATGCTGTTGCCTGTTTCAAATCACCCGCATTAGAGACATGCAGTGGAAGCTTTTGTTTTTTTATTGGCTTTAATGCTGATTACCTGCGGCACAAAGGGGCCTGTCATGACAGCCAAACAGACCCCCTGGATGCGCCCGTGTCGTGCCGCATTCAGACTCCAAGTAGGCCAGTTGGTTATACAGCAGGTTGAGTGCAGATAGCGGAACAAGAAATATTGGTGGTTGTGGCGTCACTTGTTCATTGCTGTGCAATTAGGAAGAGCGTTATTGTTGCATCACAGAAGCGATGTTGCCAATGTGCAGTTCACAGTAGAATAGACTTGAGTAGAAAGCAGACGCAGCCTGAGTCTAGTACAGTGGTGCCACTCCTAGGTGTTTTTCCACTAGATCTAGTGTTTTTTCATTTCATCTACTGTTCCAGTGTTTTTTTCATGGCTGTCTAGTATTTTTTTATGAGTGAGGTGAATGTGATTAATTGCACAATTGTGTGTTATTGCAACTGTAATCGAGACCTTTTGATTTAGTGCAATTGTAATTTGCCAAACATTCTGCCTAATTAAATCTTGAATTACACAAGACAATAAAATATGTTTTGAGTTAAACCGCTGGGAAGTCACTTGGCCATCTGTTAAAAGTTTTAGCGCTCTGTACAAACAAACACAAGCTTTGCTGCTATTTACCGTTTTCGTTGTCTCTGGCTTCCAAAAAGTTGCACAATGTCTGTGGTTGGCATTGCAACGCATTTTCTGGGCATTTATACTGTGTGTGAATTTGTTTTTGTAATCTAGTGTTTTTTTTGTGAATCTAGTGGTTTTTTACCACGAAATCTAGTACTTTTCCGTAACAACAGAGTGGCAACACTGGTCTAGTAGAGAGTTGACTGAGTCACAGACTAGAGCTGCCGTTCAAACTTTGCGGGAAAAAAGTAAAAACAGTGTGATACTCAACTTTGTACTATATTTGCCCTTTCACGCACTTGCGCCCTCTAGTGGCCGGAACTTTTGTTTATAACTGTAGCCGACACTTTTTTCATAACTCGCCAGGCGCTATAGCTAGAGAGCTGGTCAAACCCTGTACGGATGCGGCAAGTCTTCTTGGTTCCATTAAAACATTTTTTAAAATTAGGGTTAGGGATTCACCTGGGAGGAGCTCCCAAAGTGGGGGTGTTTGTGAACTTTTGACCAACTTTGATTAGCCCTGGATGCCAATCCATTGAGCCCAAAGTTTGACTCAAACTTTTTTTGGAAACTGCATGATTTCCCTCGTCAATAGAGCCCGTGATTGACGTTCTAGCATGTCTGGAACCAAAGTTATGGCCCATAAAAAACGTATTACCCCAAAATCAGCAAGTTGCAGAAAATGCATTGAGTCTCCCACTGGCACCATTTCGATTTTCGATAACTCGCCGTTAGAACACGCTGGTGAGCTATTCGAACCCTCGAAAGACTCATGAAGTCTTGCAGTTTTCACTGAAAAAAAACTTTTGAGATTTAGGTTCGAGGTTTTCGGTCCGTCGTTAGAAAAAGGGTAGGTTTGGCTTTTTTTGGTTGTTCTTTTATGACGTCAACACCCGGATAATGGACCAAAATTGTGGCTCAAAATTTGGTTGTATTCTAGGCTGGAATATGAAGCTGTAAAGGGCTAGATCGACTTCATAGCGTTTCTAGTGCCCAAGATAGGGCCATTAGACCCCAAATCATTGGGAACATGCCTAAGTAATTTCAGGGGATTTCCCTAATTAATTTATGCTTAGTTTGCCATAACTTTTGAACCAGAAATTCAGGAAAGTCCATCAAACTCTCTTAAGTCTCGTATTGCAGCCTAGAGTCCAAAAAACTTCGAGTCACAAAATCTGATGGATTGTTCGACTCCCAGGGTATGACATCATTATCCAAATGTAAACAAATATGCATAAACATCCTCTCAATATGTAAACATCAACAAAAAAACGTGATCTCAAGCTGAAAATTTTTTTCCAGTCTAAACTACTAGTCTTCACGAATCTTTAAAGGGCTTGAACAGCTCTCTAGACTATTCTAAGGGCGAGTTATGGCCATATACACGCGGGGTGTTTTCCGCCACAGGTTAGTGTTTGAAGGGATAGGAAGTTTGACAAATTTTTGTGGCATAATTTTTGATCCAGATATGCTAGAAAGCCAATCAAGGGCTCAAAAAACTCGTAGGATAGCCTAGTTTCGTAAACATATTTGGGTCAAAATTTGGGCCCATTCGATGGGCGTCAAGGGCCGGGTATACAGGCCATAAAAACGCTAAAACAACCCCACTTGTGACGTCCCCCCAAGAGAACCCCCAATACAAAACTGAAAATTTTTTTGACTCGGAACTAGAAGACTTCCTGAATCGGTAGAGGGTTTGAACACTTCTCTAGCTGCAGCAGCTGGCGAGTTATGCCCTAAAAGGGTGCCGGTCACAATAGTGGCTGGCGCGGGCGTTGAGGGGTGTTAATCAAGCCAGATGAAGCAAAGTAACATTGTCTTATCTGAAGCGAAATAATAACAACAGAGAAGGTGTGGACGGTAATGTGCAACGTAGTTCAAATGTAAAAGAGGCACCTAATTCGGAGCAAATGTAATTCAATTGCCAAAATAGAAAATGGGACGACACGTATTTGAGATACGGGTTCCTTTTGCCGGATGGCCAAATTCTGAATGTAGCAGATAAATTCCAGAAATGCAAGAACAGCCGAGTCACTAATTTTTTTACTTTTTAACTTCTATTACAACTGTTTATTTGTTGAAGTATTTGATTTCCTTACTTGATTTTCTCATTTGATTTATTTGACGAAATATTTGATTTTCTTACAAGTAATTTGTGTTTTTTAATATTTGTCAATGGGGGTTCCATGACAAACGCGAATATATATAGGGATTCCACGGTGACAAAAGGTTGAAGAGCACTGTTCCAATGTTTACTTCAAATCACAATATTAGGCATTTTATCACATATGACTGTTGAACGCAGACATCTTGGCAGGCAATGCAGCGAGACAGTGACTGCTGATAGTGGTAAGCAGGGACGCCGGAAAGCGAGTCCTTGCCCCCCTGACCTTTTATAAGGGGGAAACGGGGGTGGAGGACTATTTTTCAAAACAGCATCGTAGGTAAATTATTTTATGATTATAGTTTATCAAGATCGAATTGAAACAAATTTTTTATAGTTTGTTTTAATACTTTTGAGGTCAACATTGTTGCTGAACAGTAGCAAGCATATTTGGTAACGATTTGTTTTGTTTTTCATAAGTTGCCATTGCCCTCACCTTTTTACTGCCCCCCCCTCACGATGTTCCGGCGTCCCTGGTCCAACACATGTTTCCCCAACGCTCCCCTTAGTTAACGGGCCTGGGAACGGCGTTCCCACACCTCTTTTTTAGCACTACACCCCTGCTCTCAAGGGATTACTAACACCAACCAACTGATTTATAACGCTGCTACGAATGAAAGACAAGTTATTCAACGCTTGTTAAACATGTTACTCACGCGCTGACATAGTTGATATTCTTCGTCGCTGATTTCCTTGCATGTCAAATCGTTGTGAAAGGCTTGAGCCGGTGGCAGTGGAGTTTCTTTCAATTTCTCTGGATTGGTCATCCAAACGTAGGGAAAGAAAAACTTTTGTAGCTTGCAGCCAAACATTTTTACATAGGTTGCCAGAGAAGTGTCCGGTGGTAAATAGGAACAAACTAATTTCTAAATTACTCTTTCAGAATTTAGTAAAAGTCACTTTTCGAAATCTGCATATATAAAATTGTAGAGGGAAGATGACTGGATTAACCTAGTGAATGGATTTACTTCATGACGAGCACATTTTGCTCTTGATCATTCTATTTTATATAACGACATGATCTCATATTCCTATTTTTGTTGAGGTTTTTCAGCCTTTATAATGGAATGATAAACGATTGTTAGAGCTAAAACCATGTTTTTTTTAGCTTCTATATGAAATTTCCTAGGTACAGTAATCAGTTGCAATTTCTATTTAAAATGCACCTTTGAAAATCTTGTGAGAAAGTCTTGGGTGGTGGTTAACCACTTTATCTTGCTTCCTTGTTGTAACTAGCTAAAATTTTTGATTAATTTGGATGCTTGTTGCGCAGTTCTTGGAACTCCACGTCTATTATTGCGATCTCATCATTTTTACCAATTGTTGAGACTGGTTTTGGAGATACACACCATGTAGGTTGTCTAGTGGTATCTAGCACTTCTTCATTGCTTTCTTCTAGATTTTCACTAGCAGTCTCGACTGGGTGTAGATAATTGATTGACAACTTTGTCATTGTTTTCCGTTGCTTGCAGGCTGACCACGCACTTCCGAAAACACACTGGAGTAAAACCTTATTGTTGTCGGAAATGTGGAAAGAAATTTACCCGATCACATCACCTGACCAGCCACATGCGAACACACACGGGATAAAAACCACGATGTTGCCAGTAGTGCGGAAAACGATGTTTGGTTGTTGCCTACTTTGCTTCTCACATGATAACACATACTGTATAGAAAATCATTTTGGTGTCTCCGGTTTGGAATACTCTATAACAGTTCACGTGACTTGACGCTTCATGTGAAACTGTTCTTTGTTTTTATATTGCGGTGGGTAAACCTCACAGCCCTTGTTCTCAGTGCTCTGCCCGTAACTTGAATGGTTCTACTTGCGTCGAACGATGCCATTTTTCGCGTGTATGTACATTGTAAATATGTTTAATGATGTAACTGCCATTGGAACTACCCTCGAAAAACCTGTCAGAAATCTGAAACGGTTACTTGACGCTGCCTCCAGTTGCAATACACGTTGAATTAGTCCAAGTCTCAAAATCGTGTGTGTTTGAACGACATTCTGACATTTTTCAATGCCACGCCAGCTTTTGAAAGCCAAGATATGGTTTTGCTTTCTACTGAAGTTAAATGATTTCAGGAAAGCTTGTTTTCCTGCACTACACGAGAGGTTGCATGTCAGGAAGTTGTGTCACACGGCGTGCTATTGATAGGAACGGAATTTTTCGATAATCTGCAAACGTTTCATACAATTTCCATTTCACAGCATGCCCTGTACTGCGGTCGCGTGTGCGAAAGTCAATGCACCGTGACGTGTGTCCGAGACACAAACTCCTGACACATTTGCAGATGAACGAATAAGTGTGAAATTCTAGAACGCTGCACAGTGGCGTTGCCTTGCTACGTCACTGACTCACGCGCACCGACGATTGTTGCGCAGTATATAAGCGTTTAACAACAAGCGTTATACTTGTTTCACTACAGGTCCGGAACCAGGGTGACAACTGGGCAACTGCTCTCCACAAAGTTTTCAAAACTTTTTGAAAGCACCAAAAATTATTTTGGCAAAGCAACCAGTTGCAAATGATTTACGCCACAAACATATTAGCTGCTTGCAACTGTGTTTCACTGGTTCCATGACTATTGAGCCAATTCATTTGAGACAGACCTGCACAACCTTTTCAGTGTTGCGGGCCACAAACATTTTACCTAACTGAAATACCAATCAAGTTCATTCACAATGTTTCATCGCGCAATGCACACAATTTACGTAAAAATTTATGAATTTACATAATACATAAAAAAAGTTTATTCATATAAAATCAGTGGGGTCAATAATTACTCGTTAATAAGCCACTTGATTTTGTTTTTCTCGAACTAGGAAATATATGTCGGCTTCTAACGATGCAGTGGCCAACTGCATGCATTGCTCCAGGTGACCATCAGTGATAGAAGATCTAATCTTATTCTTTACGTGTTTCATTCGAGAAAACATCTGTTCGCAAACATATGTGCTACCAAATAGAGATATTATTAGTACTGCGTTCTTTTTCAACTTGGGAAACTTTTCAGAAGACATGTATTTGCGATAGAATTCATGTCCTGAAATTTCATCAAATTTCTTCTTGATTAATTCGTCGCATTGGAAGTGGATTAGTTCCAGTTGAAGCTCTGCTGATGCATCGTCAGTTTCAAGAGAAAGAGGTGGTGTAACACAATTAATATTTTGCTCCAGTAAACGGAAGTCATTAAAGCGCTCATTAAATGTGTTTTCCAATTCAGAAATGCACTTTACCAACTTCAGTGCGTACTCTTTGCAAATCATGTGAGTCATGACTGGGAAATGACTCAGATCTTTCTTGGCAAGTTGATAATGAAAAAGTGTCAGTTTAGCTTGAAATGCTTTCACATGACTGAAAAGAGTGTTGATTAGTTGTTCTCTTAGTTGCCGTTTGAGGGTGACAGTCGCCACGTGAGAAGGTATATTAGTGAGAAATGCAAAATCTGCCACAAATTGCGGATCGTCAAATTCCAAAATCGGTTTATTTTTGTAGGTCATGAATGCTTGGATTGGATCTTTTAATCCAGCAATTTTTTTGAGCAAGTATGCACGACTCACCCAGCGTACATCGCAATAGCAAATCACATTGCGATGATCTGCTTCCCATTCGGATTTTGCAAAGATTTGAAACTGATGGTGGTTCAAAGCCTTTTCCCGAATAAATTTTACAACAGTAGGAAGCACCTCCATGACGGCATCAAATCGTAAAGTTTTTGCACACAAATTTTTTTGATGAATAATGCAGTGGTAATCTCTAAATGCCTTTCTATCGATTTCATCCTGCTTTTTTAAAAAGGCTATCAAAACAATATATTTATCGATCATGGAAGGGACTCAGTCTGCAGCCATGCCCGCAAAAATTTCGAAACGCAAATCGCAAAACTTTATCACATTCTTAAAAGCATGGAATCTTGATCTTCGGTGGCGTTATGAGGGAAGGCCAATGTTCCGACCGCAGGAAATTTCCTAGAACACGTCTGTCCGGCAGTCGGCTGTCCTGGCCGAAACTCGCGAAGGCCAGGTCTGGGTTGGTGCCGACGTTCCAACGGCGAGAGAAGAAGCTGGCTGTTTCCTTTGGGTTATACAACAGTCCAACGTTGTTGGATGTTGCCCAGGAGTCCAGGCTCTCACCGTCAGGAGATGTTTTGTTGTAACCCCGGTTGACATGTTGGCAGTTGAAGTCACCAACATACGGACTGGGGTGTGGGAACGTCGGGATGGCCGTTGGTGTGAATCGCGAGCATGGAGGTTTTTAGACGTTAATGAGCTTGTATCCTGCAACGTCTACGCACAACCACACACAGTCTTTGATTGTTCTGGAGACCGATCAACCGGTGACCATTCCAACCGCTCATGGACAAACGTGTGGCAAGGCCGTGATTCCTGCTCAGGATTGACCCAGCTAGTAAAAAGTTGGGAATCACTAGCTTGTCAGCAGTTGTGCAGTGAGTCTCCTGTAGGACGATGATGAAATCCTTGTTCTTATAGGTTAGGTGCTGAATGACAGCGATCTTGTTTGCAGGAAGCCCTTCAGTGTTCAGCTGGAGTAGGTTGGGTCGTGAGTCTTCGGCAGCATTTCTGCTGTCGCGACCTGAACAGCAGTGTTGCCTGATTTCAAAATGCTTTATTGTCAAACTTCACAAAAATGTTAGCCAAAAGTAGCTAAAATTGGCAAAAACCTATAGCCAAAAATAGTCAACCCTTAAACCTAACGAAAAACATTAAAAGTCACCACAAAGTGCAGTTTTTCGATTCTGTGGACTGCAAAAAGTTACGTATTGGATCCTACGTTTGGTTGTTTTTACAAGATTTCCAGCAAACAGAGATTGATTGTTGAAATTCTATATGTTTGTTAAATCAGCTAGAACAGTTTCTTGTGAGCTTTGCTGGGAAAAATGTCTCTACATTGCGCATATTTCATGTGGATAGTTGAGGGTGTCGCGACGATACTTTGCTGCTTTGTAAAACTTGTCTTCACGCTGTTTACCATCGGCCTATGGTAGAGGGCAGGGCTTCTCAAACTATGGGTCATGGATCCAAATGGGGCGCGAAATGCAAAGTTTGGGGTTGCCATACCAATTGGCTTGAGAAATCAGATATAAGAATTTTTGTAAAATTTACAAACAAAATTGAAAGTAGACTTGTAGTGAATATATTTCTATTGCATTTTTATTTTTAGGGGCAATATCGTACTTTACGCTGTCAGTTGTTTACTATGATGTCTACCTTAGCTATCAAATGTTAATAAAAACAGGCACAACAAGTTATTATTCTTTTAACGAACAGACCTTATTGCCAGGGCCGGATAAAGGGGGGGCAACGGGGCCAATTGCCCCGAGCCCTCCGCTGCAAGGGTTCCCCTGTGATGACATTTATTTGTTTTAAATAAAATATTCGTTTGGTGTAGAAGCAGGCAATTTCATGGGGGTGCGAAGAATTAGCCCGAATTTCCGCTCGAAAAAAACGGAGAAAATGACCTCCAACAAAAACCACTGCACTGCTTCACTGGGCACGAGGCACTTCAACCACCATCTTTTGCGCATGCTTTCCCAAATGTCTCCTAACTTGCCTGAAAACAACTAAAACAACTGAATTAAAACATAGCCTTCAAAAAAAACGTCTCACTTTCATTTTGGGTGCCATTTTTGTAAAGTAAACGCACATATACAGCAAAATTGCGAAAATTTGAAATTTTTTGCCCAAATTTCCTCACATTTTGCCCGGATTTTCACCAATTCAAAACTTGGGGGTGCAGTTGCCTCCCCTGCACCCCCGCCTCCTACACGAGTGTTTGATAAATCGTCGTGATTCAATAGAAATACAAGAATACAACTCTATATTCCGATGTTGAGTATCATTAATAATTTTTATGCAAGTTTGACTTTATGCTAATTTTAGTAATCACTACTGAATATAAATATTTTCGGTTTTGTTCAAGGCAAATATATTTGAATTTTTCTTGTAACGTTTTCTAAAAATTGTTCTTTTGGCATGGGTTTATCTGCTCGTGCATCGCTCCTACTGCACAAATGTCGCGAAAACAATACTATTTGCATGCTTTCAATTTGCTTCAAACGAAACAATGTATATAACCTTCAAACGAAACAGTGTGTATAACCAAAGATTCAATTAACAAGAATTTAAGACAAGGAGTAATTTACTCAATTCCTTGTCGTGATTGTGATCAACGTTTTATCGGGGAAACCAAACGATATCTTGGGACTAGACACAAAGAAAAAGAACATATGGCTGATGTTAAACATAGACGCTTCGACAGAAGTGCTTCAACTCGACATGTTTTCGACTCAGGCCATTCCATGGATTGGCAACAGTTGAAAGTTTTAGAATTTGAATGTGATTTTCATAAACGCCGTTTCATATAATCTTATTATATCAACACTAACCAATCTAGCATGAACGATAAATCCTCCGACATTTTCCCAGACATATACCGTTTTTTGATAAACAAATGATGACGTTTATTACTTTGCTCGGCTTATGGCTTGCCCACTGTTTCGGTCGTGCTAATGCTGATTCAACGTTTCGTCGGTGCTTCTGTCGATTGTGCCTTGACTGGTTTTCTAGGTGATTCCTTTCCACGCCAATTTCGTTGTTGCTTTAATTGCTACCCCGCTTCAATTCATTAGGTCCAGTGATTCCGCGCTGCTAATGATTATGCCTAAGGCTTAACCCCGGTCGACGCATGGTTGGCAGATGGCTTGCCGCTTTTGTGTTCACCCTGAAGAAGTTGACTGCACCGTCAACAAAACGTTGGCATTATCCGTTTTAACGTTTCATCTGCTTTCACGTTTTATTGATACACCAGTTGAGCTTTAGATATTGAGGAAACATTGTATATGTTTTGCTCATCTTTTGATCCGTTTATTTTAGAGGGCTTCAACAAACCATGGGGCTACCATATCTTATGCCTATTTTCGCTGGTAATGCTTCTTTGCACAGCAGTTGTATGCTTTAAGCTCAGTCATTTCAATTTGGTCATATAAAGTCATATTATCAGAAAATTAAAGACATATTATAGAGTTTTGTAGGTCATAAAAATGGCCCTAGCCACCAGGAGCTAAAAATGGCAAAGTTTCTGAGGAGAAAAAGCGCAAGAATCTGGAGGTGTTAACTAAAACGCCGAGACTCAAACGTTTTTTTACAGCAAAGCTTTT
>JGI24159J19872_10008425_pt1 | contig 13500 bp, 8 predicted proteins | sample Ectturendosymbi4_FD_19872 | JGI IMG/M metagenome (IMG submission 19872) | reverse complement strand
TGGGTTACGACGTTTCGCTGGTGCGTGATGTCATTCAAAGAAGCATCGAACAACACGGAACAGAACATCAATCAACAACTGCTTTGTTAGAGGCAGTCAGGGAGGCTGAGAGGTGAGGTAGTCACGTAAATGTTATGAATTTCCGAGTGCTGGCTGCGGCTGAAAAGTTTGCCAGATGATGTCGGGTGATGGAAACATCGATCAAGGTTTCATGCACGCTGTCGGCGAACCGGACAATTCGCCGAATTCTAAAGTTTTTCTTGTTCCAGTTGTCATGACACCAGCGAAAGCAGAACTCCAGAGCCGCAGACTGGGGGCAACTCTCCGGATGCTTTTTCTTTCAACGAGGAAGTCGTGGATGAGGAGGAAAACCAGGAAGGTATTTACGAAAGCAGCGTCGACTCCGGCAATCCTAATCCTCAGTCATTTTTGTTCTCGTCCACCTCCAACGACCTCGACGCCGGACCACCGGTTCCGGTAAGGATTCTTTTTCTTTGTAAGAAGAACCTTATCAAACCTTAAGTCAAATTGTTTTATGGCACTTCTGTCTCGTCGGTCTCCGGCGAGCAGTTGATTTTGATGAAAATCGTTTCTTGCCCATTGATTGGCTCACAGTTGTGGGCGTTGGAAGGATTTTTCCATGGGGGTAATAGTGGAACTTTACAGAGGGGACAAAAAGTATTTTTGTCCAGGGCGGGACAACAGTGGTACAGTGCCATTTTACCGATTAGAGACTACAACAAAAATATTTTTTCTACTGACAATTTAATAAGAAAATATCAAAATCAAGGGTCCAAGTTCCCCTGCCATCTTTTTCGACGCCCATTTTCACAGATGCTGCAGGTGGCGCTTCGCTGCGCAGCGAAATACAGTCATTGACTCCGCTTGAAAACTGGTCATTTAATTTTTCCTGAGCCCCTGGGCCGCCCTCGTCAAGATCAAACCCTTAAGCTGTACAAGTGACCCCCGCCTGTGACCCCCGCCTGTGACCCCCGCCTAGCGATGATTCACCATCTGATGCACATCATGTAAACTTGCTGGTCAAGTCTCTTGCAAGCGTCAATTTCATTGGAAGTATCTCGACCGAGCTTGTAAATGTTTCTGAAGATATTCTATCGACTTCTTCCGAGGGCGAATGAGTGATTGCGGACAATGACTAACGAGCGGCCAGAGAAGCGGAAAACTTTTGTGCAAAAGCAGTAGCTTGGGCCCGGTTCCCCTTAAGATTCAGGTGCGCTTGTTTTATGCTTTGCTCTTAACTCGTGTGGGTCAGTGACCTTTAAGTGCGTGTTCAGCCTCCTCAACGGCTCATACCTTCCTGAGTGGCTGATAAAATTTCCCAAGTGTTTGAATACATACGAGTACTTTTGTCGCTTGATTACCGAGATGTGTCGAGATTATCTCGTTTTACTATTGCATTGGTTATTTTCAGTGAAGAATTTTGCTCTTGGTCGCCATAAAACAACAACCGGTGGGTTGCAACATTACTGGAATGAGCGAGCGAACGTCGTAAACAACCAGCACTTTTTCAAGATTTAACTTTTTTTGTGTTCCTCTTGCTTGCAAAACGATTGCTGGCTCCATAAACATAAACGCAATCCAGCTGGCTTGTGATTTAGTTACAGTGATAAAGTTTCGCAGTCGACAATGCTTCAAATGAACGTGGTCATAGCGCTTTTCCACTATTATTCCTGTGCTTCGAAGCAGACGATGGCTTCTGAAAGTTTCTTTTTTCCCCATTAAGCGTTTAAAAAATCTGATCTAAAGCGAACATAACCCAGGGGTGGATCTAGGAGGGGCGATTGCGGCGACCCCCCTAAAACCTACGTTTACATTATTCACCATGATTTTTAACAATTCGCGATATGAGGCCATTTTGCCGTCCATTGTTTTGTCACAGCAGTGTTGTGAAGTATACTTCATCTCACTTCCAGTAATGAACCCGCGAATGAGACATGACCACCAAATATTCCTGAAATCGTCCCCCCCAACCTTACTGGCTGGACTCCGCCTTTGCCATAACTGCCTCTATTTGTGCTTTCGCCAGACATCAAACAGCATTACTGAGTACGAGACAATCTCCTCTCCACTTTCTGAACCGAGAGAAAGCGGCGAAGAACTCAAACGGCGTTTGAAAAAGAAGTTGCAAGATCTCAAAGATGAACGAATATGCAAGGTTTGTTTTTAACCAAAGCTGTTTCATCATAGTGCCATAATCTTCTGTTTATTTCATGAACTAGTAATTCTGATAAACGTACAATGTGCGCCATTTTGATTACAATGAATTGTAGAAGGAATAAAAATAGTTCATTTCGTTTTCAACATATTACATTTTGCAGGTCTGTCTGGACAGAGAAGCAGACATGGTCTTCATACCATGCGGCCACATATGCTGTTGTTTGGAATGTACAAAAGCTCTGAGGGTGTGTCCGATTTGTAGGAAGAAGATCGAAAAGGCAGTGAGGACGTATACTTCTTGACCAAAACGATGGAGTCGGATACCATGAAACGGTCACCAAACATGCCAGGAATGAAGAGTTGGTGACATTTACTGCACTAGTATAAACTCCGACTCCACTGCTTTGGTCGAAAGTAAAAATGACGCGAACGCATTTGTTAAAGGAAGACGCTAACAGTCGTTTCGTCCGCGGATTAATGACGTAAATTGTAAACAAGACATCGCGAAGATCAAAGAAAAAAAAACTACTGGAAAAAGATGAATCTCAATAAAACCATCACGTTACGAGGTTTCTTTGTTCTCTTTGCAATGGAATGTGCACATTTCAAACAAGTGATTATATTAAGCAGGGTGAATTCCCATGTTAATCTGTGTCATCGTTTCTTGTCCATATATTTGATTTTCTTTACGCATTACATAATGTAATTTCCTTATGAAAGTTTCAAAGCTAGTTCAGATTGTAAAGGGTTTGAGTCAGAACCACATTTTAGGGGTAAACCCCCTGCACCAGAACATGACCGAAAACGTGCTATAATACAATCGACAACAGCTGATTTCTGTCAAACCAAGGCCAGGACTACATAAAAATTTCCATAGCGATATGAAACCCGAGAATCTTTGTTGCATCATTAGGATAGGTATGTCGAAACTTGGCCCTTAATCGTTGTTTTTGACGGCGCATTGCACGTTAATGACGGAAGAGGAACTCCCGGATGGCCTGGGATGCGTTGAACATGCGTCACAAAGAAACCTTTGGGACCGAAAAATTCCAAGGGTCAGAACTGAAACTATCGAGTATGTTGAGGTCACATGTTTGCAGCAAGCTCTCGCGAACAAAGTGGAGATCACTCAAAACTTGCCTGGAGTGAGATTTGCGACTGCTGCCATGAGAACATAAGTGATATGTTGTACTGACTAACTCGATTTTTTTCAAACAAATGTAGCACTTAAATGCATTTTAATTTCTATTCATACCTTGTGTTTTTGTTCTGACAGCATGAGATTAATCGTTTGCATTTAATGAAGGTGTAGCGTGTTGTCATCTCAAAAGATATGTTGTGTTGTTCTTCCATGAGTGCAAAGTTCAAGTGCGCAACCTTATTTTGTATACTCTTGTAAACTTCTAGCTATTGTATTTTCAAACACGTTTTACCCATTGCACTCCACGCCTATGTCGGTTATGTTCTGTCTCATTGCGAAACAAGTGCGTAAGTCGTGATCAATGTGACGAAAGTTTCAAACATGAAAATTTACTCATGAAGCAACTTTAACTTGAAATTGTGCAAGAGCTGGCTCGTCAAAGGCGAGCGCGTTAACTGGAAAAATCAAGTGGTTTTTGAAAACAATTTGTATTTGAACGAAACGAACAAAATGTAGCCAATCGTTTCTTAAAACGATGCTGGTGTCTATATTGCAGGATGAGTCAGTAGGATGATAAAAGTTTTACGCTCACCTGTTGTAAAATAAAAACGACGCCAACATTTGAACCAGTAGTTAACATCTGAGCAAATGTCTTGTGCAAGCAATGCGATAAAACTCACCAACGCATGGATTGCGCGTAACGACTGTGACGTAGAGATGACAAGATAAAGCCAGTGAGGCAATAAATCTGCTATTATGTATAAGTAGACAGGATAGGAATAGTAGAAATTTAGTGAAGTCAACCTGCAAAAGCCAAGGAAAACTCAATCTACCACAAAGTCTATTCGCAACCCAGCGTTGCTTTGGATACTTTTGGGAAGCTTTCTCGTTACTAACGTATAAAAGTAGGCTTCAGAAGCGTCAAACGGAGCAATTTACCTTTTCACCAATTCTTCCGGTACCTAAACTCCAATGCGTGTTTCGCAAAAGCACTTTGCTAACATTGGCTTTTGTGTAGTGCAGTGTGTTGAGCATGCGCTATACTAATGCGCGACTGTCGATGTCTTCTGCTCAGCGTTAATGGTTAGTGTACTCACGACGGCACTTCCATGCTGCATAGGGTTAGAAAAAAGGCTTTGCTGGATCATTTTTTTTGTAAATCCCACACCCAGTATTGTTACATGGCGGATCCTCCGATATTTTTTCCAAGTTACACATGGCAGCATTAAGTTATGAATGGACTTTATAGTGAACTGATTGTATTTTATTTCGTTTTATTCAGATTGCTTCTGTTAAATTTCTGACATTCCTATAGAAGACCCTTTCAACTGCACACTCTACCCGGTTTTATTGCATTCTCGGCCGTTTTGTTGTTGTCGCTACGTTACAGCAATTACGCGCAAGCTTTTCGTGTTGGTGGATTTACTGTCATTCTGCCCAGACCAACGCCTGGTATTACCTGTTTGAAATGTCAGCGATGTTACAAGCTTTATGCCAAGCAGAGTTCTAAAGTTTCATGTTTGTTCTGCCTTTCTAAAATGCGGTGGGAATTCATCAACATGTCACATTTATTGGTCTTCTACGACGGAACTGGTATCGCATGGTTACGTCTGGAGAATTGCCTTGGTTCAAAGAGATCTTAAACACCGTGTTTGATGTGTTTAGTTCGTCTGAACTTGCCTGGTTCTTCAGTAGAGCACAGCGTTATGTCGTCGCTCCGTGCATTTGCGTTGCATAATTCTTTTTAACAGGCTCGACTCTCAAAAGATTCTTTCGCACATGTATATTCCAGACTTTCAATCCAGCTGATACGCTGTATTTTCTTGTTCAAATCGCTTGTGTAATTTACGTTTTTGTACAATTTGCACTAAACATGCCATAGAGATATTGCCTAACGTTGCACGATTTCACGAATTAAATGAAGCGAACCACGAACAGCTGCGTCGCTCCTTTCGTCCGACGCCAAAGGTGACAGGCCGTCGCATCTTCCACTGGCAGTGTAGCGTGAAGTATTGCACTATTCATTCTGTATTCGGCGTTATTAATGAATTTGCTAACCCATATAACCTGTATTACAGGTAAAACACCACTACCACGACGCTTAACTTCATTTCATGAAGTGCAAAAAGTTGATTTGAAACCAAATAGGTCATTTGTTTTGATTCGGTTTTATGCAAGTTGAAAGATGCCGCGGTGGAAAGTATTTTAAATAGCACATAATTTTCTGCAGAGTATTTATCGAAGGAAGTTTTTTTCTAGCAAAGAATCAGCGGATGTTATGTTGCAACAGAGCAGAAAATATAAGTAGCCTGCGAAGTGGGCATCCTTAGCTCAGCCAGGTGCACGAAAGAAGAAAAAGATTGAAACCCACTAGCGATAAAGGTGTAACGTCTGTGTGAGCAGACTTAAAATCCTGCATAGAATCGATCCAACGACACACATTGTATACCACTGGCACAATTGCGAACCACCAATTTTGATTTTCAGCATATTGTTTTCATTTTCAGCATCTTTTACTTATTTTTATTGTTATGATCAGACTTTGAGGCATAATGTCCGACTCCGACCTTTCCAAAGTGTCCAACACCAACTCCTTAACAAATCGTTTTCTGTTGCTGCACAAGTGATAAAATCAAATCAACGAAAACTTTTGGCGAAAGTGTCTGATTCATGTTCACTACGTATAGTTTTCAAACGCAATTTGCTGTCCAGACGAGGCACTGTTCTAGTACATTCTACGCAGCTAAATGTACATGCGTCTCTTTAAAAGCTCAAACATTGGCAATGATCTTTAGAATGTGGAAGTGCGCTGAGAAATTACTTTTTAAATGGTATCTAAACATTTAAATCAGTCACATCAACGTTTTTTTGTAACTGAAGAATAAATTGATTAAAAATATGTTGAAAGCAAGACTTCCTTCAAGCATATTGCCGCCAATGATCCAGCGACCATTTATTATTTCCGCTTGCTGTAGTCACTGGGTCGACTGAAGTAACTTTATGGTGATTCCCCTAGCTTAGGAGAATTGCACGTGCGTTTGATGTTGTCAGACCTATTCACCCAGCCAGTGCTTGTATTTGTGACTACAAGTCGAGCGAGGTCAAACATACCAAACTGACTACGTGTTTGCGATTCTTGATTCACAGCACATACCAAGTTACGCGTGGATCGCGCAACTTTCCCGGATTTGTTTTTGCACGATGCGATGCGCTTAATCACTCAATGCCGTAAACAGCATGATGTAAGGGCAAAGAAATCTGTTTTGCTAGACTGATATATATTTGCTATGGCACTGCACATTTTTCTTTTAGAAAATCGCAAATTACTAAGCCAATATTATTGCAACTCATTCGAAAATTACTGAAAACTGATTACGAAACTAATTTCTCAAGAAGAATGTGCACAACCATACCACTTTTTGTTCGGAACAGCAACGTTTTCAATTAAAAAGCATGCAAGGCAAAAAATGATGTTGTGTTGATAAGATGAAAATTCATTTCAAATCGCGTTTGTTGCAGAAATCAGTTGCTTGAAACGCATCATTGATCATGCAAAAATGGATATTGAAACCATCGCAGTCAAATCAGCAATTTGGTCGGTCTCTGTTCTAAAAAACTTTCCCATTCTTAGAATGATACTACGTGATTTCATGGAATTAGAGCTGCAAAACAGGTTAAGCAGATGCACTTTCGTAAAAACAAAAGTCATGTATTTATTACCCATTTTTTGAATTTCTGCGCAGAAATATTGCAATGTAATAATTTGTGTAGCCCACATACTAGTCCTGACTGGCTGAGAGCAGTCGGTTGATCACGCGCCACCAAAGCTGGTAGGCTGGGTTCGATTCCCAGTCGGGTCATAACGAAGACTTGGAAAACGGTATTCGAGTTGTACAAGTTCGCTCTGGCTATATATTTCTCATCCTTTCAAATATTGCGGCTCCCAATCGCCAACCAACAGCAATTTATCGAATAAATTTACGCATAATAAAAATTAAACAAACAGCAGCACCCCTGAGGGTTTCAGGTGACACACCATTGCCCGAGATAGTGCAATACATTCACGCTACACGGTGACAGGAAAGATTTACGACACCAAGCGTGAGGATCGACCACGTTCTTCATATTTTGATGAAGTTTATTTACGTTGTAGTTTTGCTAGCATGCAAAGCAACGCTGAACATATTCGAGGAAAACGGCTTTGTCATGCTGAAATATGTAATGTTGATAGCAGTCGCAAAGCGGATGTTTGATAAAAGGTAAGCCAAGAGATTTGAGGATTGTGCGTCGAAAACGTAATTTATTTCTCATCGGTGAGTTCAATTGAAAAACGGTTATGTTACGAGAAGTGATGTTAAATTGTTCTTGGTCGTTTTCGGGCCCGGTGCTGTCGACGCTCTTGTGTGTAACCTACGTGCTGCGTGTGGTTTGATCAATATGATCGGCTGCCAATCTGTTCAAATGTTCGAATGGTTTCTGCTCTTGCGTCGTTTCTGTGCTTTTTGTTAAGACAAGCGAAAAAGCAAGAAACATTCAGGAAAGGTGGTTGGTTGCTATACTGTACAGCTTTTCAATGAGACTAATTGTGCTGCCTGCTTCCATACTGCGTAAACACATCGTAAAGATGCAAAAATTAGCAAAAATGACCACGACGTCTTCCGTTTATGCTTGTTTTTAGCCCAATCCGCTCATAGCGGAAGACTGAAAAAGCCACGATTTTCAAGGAGACAGCATTGCACGGAAAAGAGATTGAGTAGAGCAAAGGAAATTGTTTTTTCACAAATAAACTTGTTTTCAACAACACTTACAACTCCGTAATTCCGAATCGCCTGCTAAATATTTTTCTTCATTTGGATCAATCGAAAAATAGACCAAAAATGAAGATTAAGTACCGATCGCCCATGCATTTCGATACGCAGAACGCTCAACTTGGGACCAAACATGGAGTCCATTGTCGCTTAACAATGGGACTTATGATTGGCACAACTTGTCTTTATAGTAACTTTGATGTGGCGTGTTGACGAATTTCCATCACGTTTAACGGCAGAAGCGTAGTTTCAAGATGCTGATCCATTTTTGTAAAACCGATTCTCAATTCTTGGCATTTCTTTAAGTCTAGCCCTTGAATTGGAAAACATTATGTTGTTTCATAAATATTTTTTCTGTAACAGCCTACACAAGAAAGCTACCCAAGAAATGCAAAAAAATTTACAAAAAATACAAAAAGCAACACAAGAAATACACAAAAATCAACAACCTATACACAACATCTTTTGTATCAACTTTAAACAAATGACAGCGTCACCGTCTGAAAGTATTAAAAACGTTTAAAGTGAAATACCACTAAAACCAGGTTTAATCTGGATTGACGTTGCCTTAATACACCGTCATAGAAACTATGGGCATAAAAAACTGTGATTTTTAAAGCTAAGTAACAAGATTTTGACACTAAGTAATTTAGAGGCACAGGTTGGCAAAGAGTGGTAAAGAATTGCCTTTTACTTTAGGAAAAAAAGGCACCAACAAAACATCACAACATAAGAACTAGGATATACAATAACCGGAACGCAAAACATTGATTACAAGACAAGTCTTAATGGTGCATTACGCGAAAAGTAAATAACATTCATTTTTATGGTGTTTTGAAGACCTGGCGCGAGCTTTCGCATACATCAGAGTCATGCATGGATTGCATTGTAGGAAAAATAAAGGAAAAAAGTAAATAAACGCCAGTAAAAATCGAACTTTTTATAATGGTTATAAAAAATGTGCAGAGTCTTCTGGTTGCGATTCTTCAGACACACATGACGGCAGCAGGATTTGTACTATTTTATGGTAAACGCAAGGAGATGCCACCCGAACAGATTACCTAAGCGATACCAGAGTCCTTTAAACTCTTGGCATCGATTCTGGAAGTGACAATCCGTTTCAGCAAGGCCGAAGCAAGCAAATGCAACCCTGCCGCAAAAACGGATTATCCAGTGTTTAGAGGAAATCACTTGGATTTACTGTACGGGGACTTTCGTCAATTTTTGAGCAACTAACACCCACGTTGCAACGTAGAACATTTGGTTATGACGATTAATTTCTGTGATTCGTTGATTTTTTCAGGAAAATAGTCGAGTAGGCCACACATGCTTCAATTTTCAGCGTATTTTCACAAGCAGCATCTTTACTTCATCACTAACAACGTGTCTTAACGAAATTTACCACTAGCAACATAGTGTCGGTAGCGCAAAACAACTTCATAAAGCCGCTTCAAAACATCCAACGCCAACACAGGTTTCAAAATATTCTCAAAATTCCTCCATAACCAGCCGAAGATGATCTCGTAGCACCTTGGGAATACTCCTTGTCATTCATGCTCATACGCTCTTCACCTGATGGAAATGTTTGCGCTTACATATCGCACTCACGAGAAGGAAGCACTAAACAAGATCTTAACGAGTATAATACATTTAAGTAATCACAAAATTGTCAACAAAGTTTTGCACCGCTGCGACGACGTAAACTGAAATTTTGAAATAATGGTGGAAGTGGCTGCATAGTTTCTTTTGAGAAAGGCATGTTTCAGTAGTCTCCAATGCAAAGTTGGGTACATGGATAAAAACACTGGATTACGCTTAGTAGTTGAAAGAAGGCAACTGAATAGTAAAGAACAATTTAAGCAAAAAAGAAGCGCTTTCATGAACAATTTGGCACGGTAAGGGAGCAGAAGTTATGATTGGGTAAGAGACAACCGAGTAAATCGCAATTTTTCGACGTAAGTCATAACTGCACAATCGAATGGGGCCTTCCATGGTGACGAGCGAGAATTCGAATAGAGTTAAGGGGAAACGAATCCGCAAATAACGACCAATGGTTGATACCATCATTTGAAAGTTGCTGCTCCGGTTTGCCACCTTGTGACGGAGCAACTTTTGCAAGAGCATTAAAAATGAGATCTTCAACTTCCGATCCGCAAAGCGGGAAGGCTATGTTCATCCCGTTGAACTTATTGTCTAAAGTGAAAAAAGGTTGATCTTTCCTTAAACGAAACGCACATCTTGATGATTTATTCCTTTGCAATCATTTTCAGCAAACTGCAGCTTCTTCGCTTTCCTCGCAATGTTCTTGTGCGTATCGGTTGATGCCTTTTTCAAAAGCTTATCCCATTAAGCCACTCGTCCAAATGTTAGTTTTGCTCCTTTGCGTAACTACATTCGCATGATCCTTCTCCACTGACCGGCACTGCGGAGCCCGAGTGTTGGTAACAATAATGTTTGTAAAATTAGGTGAAGGTGTAAAGTTCAACTTCAAAAGGATAAGTCTCCGCTGGCTGCTATGACTTGTGAAAGCACACAACCCACTCTCAATACAACAGTCCAGTACGGTACATTTGTACTAGAGTTCATTCAAAGCTTCGCAGAAACAATCCACGATGATCACGTAAGAGCTGCAGAGGGTCGAATTACATTTGCAAGAGCGCCGTGTGATATTGTAGCGTGTGTAGAGAGAAGGTCATGGTGTTTTACAAACCTTCACGGCAACAGGGAGTTCAACGCTAATTCACCTGCGTAGATAACAACAACAATGATGATAGTAATCCCTGGCAACCACATAGATGCCGCCACAAGCACAGCAAACAAAGCATGTTCACAAGTCAAGCCGATACTCTCACAGCTGAGTTCTGTGCAAGCATCACTGCCACTCCGACTTAACCGAGCAGCACAACGGACGCCTAACTCTAACACGGCGAACAAAGAACTGCACATGACGTTGCGAGTAAAGCAACCAGGCGACGATGCTCCGCTCCCGGCTTTCACGGGAGTGCGCTTCATCAACTGATTAAGCGAAGTGGTTTGAGGGGGTGAGCGATTGGTCGACCGTGTCAACGAGTTAAAATCATTCATGGCAATTACGTCTTCGCGTGAATTTTTTCAGGTTTTGGGGATCGTTTGTGGGGTCCAACACCCCAACTTTGGTCATGAAGTATACGTCCGCACAGCCTTCTCGATCTTCCTTCTGCAAATCGGACACATCCTCAGAGCTTTTGTACATTCCAAACAACAGGAGATGTGGCCGCATGGTATGAAGACCATGTCTGCTTCTCTGTCCAAGCAAACCTGTGAAATGTAAACGTGTTAACAAACCAGTGAGAAACTTCGATGCTTTCTCATAGAAGTGCAAACATGAAAACCAAAATCAGAAGCCCAAACACACATGCTCCAATAATCATGAAAAGCACACTGCCGCGCGGGGAAGACAGCTATAATGATGTAATGATGTTCGAGAATGATGCAATAATGATGGTAATAATGATGTGATAATTACAACCATAATAATATGATAATAAAATCGATAATGATGTAATAATAAACCGGCCTCGGTTCAACTTTACAAACCTTGCAAGTTCGCTCCTCTTTTAAATTTTGTAGTTTCTTTTTCAGTCGTCTTTTTAATTCCACTTCGGTTTCCTTCGTCTCAGAAGACGATCCTTTTTCGGTGTTGTTCGGATGTGTCGACGTCTGATGTCAACAAAACATGACGTCACAAAGAGAAAACACGTGTTGGTAATTTAAGTGTTTTCATGACTAATCGAAACTAAGGTTCGCGACAAGTTAAAAAGATCCAAGACAAAAACATGGAGCTCCGTGAAAAACAACGAATCCATGTTGTGCTGGGCAGAGGCAGGGGGATGCCCCGACCTGAAAACCCAAACACAAATTTACAACGAAGCTCTCGTTTTTTAGGAATTGGGCCTGAAACTATAAAGAAATCTGTCAATCACAAAAAAATCGAAAAACGAAATCACAATAATGCAGTTCTCTAAAACTTGCTTGGATTTTTTCAGCACCTCCCTTGTAATGTGGGTCGTGCGCCTCTGACCTTCAGGGCATGTAAATTAGTAAAAACGACAGAAGCCGGCCTGATTGGTGAGCATTATAGGAAAAAGTAACCTTGCCGCTGTCTAACATGAAATAACACAAACACAGAGTGACTGCAAACTGCTGCTGACTTTCAAACAATTAGTCTAAATTTGAATCAGGCATAGGTACAGTGAAAAAACTCACTTGTTCTTGCAAAAATGTGGAGGACACAGAAATTGTTGAGTTTGTTGGTGAGGCAACAAAGATAGCCGGAGACGCGTGATTGTTAGCAACGTTGGATATTTGATTTAAGCGCGGTTGAGGTCCAGTCGCCGTCATCTCAGTGTGATAAACCTAGTTCAGCAAAAATGTCATGAGAATTGACAAACACTGAATTCTTTTATGCTGAAAAAGAGCTTTAGGAATAAATGGGAGAAAGCGCCATCCGGCTTTGCGAGATGCTGTCGTCAACAAAAGTTTATAATCTTTCTCAAGTGGTTTGGAAATTTTTTCTTGGAATTGTTAACTTGGAAATTTTTTCTTATGTGGTTTGACAATGAGATCGATACCACTTACAAATACAATCAGACCTGTTTGTCCGAAATCCGATCAACCAGAATCCCCGCTATCCGAAACAAAGTGCTAGTAACAGATTTCTCCCAACGCATTTCAACCCTTTAATCCGGAAACCTTGCTGTCCGACACCGACTCGGACATTTAGGAACGACTCGGAGATTTAGGAAGGGTGAAAGTCAATTTTCTACGCACAATGAATGCAACAGTGGCAGACCCTGCAGGACGCAGTTATAGGCCTCCTGTACAGTTTTTTTCGCGTTTAAATCTCATTCTGAATGCATACTTTCTTATGTATACGGATCTGCTAATAAACAAAAACAACTATGAGAGTTTCATTTTGTCATGTTTCACATGCAGTCTACATATTTCCTTGTAATTTGTTTCTGTTTCCCCTTTGAACGTTCGCTTAGGCCAGACCCGTAGCCTAGGTCTAAAGGTTTGGGGGGTCACAAAACATTTTTAGGGGGTCAAGACTTCTGTTTTTATTATATTTTTAAACAAAAAAATTTCTTGGCAAAACCAAAATTGGAGGAGCTTAAATAAATTTAGGGAGGATTGCCCCCGAATGCCCCCGTGGCTACAGGCCTGGTTCCGATTTCCCGGATACCTCGCTAAACCGACATTATCAGACGAAACAAAGTAGTTTGGATAAACGAGGTCTGGCTGCAGTTACCGTATTTTCGGGACCATAAGGCGCAGTATCAAAATTTGAAGGCTGGCTGTTCTTTTTTCATACATAAAACGCACCGGATTATA
>JGI24159J19872_10008424_pt1 | contig 13501 bp, 8 predicted proteins | sample Ectturendosymbi4_FD_19872 | JGI IMG/M metagenome (IMG submission 19872) | reverse complement strand
TAAAATTCAATCACTGCAAATGCATCACCATTGTTACTCATATACGGTTTTACAGGCTTCATGGCTTTTTTTAGAATGCTGGAAAATCTGGCGTATGCTTGACGAATTGTCACTGATTGACAGTGCAGTTACTACTTCCCATTTGCCCCATTTGCATTAAGAATTTTTCCATATGCAATCGGTTTGTTCATGCAACTTGAGAATTAGTGCTTGTTTGTCGAAAGCATTGAATCACTGCAGTCACGATGATAGAAACGGTACAGCAAGGGCAACAGCACTAGAGCCGAATGCAGTGTTTACTTCCGCGCTGGGTGCAAGAAGACATTTATACCCTAGGTGCATGCTCTTTTCACGTCGCTGTGCACTTTACCACCAATGTGGGAAATCGTCGCAAAATGATTTAGCTTGAAAATGACCACCCATTACAGATTCCTTGCAAAATCTTTTGATTTTGAATTAAAGTAATACTTCATTGGGATTTCTTGACACTCCAAAGCCTCCCACCTATAGACCCGCTACTGGGTTGTAGTGCAATGTTTTTTATTTTCCCAGATTTTTTTCGATTACACTACTTCCTGAAAAATGGAGTTGCCTTCTTCAATGGATTGCCGACGCCTGAAGTTTGGGGTGGGGGACAGGGTTGCCAGATGACCGGGATTTCACCGTCTTGGTCGGTATTTTACTGCTGATTTAGGGAAGGCCGGTAAAAGGCCGGTATTTTGAAAATCAGTGTCAAAGCCGGTATTTTGAAAACAAATAATTTGCCGCAACTTTAAAAAAACTAACGCCGAGTTTCTCAAATTATAATAACTATAGTAGTGACATTTGTCGGGACAGTTTCTATAGCGAACTTTATTTGCTGCTGTTGGTGCAATCCTTTGTGCGATTGTGACGTCACACACACATCGAAATGCAGTGATCCAACCAAAATACGGGCAAATTACTTGAAGCAGTACTCTTCCTCTGTTTTGTCTATGCCGCTCAAGAATTGCGACAGAGCTTAAATCTGGCACTGTTGACAAAATGGCCGGTATTTTTACAAAATGCATCTGGCAACCCTAGTGGGGGACCTACTTACTATCACGGACCGCATGAATCGCAGAATATCGTTGGCGGGTCGCAAAAATTAATTTTATTTTAAAGTTCCACCTCTTTTTTTCAAAGCAAACTAAGGACTTCTCTTCATTTACTGTCTACGTGTCTAATTGTTGAGGAGTTTCGTTTCGACGTGATGTTGTGTTCTAAATTGGTTAACGAACTTTCTGATGCGAGCCATATTAAATGTTCACGCGGCCAGCCAGCAGATTCCCCACCACTGCGTTCATTCTTGAAAACCGGTTTAAAGACATGCCAGTCACACCAACTGTTATAGCCCTGTGTTGTATCATTTCACTGTACAAAAATACACAGTAACCGGTATCTAATCACATAAAATCGTATTCGTAGCCCTCCCCCGTGTCAGAGTTGTCCAATGAAAACTCAAAAGATTACGCCAATGAAAAATCCAGTTATTTAACCATTAACACTGTGCCCAATGGTGGACCTCGGCCCAATCATGGGCCATTCAGTACTTTTTATTGGGCGGCGCAACACTTGTTATGGGCCCTGTTTCCTGCGCCGGTCGGGTGGGATCAAACGTGGGCTACTTTAATAACTATGTAGAACATTGGTTGTTTGATTTTAGCACGGCACTAGTGTTGTCCTTACAGGGCAGGTGTCGCCAACTAGTCATACACCAGGAACCACATTTATTGCTGTGTCACCTTAAAGAGTCACATGATACATATGGGCACACATGAACATCACCCCATCTCTTCCTCACTCAAACACATACTTTTTCTCAGCTAGATTTGTCGTAAATACCACACACCAGCATGACAATGACGGAACTTTACAAGCCATTTATTGTTATGCATGTTATTTAGTGGGACTTCTGTAATTGCATAAGACCCACATGAAACCGGGCAAAGAACCCCGGGTTAGGCACGCGAGTTATAGGGTTTATTACATTACCATAGCATCAGTGGCGGATCCAGCCAGTAAGTTTAGGGGGGGAGATTTCAGTGATATTTGGCAGTCAAGTCTCATTACCGGTTCACTACTGTAAGAGACATGAAGTATTCTTGACAACACTGCTGTGACAAAACAATGGAAGACAAAATGGCCCTATATCGGGAATGTTGTTTTCCGAATTGTACAACATCATGGTGAACAAAGTTACTTTCGGAGGTTTTAGGGTGGGCGATCGCCCCCCCCCTGGATCCGCCCCTGCATAGCATTATTGCTATGTTACAGATAACTCAATACAACGTAAGTTTGAAATTGGGCCCTCAAAAAAACACGGACTTTTAATTACCACTGAAAGGGCATGGGCGTCCGCAAGGGAGCAAACGATCATTCACCCCCCACTTTTGGAAATTGGGACTAAGAACCAAAAACGTGTAGTAAACCTCAAGTCAGGAGCTTAATTCCGGTTACTGTGACTTCATTCTTGCATTGACAGTTTATTTGCCGGTATGACACGCACAGTGCACAAGAGCCAGGTTCACTGTCCTGGTGTGGCGCAGTTATGCGTTTTCAGTTCACGCATGTCCCCTGCTTTGCCTATTTGCAGAGGCAAGTTGCAAAATTTGCGTGCAGGTTGTTCTACTCTTGGGCTTTATTGCGTAACAATAACATGGCAACGAATCTTCACGTGTTCACTTCAAGTTACGGCAGTAAGGTGTGGTAAACGCATGTAATGCAGGGAGATAGCCGCATGCAAGTGTTGAACGCAAGTAATGCAGGGAGACAGTGAGTTCTGATAGCAGATAGCCACGTACTTTCACAGCCTACTATGTGAAAAGAATCATGATGAGCAATGCCGGATTTACCTGTAGGCTATTTAGGCTTAAGCCTAGGGACTCAAGATTCAAGGGGCCTTAAAAACGGGTACGCATAGTCAATGGCTGGTATATGATCATTTAGATTAAACTTCGTCAATAATTTATGTCTTAATTATTATTCACGAAATTTAGTTTTATGCAACTTTCGTGGTGATAAAGCCAGAGTCTTCCAACGAGTTACCATGAAGCCATGACGGTTGGTCAAGCCGCATGCCAACTATTGTGTCGATATACTCAAAGCACGCTGTCTGCGTCCTGCGTTTGCTGAATCGTACCGATTGTTGCGTGTGGCTCTATCCAAAGAAATTGTGGCTGTTCATGTTTGAGATGCATCTGATCAGTGGCATAACTGACGGGTGGCAGGGATGTGAACCTCCCTCTCCTACGAAGCTAGATGTAAATACCGGGCCCCAAGCTTGTATTTTGGCATTTACTATTTTTTTGGTTTCAGTATATTGATTTTTGCGTTTTTCGGAGTGTTTTCCGGTGATTTCGGGTTTTTGTATAGCCGTTCAATACCGTATTTGCTATTGTTTCTCAACTATTTTCTGAGTGTTAGCCAGTGGGCTCTTTTCAGCTACGTGTCCCCCTGGTTCAAACCTCTAGTTACGTCACTGCGCCTGATCAAAGCAAGAATGTACTGCAGATAAGAGCTATGTGTAGGGCTAGCAGCAGAATCCTACAATAAAAACATAGTTGTTTCTTAGGTGACTGAGCAAAACAGTAGTTTTGTCAGCGTTTGTATCGCATAAAGCTCGACTGTTATTTGTAGATGTGATTTTTTTCAGTTTAATTTTCTTCAGTAAAGTCATTCAGAAACCAGCTTGCTATTGAGTACTTGAGTTAGTTTGTACTGCTCCCATGCTAAGCAAATCAGAGATCTTGATGAGCTTGAACAACAAGCAAAAGCAACTTTGCCAACTGGCAACCGCAGAACTTCCCCAACGAGACAGGGAAACATAAAAGAATGACAAAAGCACGTTTGGGTCTGATGCCTTAGATTAGCGGTTCTTAGTTCATGCAACCACGCGAAGCCTTATTTCTTAGCTTGATGGTCACTAACTGCTCAGGCGAAAGGTCCTTTACAATATTCAAAAGAAGAAATGAATTAAAGATGATTTCAACAATTCCGTGCAATTGAACGCTTTTGCGTCGAAGGCAGCAACAAGCGGAGTGATCGTGGGACACACCAGTTATGATTTAGAGTTTTTTACTGACAGTACCTTCAGAGCGTCATTTTCGAATTTTATCAAATTGATTAACGCTTTCCATTTTTTTCCTCGTAACAACAGGAGAAGCGGCCTCACAAGTCGATTAGCCTAGTGCCTCGCATCAGTTAAATCCGGCCCTGATGATAAGTTTGAAAAATCCATTGTTAATGTGAGACTGAGTGCTGTTTAAAAGTCAGCAAAGACAAGCAAGGTTATATTGAGAGGGTGGTTGATTGCTTTGGACGAGATCTTAGACGTTTACACCTCTTGCTGTCTATAAAACGAAACCCGTTTTCAGCACAGAATCAAACACTATGATCTTACAGAGTATATTTTTCGCCTACAAAGTAGGCATCATCATCTCTTATTCAAATAGATGCTCTTGTTTCTCAGTGATGCTGGCAGCTCTTGCTAGGTAAAATTAAGACAAAATCATGGTTTTGTCAAAGACCGTGGCAATTTGCTGCTTTGTAAATAAGTACCCTGCTTGAGAGATCTGCGTATAGTCTGTTTTGTAACTTATCGCAATATACGTGGCTGATCCTGCCAACGAAGTGCATTTGTGACTATTGTCGTAAAATGCAGCAATTTCTTTTTATGTAGAAAAGGTGAAGCGCTTTGTGAATGTCCGTTTGCATTGCATTGCCAACAACCTGAAAAGGATAAGTAAAATGTCGACGTTGCCGCCCCTGGAAAAATTTCTGCAGACGCCCATGGAAAGTGGGCCTAGGGCCATTCTAACCAAAGTTTGCCGATCTGCTGCACGCAATACTGCTGAACGCTTGAACGGAGCTTCAGCAAGTTGAAGCTAATCAAACCGTTTCACAGATCAACTATAACTGATGAAAGGCTAACAAATCTGGGAATGATATCTATTGAAAGTTGAAACTGCTAAAATATTAGATATGACTGAGTTGACAAAAACATTTGCATTTGTGAAAACTTGGAAAATGTCATTTTACTAGTTTGAAATATAGCAAATGCTGACGTCTGCCTTCTGTGTATATTTTGTTGATGCTGTAGAAACATGTTTTTATGAATATATGTTAAAACAAGTTTGGTTTTTGTTTATATAAGTATGTGTTAAATGCAATATATTGTATATTGGGGCCCAACGTCTAGGCTCGGGGGGACGGGGGCAATCACCTAACGCCGGCCCTGAACGCTACTTACAACAGGGTTTGCGTTGTTCAGATTTAGATTTACCATACGCGTTGGCACATTGTGTTTTTGCCGATGTATACAGGTGATGATTTTGCCGATGTATACAGGTGATGGTCGCAACTGCACAACGATCGACTTTTGCGAATCCAGTCCATGTGAACAAAACTGCCAACCGATCTTTAACGGGTTCAACTGCTCCTGCAATAGTGGTTACCGCGTAAACTCCTCCAACACTTCTCAGTGTGACGACATAGACGAGTGTTCTGAGGGCAATCCCTGCTCTAACTTCCCGAATTCGTTTTGTTCCAACAGTGTAGGAAACTACAGGTAGACTCTATGGCTTTCAAGCGTTCGTGCGGTAATTTTGGTTAGTTGAATTTTAGTGACTTGCTTTTGCTTAACCAATTCCAGCTGCAACTGCCTTGATGGCTACAATAAGAATGGTACTTTTTGCGTCGATGTGGACGAATGTGTAGATGGTTCCCACAATTGTTCAAGCGCTACATCTACTTGTGAGAATTCGATTGGGTCGTTCTTCTGCAGATGCAAAAGCGGTTATCAATGGTAAGTAACAGTATTCACAGTTCCTGTAGCATTTTAATATGACTTGACTAAAACGAACAGTTTTTAGATATTTGCCAAAATTATGTTTTTTGGCCATAACGTTTGAACCACAAACGTTAGGTGACCAATCAAGGGCTTTAACGATGCAGATTTTCGCCTAGTTTGATATAGGAAAAACAAACAAAAATTGTCTCGTGATGTTGGAACCCAGGGCCCATTGAAGTGGGCCAAAAAAGCCTAAAGTTACCCCTACGTATGACGTAAACCACATAAACCAATCCCAAAGTTTCCAATACTTTTTAATCAAAACTGCAAGTCCTTCCAGTTATGGCCGATTATATTGGCGCCACTCTTACGCCAAAATTTTGGCGCCCGCTGGGCTTGAAGGGTTAAGCAGCACTTATAAGTTCATCTGTTAGAGCAATGCGGGTACTTTGTCTTCAAGGCTGTGAGATATCAAGTCTATAGCAGAACGTATCGTAGTTATGAAACGTCTAAAGCATTGTCACCAAACTTTTGTTTAAATTGTTATTTTATGTTGTGGTTACCAAATTAGATGACGTGCGTTTCTGGTGTTTTGTGAAAGCCGTATGGCAGGACTCATTGAAGTGGGATTTCAGGACGTCTTCGTGTTCAGTTGTCTCAGTACAAAGGCTAAGTTGCTTACGATTTTCATCTTGAATATTAAACTGCTATTAATACGCCTTAAAAGAACGCGATTGGCACTGGGCCAACGGCCTTAACGATTCATGGTATTATCCATTGTCAGTGTACCGAAATCAATTTTTTGATTATCCGCAATACGTAAAACATACAGAGCAGGAAACAAACGCACATTTTGATTCCCAGTCCGGAGGTTGACTTGGGCTCCTGGTTCTCTTCTCAGAACGATCGCCCAAGCTTACTCGTGTGTTGCTATAACGGTATGATAACGAAAACAGCACAATGAAATGTGAGAGTGTTTCACCAGAAAAGATTACAAAACGCAAACGAAAAGTAGTGTTTTTATGAAAAAATCAGATTGGACTGCTGTTTTTTCACCTTGTACCAATTTCTTGACAGGCCAACAGGAACCACGATGAGGTTCGTGTGCGAAGATGTCAACGAGTGTTCTGGAGTTAACACATGTGTCAATCGAACTCAGGAATGCAACAACACGATAGGCTCCTTCGTTTGTAACTGCAGGTGGGTATTGGGTTAAACCGCACGTTTAGCGTGAATTTCGTACCGGTTAGGCTGACATTACACGTGCTTGCGGCCATTGAAAACAACTTTAAACATATTGGTTGAAGTACAACAAATTTAAAATAAGTATCCGAGTTAAATCCAGGTTTTTGAAATCTTGCGTATGCGCTGCTGCGTACTGTGTGATGAAAAAGAAACAGCTCGTTGAAACAGGTTTGATTTACGACATACCGTTTGTTTTTATAAAGAAATCAGTAATCCTTGACGGTTTTAAACGTTTTATAAAGTTCGATCTTCCGCTAAAAAGCACATAAGCATCGCGTGCATTGCTCTCTCTTCAGTTTTCTGTGTTTCGAAACTTCTCAGATGCGTGTAGTGTGTTGGAGGCACGCTTTTTGTTCAAACCGTTTACACCCGGGTTGCTATATAATTCATCCGTACATTAGCCAGGCAAACTCTTATAAGAGGCCAAAGCTTTGTGCTTAAGGCTAGACGTGATGTTTCAGGAAATAAACTGCACATCAGATGTTCCATCGATTGCTTACATAAGAAATATTTTTGTGCGCGGTTAAGTATATCCATTCTCCAGGTTTGGAGTAATAACTGAGTAATGTCAACTGCCAGAAAGGGACGCATGCTTGTGAAAGTGCTAAGGAGACATTTTGAGTGTTACAATTCCGGCAAGTGGTACCACACGCAAATTAGGGCAAAGTCGGATGAATTTCCAAAGGTACTGAAAAAAATCGAAAGGTCAAACAAAATATTATGCAACCAAACCACTTGTGAAAATGGCTAAATTTTCACAATTTGGCCGCGAAAAGGCCCTGGTTGATACCATTGAGCAACAACGTGAAACCGTGTTTTCTGGAGATTAAACTATCGATGATTCGTATTGGGTTCCAGTAGTGGAAACTCTGCAATTTTTGTTTATGTTCACTTGATGATTTAGAACGGGGTACCAGCAAGTCAACGAAAGTTGCGTCGACATTGACGAGTGCATGACGGGCGTCGATGCGTGTCAAGAACCAAACAACAGAAGCCAATGTGTGAACAATGAAGGAAGCTTTCGATGCTATTGCAATGCAGGGTTTACTGGCAATGGAACGGTAATCGCTGAAAGTTTTTCTTTTTTTCAGTTGGAATGCATAAACGCATAGCACCAGTTCGCAAATACTTACAAAGTCATAGCAAAACGGTTCATTTTTGCCTATCTAAAATGTTTGATTGTAGATATCTTGTTGCTTCACTTTTTTTCACGCATAGGGCGAGTTGAGTATGTAAGTAATTTTTAAATGTTGTGAAAAACTGAAAATTATAGTTAATATAATGCTTCCGCTTCTTTTTTTAAAACAGTGCAGTGTTTAAATAAGTTATCTGCCGAAGAAAATGGATAAAAACAGTTGTTAAGTTAATAAGAAATAAACAAATTACCTCTTCTTTTGCGTCCCCTCATACCTGATATAGTTGTTCAAAATATTGCAACACTGAATTATTACATCGGAGAAATTCTCTGCAAGTTACAAAGTTGATCATGCCCTGAAAATTTTTTCAAACATTTTTTTTTCTGCGTTATGTAAATTTATCGCATGAAAAATTGCTGGAGGTAAACAATTAATGAAGAAATGCGTAAGATCATAACTGATCAAAAGAAATGGAGCTGAACTAGCGCTTAGAGCTATGTCATCTGCGCATAGGACCTTTCAATTTGTGTTTTTGGCCAACGCACTGCGTTTGTATAGTTTAAGTTTGAGATTAAACATTGCTGAAATTTCCCGACGTCAGTGATTCTGTGACTGTATTCAGTAAGCTTAATTCGAAACACAAAGATGGTTTGACTGGGAGTTAGTAATATTTTGTAAGAACGTCGAAAGACCCAATTTACAAGAATTTACGAGTTGCAACTACTTTACTGGAGTAAAATCAGGTTTACTTCTATGCACCTAACCTCGAGTCAGAGTATTCTAACCTGTGACTCACCTTGAATTTAGACAAAAGCAGTAATCAAATGAAAACTAAAAAATGTATAAACCACGTGTTTTTGCGTGACTCAGAATATGTTTTAGTTGACAATCCCTTCACTCCAAGAAACTCAAAAAAATGTGTGAATCAAATAAAAATTGTTCCAAACCCAGGCAAATGACTCGTTTTGAGTAAAAACTAAAATCAGTTGAAAAAACCTGGGACTGGAATTTACTTGGTAGGCTTGTGCAAGCCGAACATTTATGTTGAATTCAAGTATATGACTCGACCACACTTGTCACGGTGAAAACATGCTTTGCTGTCATTTGCACAAATGCTACGAAATTGTCGAGAGTTTAGACGAAAAGTCTGTTTTCTTCGTAACTTATGTAAAATAAGAAAGTGTGTTGTAGCTTCCTAGGGACACATCGTGTTCGTTGTATCGTGTTGTGCGCTTGCGAGATCAATATTTGAATTTTGGAAACCCTTTGTTGTAGCTGTGCCAAGATATTGATGAGTGCGGCACAGGAAACGGAAGCCTCTGTGGCACTAACGCTCAGTGCAATAACACAGTTGGAGGATACTATTGCCCTTGCAACCCTGGCTACGAGCTGGTGAATGGGAGCTGTGTCAATATCGGTGGGTGAACTCTACTGTTTTTCATGAGCGTTTCGTTGTGTCGTTTTGCTCTCTAAAAAAGGCTAAGCTTTTTCCAGCTACGAGAGTAAAACTGCGTTTGATTAATTATACAATGGTTGCAAGTCTGCGATGACCGCTTGGATTGGACGAAGCAATATATAAATAAAAAAAAGCACTAGCGATTTCCGGAATTTGTGTTGTTCTTGGCAAACGAACTGCGCGGATGTGTGCAATTTAATTTACTTTTAATTTCCACCTACTGTTGGTGCTGTTGCTGAAATTTACGACTTTGTTCCTTAAAAGCTTAAAATGCGAATATTTAACAACCTCGCGTATTTAGAGGGCCTTGGTGCTACTCAGTACTCTTCGCTTTACGCTTCATTGCGCAGATGAATGCAGTAACTCGACACTGAACAACTGTGCGGGAAACAACACTTCGAATTGCACGGACACGGACGGCAGTTTCACGTGTTCATGCTTGCCTGGATTTTCCGGCAATGGTTTGAGCTGCGCCGACATTGACGAGTGCGCGTCCCAGTTGGACGAGTGCTCGAACGTCACATCGTCATGCATGAACAACGTTGGATCTTACTATTGCAAATGCGAGACGGGCTACCAATAGTGAGTTCCGGCTTGGCACTTTGGCAAAGCAGACTGTCAGACCAGCTATTGGAAATGTGGTTGAGTTTTTTGGAAATGTCAGTGGCTGGAGAATTTTTTACACAAACGTTTGCGATGACTGCACGTCCAGTCTTTTGAAATAAACATGCTGGATGTATTAACATATTGTTAACAGTTGTGTGGTGCTAATCCCACTTTCCTGGCAACTACTACTTGCGCTTGTCGTTGCAGATACCAATTTTTTACTACAATTGTTTATTTTGGCTCACAGCAACACATCTGCGTGACTAACGTGACGTGACGTTCGCCCTGTTAGATTCTGGGTATTTTTGGTTACACCTTGTTTTATCTTTACAGCCCGAATGGGACAACCGACCGCTTGATTTGCGAGGATGTCAACGAATGTGAAACGGGTGTCGACAATTGCGACAACCAAACGGAAATTTGCGAAAACGTACCCAGTTCATTCAACTGCTCTTGCAAGTGAGTCACATACAGTTTAGCTCGCCACCAGAGCGTATCAGCTAGGATGACTTACTCTGCATGTCATAAGTGCAATTTGATTACTTGCTTGAAAAGGGATAAGCATTTTGCCGGGAGCTCTGTTCCTGGAAAATGCCCGTTTTGTAATTGCGAGGAATGATTAAGTTAAATTACGCTGGTATACAAAAAAAAAACTTTTTTTGAGATGTTTCAGATCTGTGAATTGNTTTTGAATGTTTCGAGGCTGCTGAATTCAAAAATGAAATCAGTTTCTCTCTANCACGTCAAGATTTTTTGCAATATCACAATTTTAGTTTAAAAAATGGCAAAAATGCTATCCGAACACTATAGTTACCCCTTTAAATGATTGTCACGGCAATGAAAATAATTTTAACACTTTGAACGCCATATCACGTTCCTGAATGTGCAGTTTTTTTACGCAGATCGCTACACCACGTTCCAGAACGTTGTGCAGTTCTTTGCGCTGATCGCCAAGCCACGTTCCAGAATGTCTAACTGCACAGGGCGGACGTGCGCTGCACATAATCGTGGCGATCAACGTGACTCGACGCGCCAGACACTGTGGCGTTGAGTGTTAACTTGTTGTTCCTCTTAATTAACACTGACATAACCTGTTTCATCACTTAGGTTAAAAGTGTCTTCAATGAAAAAAAATACTCCAGCAATCCTGATGTATTTTGCTACATTTGTGGAAGTTTTACACCAACAGCACAAAGACAGTCTATCAACGGACGTTGTGTAAAGAACCTATTTTGCTGATTTTAAAATCAAGCTTAGAAATCGAGATAAAGCATGGGTTCCACATAAAGTCTGTAGGGCCTACAAGTTGAGTAGACATTTTGAGATCATGGTCCTACGGAAAAAATAAACACCTTCTTTTTGGCATTCCAATGATCTGGAGGGAACAAATAGACCATGTTGCAGATCTTTACTTCTGAATGGTAAATGTGAAAGACTTCAATAAGAAAAATAACAGCTAATCCAATATCAAAACTTCAATTTAGCTTTAAGGCCTGTTCCACATGTTGTGGATGCATCCAAGCCTGTATTCAACTGCCTTCCCGATTGTGAAGACGATACACCCAGATATTCTTAATCTTCAGCAGATGTTGACATGCCTGTCGATAGTTTTAGCAAAAGTTGTTGGTTATTGCCTGCCTCTTTATTTGACCAGTCTGAAAAAAATGACTTAATTCGTGATTTGCATCTACCCAAACAATCATCTGAGCTGCTGGCATCAGGATTACAAGAAAAACAACTACTTCATCCTGGAACCAATACCACATTTGATCAAAACAGAGAGCAATAATTTTTTCACTTTTTCTCTTTCAGTTATGGTCTGTTATATTTCCATGATCTAGAATCCATCTTAGAGGTAATGGGTTTGACACAATAAAAAGATGAAGAATGGAGACTTTTCATAGATAGTTCAAAGTAAAGTCTTAACTGAATGTCTAATAGGTATGGATACATTCTTATATGGCAATAAAAAATATGGATCCATACCTATTGGACATGCAGTGAAGCTTAAAGAAGAACATGAAACCGTCAAGATAGTTTTGCAAATGCTTTTCATCTGTTGTACACAATTTGATTGGAAAACTAAATCATCTAACTACTAAGGTTTGATCAATGAGTTTTGGCAAGTTACCACATGTTGGGATGCAATATGAGCATCAAGCTGCATTATTTGAAATCTCAGACACATTTCCAGATCACTTGGGTGATGTCAGTGAAGAATAAAGTGAGCGTTTTCACAACGACTTCAAAATTACGGAGGATCGTTATCAAGGATAGAGGGACACACTCATGATTGCAGACTATTGCTGAGGCCTAAAACGAGACTGCCCCAGTAAATCATATGACAGAAAATCACTGAAACACAAATTTTTAAGTTTTGTAAATCATGATTTACTGCAACTACTCAAAACTACTAAAAATGGCTTTCTGTTTCTTTTGTGACTAAACACCATCCAAATTAGGTTTGAAAATCTGTAGATGTACATAGGTTTAGAAGTAAATTTTTGGGGGTGCGAAGGATTTTTGCCCAAATTTTCCCAAAGTTTTGTGGAACTTTCCTCACAAAATTTCTCCACAAAGATCAAAGATCATGAAAACCTTTTTTTGGTATGACATCCAAAAAAAGGTTTTCATGTGTTTTTCTGCAAATGTTGGGTGTCATTTTTCGAAATCAAACAACATTAGCCGCCATTTTTGTCCAACTTTTCAGCGATTTTGCTCGGATATTCGACAAATCAAAACTTTTTGGGAATGCGCTTGCACCCCCGGTTCCTGTACCACGTGATGCGCTGAAACTTGAATGTGTGTTTTTTCTCTAGTGTGACATTTTGTCTGTCCATTTGTGCTTAACTTTAACCACATGGTGACAAAATAATGAAATTTAAATCAGCATTGGATTTATTTTAAAGCATCCCCTTTATTTTGAAGCCACGAACAATATGTCGGGCAAACCAAGAACAAATTTTCCATGAGATGTTCATCGCACCGTAGTAATTGGAACAGACCCAATTGTGAATTTGATGAAAATAACAAAGATAAAGTGGCATTGTTGCGGCACTTTTCAAAGTCCCACGGCGACGTAAGCAAACCGCCGATACATAGGCTTGCACCGTTACTTTTGTTGAAGAACCTAACTCCCCTTCTTTAGATTTCACAGACTTGACCCACAAATTAATATTCAAAACATGATCCTCCCACGCGTGAGATAATCGTTTTGTTTCCCTGCCGCTGAACGCTGATGAACTTCAT
>JGI24159J19872_10008423_pt1 | contig 13501 bp, 7 predicted proteins | sample Ectturendosymbi4_FD_19872 | JGI IMG/M metagenome (IMG submission 19872) | reverse complement strand
ATTAGCATAACACACGAACGAATTATAACACAGAAACGAATTAACAAAGCTTTTTGAATATGACAGGAAAGCTGCTCGCGTACCACCTGAAAATCCCTCGCGTACCAGTAGTGGTATGCGTACCACAGTTTGAGAACCACTGCTCTAGGGTTTAGTACAATTTATGGGGGTTGTTTACCTACTTTAGTGATTGTATTGATTTTAAGAATTTTTACTTGGTTTGTTAAAAACTGTAGGGGATAGGTAAAACAAAAAAAACATCTGACAAAGGCCAGGGTTTCGTTCTGCTTACCAATGCAAGTTACAACAAATAAACCATAATATGTTGATTCTTTGTTGCTATAAAAATAAATAGAGTCTACAGCAACACTTCGAAAGGGTTGCCAGTGTTTTACATGAAGCATACCTTCTAAATTGCGCAATGATTACTTTCGCGACCTTCTGACCTAATCACCCCTTCAGTTCAAAGCAGTTGATAGCACAAGCAATTCTGAACTTGTGAAAACAAGATTGTTTCTGAATCACAAACGGCGGCTTTTGCTAAAACAATGTTTTAGCATTTGTGTAGTATATTCACGTCAACATCAGTGACTGACAATGGTACGAAGGGCCATTTTTCGTGACCTAAAAAATTTGATGATATGACTTTATTTTTCAAAAAATGTGACTTTATATGACAAAACAAAAATGACTGAGCTAGAACATTGAACTATTGTACAAAGAAGCATTACCAGCGAAAATAGGCATTTAAGAGATGGTAGCCCATGGTTTCGTGAAACTCCACTAAAATAAATAGCTCAAAACATGAGCAAACGTATTGTTTGGTTTGAAGCAAATTGAAAACATGCATGGACAATGGTTTATTGCTCTGGGGAAGCAAGAACGCAATGCATTTCTAGGCAGTGCATTACATTTCATCCAAATAACTTGGTTCACCTACGTCTTTGCCAACATTAGCAGGGTGCCCAAGTTGGTTCAATTTGCAGGATGCAGCTTAGACCTAGCGGTATAGTAGTTTCACCCGATCTTGTGAGATTGTTTCAATGGTTTCCTTATTTAATTAGATTGAAAATATGCAAAATATGACGTTATGACCTAGCATGGAAAATATGACTTTTTATGACTTTATAACTTTTATTATAGACTTAGTAAGGGTGCGATTTTTGTTTTAAAATTCGTTTCATAGCCTTCTGAAGCACAGAAAAAATACGACTTTTATGACTTTAAATGGCCCTAATGATAAGGATGAAAGGTAAATATAGGCCTATACTGTAAGAAGAACACATGTTTCATTTCCTCCGGCAATTACTTTAGAAACAACACCTTTAAACACAAAAACCGTGGGAATGTTTATCATCACTTGTTTTGCCACAATGTCCAACTGATAATTGCCAAATTTCATATCCTGTTTTATTTGGTAAACGTTTTGGTAAGTTAACCTGCATTTATCGTCGATTACGCACTGATGCATCCACTTAAAAATCACACAGTCAACATTAGTCAAACCCTTTTATCAAAACTTCTCACCAAGGAACAGTTTGATATAAGTTCGCAGATAACGGATTGGTTTCAGGTGCCAACGTCTCCACTTAACTATAAAGGTAAAATTTTAATCAATTTCAATTAGTATTTGATTGCGATATTTTAAAGTCTTTATTACTGCGGGCAGGTTGTAAAAAGACTGTATTACTCTGCTTTCATGTGCGCCTGATTCTATGTAGTAGATCTGGTTTTAACCCAGCCCGATTCTATTTTGATCAGTCGTTATAAAAGCATGGGTAGCAATGCTGGGCATTTGTACTTACGAGTGAAATTAGCAATATTACGCCACGTGGGGCCACGTAACTTTTAACAAGAAACCAACGAGGTTCCCGCACTCTTGAACATAAAAGCGTCTAGTCGCGTTCTGCCATTACTTCCTCCTCAGCTTCGGAAGTTTTGCTACGTGATGTAATCGCTAGAAAAAATCCCCTTTGAAGAAAGTTGTGACACATGTCTGGGATCATTTTGTTTGACTCACTCAAGCGTCACCAGCATGCAGCGGGTTAACAAATTGCCGTTGCCCAGCTTGTTTCCTTGATGCAACTCTATGCGTGTGATTTCGAAGTGAGAGAAAATGGGTCAGCGTGGACTCAGTCTTCAGATGTTCACCACGCTGCCATTTGCTTTAAGTTTGTTTCCAAAACTTTTTCTCCCGTTAGGTGAACTGCAGTGAACATAAATAGGACTGCAGCAAACTCACACGTTTGCCAGTTTAGAAATCTATTTACCATGTAAAATAGTATCAACTAAAAGAAATTTTGTTTTCAGTCTCAGGTATGCACGTTTAGCCAGAAGAGTACACAGCTGGTGAAGGTAATAGCTCATAGAAAATAATTCGCTTGTTAGGACTTGTGATTTGTTTTTTTTTTGGTTTTTATGCAAGAGTGACATCGACTGGTTTTATTCTCCAAAATGGTATCATGCAGAACAGATAGATCAGTCTTGTAGTTGACTACTTTCCAAGAAAAGATGTGCGAAAATTTACCTGGACCTTTTTATTGGAAAGCTTGATATGTTTTCAAATACAGGTTAACTTTCGAGTCATTTCGCAAAACTCACATCGATTAAGTAAAAAATGTTTCTATTGTTTTTAGATCGAATTAGAAAGCAAATCAGAAAAATATTAAATTACACTCAAAGCATATCAGGTCCAGCGACAGAAAATCAGAAAACGTTAACGAGATGAAAGAGGCAATGATAAATGTTTTGTTAGACTATCAAACCAGTATCGGAAGCCTTGTCTATAACCACATGGTTGTCCCGTGACAATGGTACTGATTGCCAGCGAAATTTGTGGTTAATGTTCAGTGCGACAACTGAGTGCAGATTCTCAGCAAATTTCCACTCGTACCTCTTTCCTGCTTTTAGAGTGTCATTTTGTTTTGATTGTCGGACTTAATTGAGCTGTTGCTCTGTATTGGTAGCGACCTTTTGACCGCTGGGCTGTTGTATCGAGTCCTTCACGTTTCGATCAAGGAGTATAAGATCCGCTCATAGCAACGTTAGACAAATTTGCATTAACCCGGCATCTGTTGATCGAGCAAGTGTACCAGCGCTTCTTGAGCAAATAGGAGAAAAAAGACCGGTCGCTGTCATTTTCATAAAAACCTTTGGATGTAGATAACATGAAGCTCATGGTTAGAATTGCGTTTAATCATCTTCCCTTCTTAGAATTTATTTCGAAGTCCATTAACACTGTTTCTAACTCTAACAGCAAAAGTGCACATCCCAGGCCGAAACAGTGGTTGTGGCAGCAACTGATTGATGACTTTTAATGACTGGAGTTGCTTGATTTGAGGCTGCTGCAGGCATTTCTAATGTTGCTCTTTTTCTGAATTTAAATTGCCAGCAAAATTGTAAAATCGAGCATTTCATAGTACGTCCATGAAAGCTGATTTTGTTGCCATGAAATCGAAAAATACGCAGTTTTGCTGTTTTCAAAAACATTAGTCGCAAGTGACTCTTTACAATATTGCCATGATTTCTACGAGGTTTTTAGGTATTTTCTCCTCCGTGAGCGTTATTACCTCCAGCAGCGTCAGTAACTGCTTCTGACGGAAGCAGTGGTTTCCGAACTGCGATTGGCGCACACGAAGCAAGGGTTCGCACCGCAAGCTGCACCGTCTGCTTGCATGACGAACTGGACGGCAGCATTTCGGCATTACTGATAAGGGGTCAATTGCACTCCAAAGACGATTTTTGTTTTTTAACCCAAAATCTGAAATCAGATTTTATCCATCATGTCTGGCTTTCAAGACATTGCATTTTCTTTGAAACTAAACAATTTGTCGGTGTTGGAGATCAGCGAGAAGAAAGTTGAGGTTCTTGGGCAATGAAAAAATAAGAAATGCCAAAATCGCAAATGGTGTTGACTTTTTTGTCAGTTGAGAAATGTTTGCGAAGTCATCAATCCGCTGCTATAATCCGGGTTAATAACAGCAGTGAAATTTTGTTTATGAAGCACCAAACGGGCTGGTGGGTTGTTAGTTTTCAGCTGATGATTTTTCAGATCTCTAGTTTAGATCTCGAAGTTTCAGGTCTCGGTTTCGTATTTTTGAAGCAGTCTCGGTCCCAAAGTTCGAACCAAGTTTTCGTGTACGTCAGGAGTTGGCAAACTACGGCTAGTTGTTCAATTCCAGCCAGCCTTTTTGTCCAACCGGCCAGCACATCCCAGTTTCTCACGCATCAGGCCTCACTGTAACCTGGTACCAGCATGTACCCGTTAATCTTCCTTTAAATGTCGCGTCGTAAAAGCGCCAGGTTTTCGTCTCGGTCGAGTGACAAGGTTCGTGCCTTTTTACCTTCAAAGGAGGAAGCTTGTTTAATGCTATATATATGTTTGTTTTGTACACCAAGTTGTCAGATAAAACATAACCATTTTCTTTGATATAGATCACTTAATGTTTAACTGTTGATATGTTCCGAAATATAACTCTTCTGTTTTGTAATATTTTGTTGTGACGTTTAAAAATTGTTGTCCCTGCTTGACAAAAACTTTGAATGTGGTCCTTTGGCTAAAATGTTTGTCCACCTCTGGTCTAAGAGGTTAGGCATAGGCGTAGGAAGCGGGATGTAAGGCTGAAGCCCCCGACTATTTTGATTTCGCACAAAAGTAAAAAATACTTTATATCGATTTGAAATCTTATTTTTTAATATTTTTTTGTCCATTTAATTTTTTCTGTCATTTTAATGGGGTGAAAATTGCATTGCATGAGTCTTTGCATTTACTCAATGACGTTTAAGCGTAAAAAGTTTTGAAAATGTACTTTTTCGGCATGAACATACTTACCCTGTCCAAACGATGTAGCCCAGCAGATTTTCGGCTCCCTATGCCTGACGATTGAAGTGTCGACTGCAAAGCATATTCGCGCAAGTTCAAGGCGCGCGGCCACTTTCTGTTTCCGCAAGTGGTTGATTTGCGTCATCCTACGTGTTGTTTTGTAAATTTATTGCAACTGCCCAGCAGTGCAGAATCTAATCAGCTGGATCGATACTAAACACAAAAATCTAAAGGCTTGCCGGGCAAGTACCTGTCGAAATAGAATGCTGTCCAAGCAGAGTATCACTTATAGCATAGAAAGTATATATTTCGCCTTTGCTAAGAAAACATCATCAGCTCTAGTGCCGTCAGAGCAAATACAAAGTCAGAGAACAAAGCAGACCGCAGCAAAAGTTTGACTAACATTTTGAAAAACTTGATATATAGTTTAAGTGTTAAAGGTGGGCTACCTTTGCACATCCTCCCTGACCGTTAATAACCTTTGCAAACAAGGTTTGAGTGGTGCCGGTTCCGCATCGCTGGTTTTATCATCAAAATCATTATTTTGCTTCTCACAGATTGACGCATTAATTTCACTGCGCGTCGAAATAAACAGACTTTAGTGCAAATGGTGTTGTTTGAATAGATCGCTGAAACAAGTATGAGCACGACCAAAAAGCACGACGTTTTTGTTTCTGTCCCTATGCGACATAAAAGTGTAAACGAAGTGCCTGGAATCGGAAAAGCGCTCGGTGACCGTTGCATTGAAAACAACATCAGTCAGGTATTATCTGGTATGGCTGCCAGGCGTTTCGTATATATTTTTAAAAAGTTGAACTGGCAAACGTTCCAGACGTGGTGTATCTTTTGTTTTATTTTGTTTCGTTGACGTTTGCCGTTGGGCCTTTTAAAATATATCAGTTAGGTATTGTTTGGTTGATATAGGAAAAATTATCAATTCATCGAAATCTACACAATCTGCTCATTGGTCTATCTATTCTTTTATTTACCTGTTTATTGTCAATGACTCTGTTGACTTAGTATATCTGTTTATTCATCCAACCAGCTACACACCCAGACCCTGCTTACTTGTACATTTCTTCCTTTCTAACCGCACAAACACCCGATCTATCCATCTATCTATCTACTCCCGCGGCTGTCTACCTAATCATTTATTCATCTTCTCTTTATTTCAGTTGCTTTCAAAATCATATTTTCGGATTTTGTGAAAAGAAATTTGAAACGTTTTTTCCATTTACGTGATGTATATTTCACGTTTTCGGCACCGGTGTCGAGCGAAATTTCTAACTTGCGAAATTTCTGACTTCACGTCATGTGCGCATGCGCAGAGAAATATTCTACATATCAAATACGCTGAGAAAACTTTCTAGAAAGGAAAATCACAAAAAAGCGCTTGTTTTTTTGCCAAACAGATGTTTTTCTTTTCGCACAGGCTCGCGACCTTCTCGGAGAATTCTTAATTCGTAAAATGAACCCGAGCCTATGCGTGGAGTTCATGCGCAAGGAATTTGGAGCCAACACCAAACACGCTGCAGACGCATTCAACGCTATGCAGGAATGGTGCAGGAACTTTCTGTGATATATCAGGACGTGGGAATGAATGTTGGCATCTTTGGTTTCGGAAAGTGTCTTTTCAGGGTAACTGCATCAGTGCCAGGATGGGAGCAACTTCCAAAACAACCAGCTATTGTGTGTTACTTCGATTGTGAAACTTGCTGCCTCCCTTTGCTGCTGACAACTGTTTGTCACAATCATTTAGTAACGTTCCCAGTGCTTGTCGCCCAATGTTTTGTCCTCGAAAAGAGGCGTCTTGGTGAAGGTACTTTCCTGCTGATAAGTTCAGCCTTTGGGTATAGGTGTATTCAATCGGGCCAAAGGAGCTATTCCCCTTAATTTCTAGCATGTCTTGTGCTTTTGTGCCTCGAAAGGGGCTGGCCGAAACCAAATGCTGTTATTCGCTTCAAAGTCAAAATATTTAGCTCCTCCCAAAATTTTGGGGTGGCTGCGCTTCTGTCTATAAGCGATTTAGAAATATTTATTGAAACTTCCTATCAACGCAGGTGAAGTACAAGTGCTCAGAAACCAAGAACTGTGCAAGCCAAGAAATGACAGTGGCCTTTTTTCGAGTTTCATTTAAATAAAATAAAATATAAATTGGAAAAACGACAGGTGGCAAAGAAAGAAAACTGTACTTTCTCGCAAAAAGTAGCTAACCTTTAATGATCTAAATGCATCTTTTATGCTGAAATACTTTGGCTTGAAGTAAGTTTCAGCTTTCGATAATTGAAAGCTTTCGCACGTTTAAATACTGAGCGATGTAACGCATTTTTAGAGAACGTAAAAAACCTCGACATACCAATTTTCATATTTAACCTCGAAGGACCTCGAAAGCTAGAGTAGTGGCTCGAGCTTTTTCAGCCATAACTCGACGAACAATCGCCTCTGTACACGTAAAAATATTTGTTTTCTCTCGAAACATCCCTTCACGTGCGAATCATTGCGTTTGAAACAATCCAGCAGTGTTGGAAAACTTAGAACATTTTGTGCAGCGAATGTAGGTTCTGCAGTTGCCCTGCTGGCATTGCAAAACTCATATTTGCGATGTGTGGAACATTCGCCGTGTGGTGCCAAACGTACTGTATTATATACTTTACCGCCTTTTTATATAGCCAACAAAGTGTTCTCGCGACGCGTTTACACACGTGCAAGCCCTCGTGTTGTCACCAATCAACAGTAAACTATCGAAGCCAGTGAGGTGGCTTAACTCTCACGCTATCTCAACAGTGCATTGGATCTATTCTACTCCCAATGAACAAGATTCGATATGTGCGCTGCACTCCCAGAACAACATGATTGAAACGAAATTGAGAAGTAACAAGTGACCAGCATTGCTATCTATCCAGAACTATTTCTGGAGCAAAGAAAAGCTTACAGTTGACCAGTGGCGCTTTACAGATTTCGTTTCAGCAAGAGTGCTGAAAACATTATGTTTTGGACGTCGCTTTGCTTCTGCAGCAAACTAAGAAAAATTCGTAAATATATTTCATAGAAGCTTTTATCTTACTTGTGATAGCGGTCAACCAGGCCCACGGCCCCAAACTGGGAACCAACCGTTAGCTCTTGCTACAGCCTGCTCTTCGCCAAGACATGAATGCAAAACCAGCTTGCTTGTGTAAGTTGCTTCGTTATAACTTCTGTCTTTGTTTACTTGCTTACTTTTCTCGGATCTGTATTTCTACACAATTACGTCTCAAAGTACATATTAACATTCCCTTTTCTCCAGAATTATGGCGAGATTCTGGTCTACAGTTCTGTGAAGGAAAGTGCTTGAGATTTCACTCGCCCCATTCCAGCCCCAGAATAACTTGTCATCCCTGGAGATAAACGGCAGCTGCAATTTTCTCCAGCCAGAGCGTTAATAGTGCTATTTCACTATTATGACGTCAATAATTCTCAATTATAGTTAGAAGTACTTCAACCACCACGATCAGGAACACTAGACAGCGCCATTTGACCCAGGTATCGCCCTCTCTGCCCTCCCAAATGGGGGATAACGGGACAGAGGATCCTTTTTCATAAACAGTATCACAGATAATTTCATGGTCTGTTGAAGATTGACATGAAACCATTTTATTGCAGTTTTTCGCGCATCCAGAAGACTTAGAAGGGATTTATATAATTTCTTTATATTTTTGTGGTCAAAATGCTTGCAGAACACTTAAATGCGACAATCATCTCAATTATTCAAGTATGTACTTTCTACGATGGGTGTAAGCAAGAAATCGATCAGCAAATTTTTAATAGGAAATCGATTTCACGTAAAATTACGCATCCTCAGTCCTTATTCAAATAGAAGTAATACCGTAAATGTTTCAGAAAGAGCATCGTTCGGAGCTGTTAAAACAGTTTCGGCGCTGTGTACTGGCCTACGTTTAAAATCGTACTTTTGAGCAGAGCGCCAGACTTCATTATAACGTACTTCATTTTTTCTCGCCAAAAGGTGCCAGGTAATGTTTTGTGTCCTTGCCCGTACGTTTTACCACGTACAAGTCCCTTGCTATTGTTGCTTAACGTGGCACAAGACTCGTACAGATTTTTCTCTTCTTAATCCTCACTTGAGGTGAAGTTTTTATGGCGTAATCTTTTTTCACGTGGCAAAGTTCTGAGCAGGTAGTTTTGCCGTGCCTCTATTTCTAACATTCCTCAATCGAAATATTTATAGGGGCATACAATCATGTATTCACCCCGAGCGTCATCAGACCTCTGCACGCCAATGGAATTGGAGACGATTCATGTTGTAGTAAATACCAAGGCGTGTCATGTACTCGTCATGATGCACGGTTGTGAGAGAGATTTCGTAAAATTGCATAAAAGGTTAAAACTCAGTGGTGGTACCACATCGATCCAAACACTCGCAAGGAAGAATGTGGTTACTAACAACGCGTGCCTAGTGAAGAAATTTATAAAATTGACAATAGAAAAGAAAAATTGGAAATGGTCTCGTGCATCTGACAAAGTCAAGCAGGTGAAGAAACTTGAGCTAGTTTCCTAGTCAGCAAGGCAATACAGACAGTTTGGATTGTTGAAAAAAAGGATTCGAAAAAAACAAATATCAGAAAATGCAAGGGGCATTGCTTAAATGCTAAAAACAAGGTGGGCTGTTTGAGGCACTTAATATCCGCAGGCTAAATAATCTCAAAGAAGACGAACTGTTTGTGGAAATTTCACAACTTCCTGTGACAACTGCCTCGGCCTGTTTGAATGTTTTCTCCAAAATGGAAAAATTCTCGCTGGCTAAATTGAAGCATTCAATCAGGAATGCTATGAAAACAGAACCCGAACCAAATAAAGATGCGAACAGGCTTTTAATCTCGGTTTTAATGTGATATTTTTAGATGCAACGATAAAAAAAATATTCATTCGAAGCGTCAATCTATTTTCTTTTCACTCTATTTCTTTTTGTCGGATTACGTAGTTTTTCATTTGTGTAAAGCGTCGGTTTTTATCATTTATTTTGCAAATAATGACCACGAAATCATGATTATAGGTCTAAAATACTTTTCCAAATTGACTATTACAGTACAAGGACATACAAATTACATCTTGCGTTCCCGAAAACCATAAATAAGACATATCACAACCATATGTACCCTCTAAGGTGCGCAACTATATCACCAGACCATTTGCGCAGTGGAATCTCATTCTTGCCCACTTGCAACATTCCAAATTTAATATCGTATATATATTGCTTAGCCCCTTTTACCGCTTAAAACGCTTCATTGGTTGTGCGTGGGCATGGTTGCGCAATTGCATGCGCACTAAAACAAAAATTTCCTCAATGTAAAATTTTTTTAGAGGAAACACTGGTCGCAAGCAATTTTTCTGAAACACTTTTCGGAATTTTCAGAACATGTCGATTTTATGCACCTTTTGGAAAAAGAGGTCTGACCAAAATAGCAATATCACTTCAATTTCGATGTTAGAAATGGGATCTAGGGTACCATTTGTCCCAGAAAAATACTTGTTGATTTTAAGTCTTCTCGAAAATTTGCAGATTTATTCAATCTTAATTGAAAAAAATCTTGTGCTTTATTGCTGCGCCGGAACCTTTTCTCTGGCAAATTTTGGTTGCGTTGTTGACAGCAAAATTGATTTTGTAAAAACGCGCATGCAAATGGACTCGGCTGCATGGCAAGTGTCATTCGCAATGAGCTTCATGATCATCCTTTTTCTGGTTTCCTGTTGGTAATGGCCTTAGCCAACCTCGACCATCCTTCTCATTAGAGATAAAATATCTCATATCAGTTTTGATACACTTCTCGCATTCAAGGCTCACAATCCTCAAATATGTGCTTTCCAATAGGTCCATTTATCAAATATTTTATTGACTAATAGACTAAAATGATCGAAATGTTTCTAAGAAATTAATGACCCCAAAAAACGTGTTTATTTTCTTTTATGAAACGAAGAGAAAAAACAAACTGAAAATTAAAATGAAACAATAACTTTTCATTGCTGAATAGGTTTTACAAACCATTTAACAGTTCATCCATGAATTTGTTAAATTGCAATATTAAAAAATGCTAAAAGTTTCTCTGTTATCACAACAAGTAGAGAATTAATAGAAAAAACTACTGTACAAAATACAAATTACGGATAACACAACTATAGGGACAATTATTACAGTTAGAGGCATTAAACTACCTTCAAAAATTAAAATTTAGGATATTTGTTTTTCCAGGAATGATTACAACTCTAACGTCTGTGCTGGTTAAAACGTTAATGTTCTTTTACGTACCGTAACTATGCGCAACAGCATATTAATAATTTCACCTTCAAAAATGACAAAGTACCAAGGCATATTCCTAAAAGTTGAAACAAACGGTTTCACGGAATAAATCTGGTCCATGCTATTCCTTACTCTGCAGTAGTCTTGTCGCGCTAAGTATCACACAACAGTTAGCATAGAGATTTAAGGTTTTTGCTTGTCCAGAAAACGTAATTTCTTGACAATGATAGTATTTGTGGCAACACCAACCAGTATTTCTTAAATTCGCATAATTCATTTTGTCTAATTATGTTTTGCAGGTTATCACACTTCAAACACAAAACCTTCCCAACCCCAATGGTTTTGATCTTTACAACAGGATTGCAAAAGCCACTGGGGGCCTAGTAACCGTAACTGATAAAAGAAACTTGGAAGCAAGCACGAGTCTATTTAAAAGCCTAACTGCTCAAGGGCAGGTGAATATCGTTTTGCTGTCATGTAAATAAATCTTTTTGTTTTTATATTTTCAGAAAATTGCATGTTCAAGTTTGTTACTGCCGCAGGAGTCAAACTAAAACGTTGTTGCTATGACCCAAAAAACTGAGTTTTTCAAGAAAATTCAGCGCAGAACACGATATAAGCGTAAAATATTTACAAGATTTGTTATTCTCAGTTGCTCAAACATTTATTGGAACGAAGTTGGATTAATAGCAGTAGTGAACACTAACTTTCCAGAAACATCACATGGGTTAATATTAAAAGTGGACAAGAACTTCTAGAACATTCACACATAAGCTGCAGCACACAGGAAGCATTTTTACACACGCAAGCAGTGCCAAAACTGCAAAATGTTTAGTTGACGAGATGAGCAAATGGCGACTCAAATGTTTAAAAATTACCTTTTCATTACCGACAAAACCACATTCCTCCAGAGTTTTTATAATTGAAAATTTGTGAAGCGCATTTATTAACTTTTAGTAATTGAAACAAGAAATAAATCAAACTCAGTTTTGGTTGCTTTTGAAATACTTGTGACAACTTCACTGATTGAAGAATACATTGGAGCGTCACTCATATGTACTGCGCTTATTCACGGACTGAAATTGTTGTTCAGGAAACTAGGAAGTTTTCACATTGAATTATAGCAAGCTTACGTTTAGTTGTTTCGGTGGTACGTAATCGTTTAGTGGAGGGAATAAAATATAGAATAGTAAACTATAGAATAAAAGTACAGGAAGAAGTTATTTGCTGAAAAGTACCTGCTGTAATTTTAACGTTCCAATTTTTAAAAACGTTTTTTAGAATGATTGTTGCTGTCCCTGCACCGGTATTATGAGTTTTGTCATGGTGTGCTTTCTTACCGTAGCTAGTTGAATGAAAATTAGCATATCACTTATCATGATGATGTAAACAGTTTCTGGTCTTACAAAACACATCTATTCTGTTTTATTGCAGTTTTCCGAAGGCGATTTGTCCTTGCATTTGCGTTGTGGTCAGACTTTTGTTGTAGATATTTTTTTTTACAAAAAAATTCATGCATGGCCAACATCAAACGAAACATTGCTGATGTTTGTTTAATCACTGACATTTTGTAAAAGCATTGTTGATATTTTTTCGAAACCACTTCTGCAGATAAAAGTGGTGTTTAATAATATTTTTTGGTGAAAAACTTTTGAAAGCATCCTGAAAGAAAAATCTTAGGATTATAAAACTTCTTTTTGCATCTCTACCGGCAGTTCTCGAGAAGTATTGTGATTCTTCAGGTAAAACTAGCTATTGGAGTTGACAGCACAAAATCAACTGTCGATTTTGAAGTAGACTCATCGATCTCTGAAGTTACTCTTTTGTTAACTGGAAAAACTGGAAACCTGAACTTCAGCCGCATCGAAAGAGGCGGTAAGCGTTTGTTCACAACAACATAAATCAACCACATGGTTGAGCGGTATAGCCAATTAGTGAGAAAATAAATCTACAATGCGTTGCAAAGGCATTGAACAAATGCTGTCTTGATAATTAAACTCTAAACGTAAGCGCCTGATAATTACCGAAATTTACTCGAAAATGTCAGTGAAACTGCCAGGAAAAACTTCAACATAAAATGGTGAAGTGACGAAAAATATAAGGAAATTTTTATAATATGACGTACGGAGAATCGGTTTAAGTTTAAGCGAAAGTGTCGAAGGTCTATTAAAATCATTTCCAAAAAGCGGTAACTGAATCGTCTCTCTACTATAGCTATGAAATTTAATTTGAAAAAAAGCACGTTGCACCTTCTCGAACTTGATGTCCGTTTTACGTTTTTTGTCAAAATTATGAGCTCTTTTTAGTGCACTTGATCGTCAAAACACTGTCACCATTTAATTTTTCCCAAAACCAGTTGGCCAGGAAAGCGGTTGCTGGGGTACTGATTG
>JGI24159J19872_10008420_pt1 | contig 13505 bp, 10 predicted proteins | sample Ectturendosymbi4_FD_19872 | JGI IMG/M metagenome (IMG submission 19872) | reverse complement strand
CGATCGGAAATCCCGAGCGGCATGCGCGCAAAGCTTCGCACCGTGGCAGCAAGCAACAATAGAGATCATGCTCGCAATCTCTCTTATTATTGCTTGCTCGCGCTACACATATAATGGTGTTATTCTTCACGCACAAATCTCAGAACCGATCCTGAACACAGACATTTGCCGCCGTGGACCATTACACGTTTTTTGCAGCACCACGGGTTCAACTGACAAAGCGTTATGCTGACGCTTGTATCAGAATGTAAAATCACCCCACCGTTTCTGCTGAGCCCACCATAACCACTGACCAGTATCAGTCGCCTTGAAAACACGCGCAACTGTTGCAAATGCGAAGTCGGTGGAATTACAAACCTAATCCAGAACCACGGCACAGGAATCAGGCCCGTAGCCACGGGGGAGCATTCGGGAGCAGTGCCGCCCTAAATTTTTTTGTGCCCCCCAAATTTTGTTTTATAACAAAAACAAAGAGTTATCCTCCCTAAAGATGTATTTTGCCGTCCAACCTTAAAACCTGGCTATGGGCCTGACTGGCATTAACGCGAATCATCTGCGTGCTCTCTTTAAACGATGTATTTGAAACAAGAACACTAAAACACACTGACCGTCGCCTGTTCCACTGCCAGGCAGTGAAGAGAAAGGAACATGTGTTGTGGCTGGACGGCGACGTTGAAACACGAACAAATAAAACAAAGGGATCCACCGACAGTTAAACGAATAGCAGTGGCGAATGACCCTAAACACTGAGAATGAAATACAAGGCTGTCATAAGCCCGCCCCACACGGCCATTTCTATGAACGCCTTACGAGACGACGTGGGATTTTCTTCTTCGTCAGACACAGCAGCTGTTTCAAAGTTTTCGGGAGCGGCTTTTTCGCTTGTTAAGCCCTCGCTCGGTTCGGGCAAGACACTAGAGTTCTTTTTCGACTTTTCTTCGAGCAGAGTTTTCAAATGCGACATTTGCGCTTGCACTTGGCCAACATCCTGAAAAACAGAAAATGAAAAAATGAGAGCAAATCCAAATTGGTTTTAAGTGTTGCCTTGACGTGGGATCCAGAAGAATGTGTTCGGGTTGTCAGACTTATCTCAACAAACGATTGCGACGTTAGGACAACAAAATTTCATTTAGAAGACTGTCAGGTGACCATCAATTCCGCAAATGAGCAATACCTACCAAAAATTGTTCTCGAACAAAGAACAGCACAGTAGAAAGAACTTTCACAACATCAGCGCTTACTGCAATAGTTGGCAATGAAGGAATCTTTAATCAGCGGAAAGCGTCTAGTTTTCAAATCAGCAAAGAACGCGACAACCTGAAGCACCCGAACTTGTGCAAATTCTGGTTGTTGTTATTATTATTATTATCGCCGCGCAAACCGTAATTGTCAACTTCTTCACAAACTTCGGACATGCATCACGCATCAATAAATTTCCGCAATGCAGCGAAAGCTGGAATCGTTATCATGCAATACACCGCAGCTGGCGAAAACGCAATATCTTTCTTCCCCTTTCGGCGTACCTAACATATCTTCCGACCGGGACGGTTCTCCGCCCCTAAATACTTACACATCAACATCACCCATTAGAAAATCGTTTGGACCAAACAATTTTATAACTAAATTATCCCCTATCGCAACTCAATGCATGAGAGAGGAAAGTTCAACTCTATTTCATCGTATAGCGAATGATCTTGAAAAGAAAAAATTAGCTTTCAACTGCTGTTGTCCTTTCCAGCGGTCACCGTCAGTCACTGAAAAAGTGTAGCAGCAAAAGTTTGAACGTTGGTTGTCGCGAGCACACCAGCCGGTTGTGGTCAACAACACACTTTCAATTCGATGGGTATCGATTAGCTTTTCGACCTAGAACCGATTTCAGGAGTCAGGAGCGGTTCACTGGAAACATATTTGAAGATAGTAAAATCGTTTTAACGAAGCTTTTGGTTGTGCAGTGAAGGTAGAACCGCCCTGATCAGCAAAAATATCTACAGTATTCCAATTGCCACAGCAAGAAACAACAGTTTGATATATTGAGTCACAAAATCCAACGTCGCAAACTGAGACAATATTATATTTCTTGATTCGCGTTAATTCAAACTGATCACCATGTAATGTGATATAAACTGATACGTAAGTAGTTTTTTCATACATATCATTATTGCAGTAACACCGTGCAACTACAGCTANGAGCGTAACGAGCTCAGATGGCGCCCGGGGCAAGAAACGAGTTTGGTGCCCCTATCTTCGAANTTTGTTGAGACTTTTCGCCCTCCCCGCAGTGATTCAGCGCCGGGGANTTTTGCCCCTTCCCCGTCGTTACCCCCCTGACTACAGCAAGAGTCATTCCTTTCAGTTAATCAGTTTTGTTATTCCGCAAATGTCTTGAGATTAAAATAAATGCCACGCAATCCATCAAACTAATATCACAGTGAGGATCTAGGTTTAAAACACGAGGGTTTTTGTTTGAAACCTACCCGCGGGTTTTGTGCCGCAAACTCGAATCATTACCATGTAGTCTGCAACCGCAAAACACATAACAAAGTTTATCACAAACAAAACAGTTTAAGATGTGACCGGATGAATCTACATTCGCAGAAATATTTTGTGACTGTTACGAATCTTCTAAAGTGTCATACGAAACTTTTTTGGTTGTAGGAACCAGCTACGATGAGAGCTCGACTCTTATCAGCAGCGTTTACACGTTCCATGCATCGTTATTTCTTGCATTGATGAGTCTGATGCACTATTATTTCTGAAAACTTTTGAGTTCAACCAAAAAACGTGCTTTCGATTATTTGAACTTCCTTTTTTGCGAATGTTTACATGTTAAAACTTTACACTGTTGATCGACGTGCGAATAAACAGTCCGACTAGTAATGGAGTTAATTTTAACCGAATCAAATCAGTTACACTACGGGAAAACAAGCGCATTTCAGATTTCAGTAGGATTCATGGTAGCTTGCTGCTAATGTGATTGCAAGCACTGTAGTATTGAAAACAGAAGTCTAAAAGAATCTTGAATTATTATGGAATTCAGTTAACTCCAAAATTCCATCCCTGGTCCCGCTGCTGGCTTACCCGTTGCAACTGTAACAGCGTTGACGCCATTTTTTCGTTGTAGCCAGAAATCTTTTGTCCATTTGCTTTTTCAGACAAAGAGGGTTGCACGAGTTTCGTGACTAAGGTTGATTCGAGCTTTACAATTTCTTCTTTGACATCGTTGTACCGCTCATGAACGAAAGGTAGGATCTGTTTTCGGCAACAAAATGTAAGAGCAGCCAAGGAACAGTTATTTAACAGTGATGATGGTGACGTTGACAGTTAACTGTGATTCGAAATCCACGTGAAGGCAGATGGAATATGCAAGTTATCTTGGGAATGCGTGTAAGGTCTTACTTTGAAAGAGAAACTTACACGTTTTTTAATAACGTTAGATTTTTACCTTTGCAATGATTATGAAAACGACTTCATCGCTTTACAATCAAAAACTTTACACAGGCACGCTTCGCATTGCGTTCAATATAACCTTGTCCTTTTAAGTTTCATGACCTATGTGACAACAGGCGAAATTGCCCAATTTAGCAAGTAGATAAAAAATGTAATATAAATTTCAGTGTTCGTAACACTTCTCGTTAAACCATGCAACACAGTGGCTCACGCACTAATTTTGTTCCCAAGACTGCTACAGAAGCCGAACTGTCATGGGAGCCGCATCATCAAACAACGAAAAATAATAATGTACAGTAATTGGCCGGTCTCTTTGCGCAAATGCATTATGGCAGCGTGTGGAAGTCCGTGCCTATCCCAAGTCGTCGAAAACAGGCCCAAAGAGTTAAAAGCACAGAACTAAAGCATTTTTATTTGAAGATAGAGTTAGAATTCATTACCTATTTTTGACGTCAACAGGCACGTTTCAAAGTGAAAGATTGTTTACTCAACTAGCAGTCTATCAACGTTTCTTTGAAACGGCTTGGTCCGCTAGGCTAATGAATAAGAGGTTAGATTAATATCTGCCACTGGACAGGTGCTTTAAACTTCAAAGGTTGCATTTTTACGTCATTATTGGTGCAAGGAACAAGGTTTGGCTGGCTTAAATAACACCTCTGAATATGTTCTGCTGGATGGGGATCTCGCAAGTAAAGCACTGTTAATGTTGTTCGGCTAGTTGCTGAGGCAGCATAAGTTGACTATGAGTCGCAGTGATTTTGTATTAAGGATGAAATTCATGAACTGTAAAACATTTTTTTGCCCATCGTGCAAAATATCGTAAACGGTTTGAATTTGACGCTGCGCAGCCATCAAAACGTTACATTAGCGGATGTTTACGTTTGGAAATATGCTACCGAGGGCCGCAGTTGAGATGTTACCTTTTAAAATTCCGTATTAATAACAAGCGACTGCTAGCAGTGCAACTAGGGGATGCAATGTTGGTGAAAAAAATGTGACGGACGTTCTCGGAATACCTGTGCCAAAAAAATGCTGTTTGCAAATTTCGACCTGCTCGCTGCCTCCATAACTACATTTTGAAACAAGAGGTAGGTCCACTTTAATTTTGCTTTACGTACATGCATTATATTGAAACTAGCACAAAGTCCTAATATAAACAGCACGGCCACAACCCCCTGGAAATGTCAGAGACGGCAAAATAATTACAAAGGTGATTTCTGCTCCGTCTGCCCGAACAGAGTTACTGTAAATTGCAAAGTATTGCATATTTAGGTTCAGTTCTGTGTCCCCGAACATCGCATGCAAAAATACACCCATTGCTAATAATTGTGTACTTGCTCTTTTTAAACGACTTGTGATTGAATCCAGCACGTAAAGAGATCCAGAGATCCAAATTTGAATAATTTACATCCAAGAAAAAAAAAATAATCCCATCTACTTTCTATTGATAAAACTCAAGCAGTTAGGCATATAGCGTACTATTTGTCTAAAAAAACGGAAACGTGTGGCCAAGTTGCTTCAACTCCTAGCAATCTATCTCAAAGCCACGCGATGTTTTTTAGCTTCTATAAAGGTATATACACTGCACAGGAGAATGGCGAGAGTGTGCCTTCAAAAAATTACATAGCTACCAAAGTTTTCGTCATTTGGATACGTTGCGCCATATTGCAGTGCTGTTACATTGCAACATCGAATTAGTGCGTGTATGTAGGATTCCCGGACATGTTTGTGAATAACTGCTGAAGACTGAATGACTGTTGAAGAACAACAGAAAATTCTGGGAAATCTCTTTGAACTCAACTTTTTTGAACAAATATCCCAGAGCTTCATGCTTTCCACCACCACTAGATGGCCTTCNGCGATATCCGACGCAATACTTTAAAAACACTCTCCTCGCTTCTGTAACTTCAAACTTAGCCAGAGGCTATTCCTTCTAGNATTCCTCTTTGCACTGCTTTGAGCCACGCCTGGAAACATGTAGCCTGCCGTTCGTCAGCCCGCAAACGTCTTGTGAAACGAGTATATCTTTCTTATATTATTTCGCTTTTGTACTGCTTTCAGAGTGTTGCGAGTGGTCTGTGGCGCCCATCTTCACTTGCTTGCGCGCAGTGATTGTTGCGTTGCTGGCGAGTCAATGGCAGCACCGCCCGCTACGCGTTTCCTTGCACTAATCCATCAAAGCTGAGTACGAGGCTGGGCAGGTCACAAGTGTGACCCGATAGGGAATCGAACCCATACCACCAGCTTTGGTAGCGCGTGCTCACGCAACTATTCCACCTGGTTACACTAACCTTAAACCAACAGACCTTTCCTCGATGATAGTCTGCCAACAAAACTTTCCTCGATGATAGTCTGCCAACAAAACTTTCCTCGATGATAGTCTACCAACAAAACTTTTCTCAATGATAGTCTGGACAACAGCAGGAGAGCGTTGTCATGCAAGGCCATGAATGAAGCACCTTTGTGTGCGTTGTCGGCCAAGATATGATGTCACCAACCTAATGTAACGTTAAAGAAACACAGATTGCAATATCAAGCTGCAACCGAAAACGTTTACTTGCGATTCAAAAACAAACATTTCTAAAAAGTTTGTTTGTTTCATTTGTCATAAAAAATACAGTGCTCCACGATTGTTATCCGCACCAATGGACACCCACCTTTACCTACGTCACGGCAGATACATACTCGTGATTAAAATTGCTTGTTTAGAGAACCTGGTAAAATTGGGCCTATTTGAGTAGTGAGACCCTTTTTCAGTCTCCCGCGGGATGTACCCCTGGTGTTTTTCTGATGGCCCCTAAGCAACGAAACCCTGGCGACGGATCTGTTGACGTCGCATAAACGTGGATACGACAGGTTAGAAACAAAACGTGAATCTTTCGCCATTTTAGCGGCTTTTTTCTCTACTGGTGACCTCACCTTATCCACGTTTTCTTTCAGTTCACTGCTGTCCTGCTGATCTACCACAATTTGCTTTAGTTCTTTGGTTCGCATTCTGTTAACATACGACGAACCTAAAAACCCTGCGAAAAATTTAACGAAATTAAAGAAAGGTATTAAGCACTCACCGTAGCGTTCATCGCATCAGACCCGTAACCAGGAGGAAGCACATTTTAGGGGGGAAATATTTTTGTTTTTATTATATGCTTAAAAAGTTTCTGGGCAGAACAAAATTTGGGTAGGCACTGCCCCCGAATACCCCCGTGGCTACGGTCCTGCACTGCATGCGTACAATATAAAATCAATCAATTCTGAAGTGGACAAAACAGTCGCTTTGCAGAGATAGTCTATAAACATGGCAAAAAAACTTTCAGAAATCTTGCCCTGATGCTACAAAAACAGAGAAAACCTTTTCAAATCTTACCCCAGAACATGCTTGAAAACACCAAATCTCTGCCGGTAATCATAAGCGCGTTGTGCAAGTTTGCCACCTTACTGAGATTTCAGTGAATGTCACTAAAGGAGTCAAATTCGCTGCAGTTGATAATAATTTAAGTAAATATCACAACGAACATCGCAAAACCAGCCACATACCCAAGATCGTCCCAACAACTGAACCAATAATTGACCAGTTTTTCGTTCTCTCCACTCTCGCTCTTTCTTTTTCATAACTATTCCGCATAGCTGCTGATAACTGAAGAAAAGCGTCTTTTTCCTTTTCTTCAGCAACCTCCAATCTGCTCTGCACTCTGCGACACGCACAGGCGATATGTTACTCTTTAAAATTTGCAAACGTCTTTGCTGAAGAAACTAACCACATCAAAATCCGTCTTTTTAGTGATTTGTGAAGTTAACTCTTAAAGAACTTGTTGATAAGAACATGAGTGTCGGAAAGATTTTTTTCTAGGGGTGAGTCAACAGTAGATTTTTGTAGAGGGTGGCCAAAAGACTTTTCTCCAGGGTGGGAGCCAACAGTGAAATGAAATTTCACCAACTCCGAAACTAAGCAAAAACATTTTCAACTGAAAATTAAATAGTAAAAGATCAAAATGTAGGCGTGGCCTTGGCCCCTCTACCGACGCCCATCAATAAAAAACACGCTAACCCTAAGCGAACCAGAAATTTGTAAGCAACTGTTTCATACAATCCAAAATAGCCATTCTTTGCTTCATCACTTAATATATCAAACAATCATAGCTGGTTTGAGCTCATCTTTTTCTTTAGAAACGCCATGCCGATGATAATCGGAGCGTTGTGGTGACGTTAGTAGCGAACCAGTCGGAAAAGTCAATTGGCAAATGTTTTCACTGGGCAGCGTTCAATCTTTAATTGTCGTCTTGGCGTGGCTAGAGGTACAGTAGGTGACTTGGTTTTGTCCACTTAAAATCCCAAAATCCTCACAAAGTAATGCTACATCGACACTTTGAACAAAAACTGAATGAAAATTTCACGCTTCTATACCTTAAGCCGCCCCAAACACCTCGAAAATATCTTGGCTGTATCTATGGTTGTCACCAGTAGTTCTGAACAACTTGCAGCTACATTTTTGAAGGTCGGAAACCAGCAGTTCCACAATTACATGTCACTCTTTTATCTTAGTTTTTTAGATAATTTAATTGTGTTAGAAAGAATTCCGTTTTGACCAAATCGTTTTCACAAATGCAACACATTTCACAAATCCATCTTTTGATATATGACATGCAGGTACAATAACGAAATACGCAATGTCGTTTTCATTTCAGTCTTCAAATACAGTAGGTTTAACGGCTCCGCATGTATTTTCCATGGAAAATGGGTCCAAATGTATTTTTGAGTGTTCGCGGATGCCGACAATCGTTCCAGATGTGTACGAGAACCATTTGATACGTTTGCAATGAGTCGTGTGCCATGTTTTAACTTAAGCACCGTAATTACGATACTTTCCACATTTGACAACGTCACAACAAAACCATATATATAAACATTACGATGGAACTACTTAAGTTTGAAACGTAGCTGCGCATATGACGAAGCACTAGCAGTAAACACATTTTGAAGAACTGAAAGTTGATATCAATGCAATTCACACCCTCTGATAAAACTAAGCGCAAATACTGATGGGGAAGACATGCAAACAAGTAAACTCAACATTACTCTTCTTCTCGGGTGACCAACTCGTACTGTTCGTTCGCAAGGCGTGGATATAAAGGACTGGAGTAGCTAACGTTGGCCAACTCCTCACGAACCCGCTTCAGTTCGTTACGCAGAGCGTTGACTTCACGCATCACTGAACGTTCCAAACCACGTGCTTGAAGAAACTTTGTTTCTGCCTGAACAAGGAAGATGGTGTATCATGTAATGAGAGACATTGGTATTCTGGTTGAAAACTTGTTTCTGGTGCAACATTATTGACAAAAACTATTTCTGTGAACACACTTACTAAACATTGTGTCGGTAGTAACACATGGTTAACCATTAACCAACAATGGGATGCAAAAACTGGCTGAGTGAAGAACCCATCCCAAACAAGTAATGTTGACAAGTCAGTGTTTTTTTGTAAACAAAGACCCCTGAACATCATGAATGAAGCAAAACATTTAAAATATCCATACATGCATTCCTGTTTTTATGTCAGACCAAAATGTAAGTCATTTTCAGTCAGAATGTCTAAAAGTATAGGCTAATGAACACTGTTACGAGTTTTATGCAACTGTGAGACAAATGACTGTAATGTCTCAGAGAAAAGTGACAAAAACGTCTCAGTGAAGAAAAAACAGCATTCATTACACAGGATTGTACACTGCACACAAATATTTTAAACGATTAATACAAAATAATATTTGCTGCCCACTTTTTTACCGTTGTGCTACTGCTAACCCAAATCAATCAAGTGCAATTCACATGGTAGGACAAAGAGCTGCGAACAGCTACTAGTTAAAAAAAAGTCATTATTCATCTGCAAGGTTCTTCCATCAATACTAATGACAAGTGTTGTGTTGCACTTCTAGCTTCCTATATGACGATGACTGAATGAAGCAGTTTCTGCTGCATTGTTTCAGTGTTTGTTACTGTTCAATATTGCCTGTGCATGCTGAGTAACACTTATCCTTGATGTGCCACAACTCAGAATTTTTGTACAGTATTCTTTGACTAACCCCTTTGACAGGCGTGGCCTATTGTCTTCCACTGGCATCGACTAAGACAATTTCTTGATCACGCGCGATTGACCAGTCAGTAATAAAGTCACAACTCACAAGTAGAAAATGTCATAAAATACAATAAAAAGGAATATTGATTGAAAAATGTTCTTTTCAGGTATCTCGTCAATCCAATGCAAAATCAGGCATGATCGACCTGTTGGCCACCCTTGCCCTATGTATGAACCACGTGCCTGAGCCAAACGCATAAATTAATAAATATAAAGACACATCACAATACCCTGAGCTTTGCTGTCCAAATGCAGCACTCCCAGACTGCAGCCCCACACCAGTTGTGCTGATAATGTGCTAACAACCACATACTGTTACAACAGCAAGACAGGCTGATCAAATCTTCGCTATACACTTTCTAAAAATGAACACTATTCAATCTACAGGTATACACTTTCCATTTGCAGATGCAAAATTCAGGTAGTACAAATTTAACCAAAACAAGGTCAGTTTAACAAACATCACTAAACACACTGTCAAAAGGGATACTGTCTGAGCTAAAAGTATGGATTTTACATTCATAGATCCAAGAAATAAAATAATGTAGCTATAAAACAAACAAATAAAAAAGCTTAATAACCTCTTGTACATTGAGCTGTGCATTCTGAACATCAGCAAGCCCAACATATTCTTCATAGCGCTGATAAAATTTCAAAAACATTTCACGTGTTGCTTGCTGCAGATTTTGGTATTTTTTGGATGAATCTGAGCTGACATTAGAGCTCGAAGCAGTTTGTGTTAATTGAAATGAACAGTTTCTGGGCACACACACATTTAACTGTGATGGATTGCAAGCCACAAATGGCAGGCCTGTTCGAGAATAATAATTAGCTAAGACAGGAATGTTTCGCAGCTTCCACAACATTGTAAATACATGCTTTGTCTTCATTCCAATGGCTTGTTAAATCTGATAAAGAAATATAAAGATTTTAAATAAAAATATCCACACAACATTTCATGTTTCAATAAGATCAAATTCTATTTGAGATGCAGCTTCTTGAGGAAAGCAACCACAGTACAAACAAAACTCTATGCTCTACTTATGACAACACACGGGATGAAATTGTGTTGCATAGAGATTGAGATAAAAATGATATTCAAGGTCCATTGCATGTCTCAGAGTGCAAACAACTGAATATTTTACCTGCACCACATATAATTTTGACTTAAAAATTATTGCACGTTCTGGATTTTATCTCTAGCACTCAACAATGCAACACACAATGCATGTAGGTTAACAAACTCTATATATGGCTTCTGATAAATTATAAAAAATTCTAGCAAATGTTGTTTTAACACCATACATATCATTAAGTTTCAGTTACCAGCCAACAAATTTTCATTTCTGAAGTCTCAGTCTCAATCTTTAGTCAAGTCTCAGTCATGGAAGTTATAGTTTCAACTACAGTACATCACTGGAATGATAATCTTTTGAAAATCATCTACATTCAATCAACTCAGTGTGAAAGCTTGTGTTTAATCCATTAATTCATAGTAATAGCTGGAATCAATTATATTCAGGAAAGTCGATTTATAAAACACTGATCTATCTTGTTTCATAGAATTATAGATGATGCTGAGGGGCAGTGCATGTGCTAAGATTGGGCAAGGAAAGGAAACAGATTGATTACAAGGCACTTGGACAAAAAGGAACAAATAAGCCATCTTGGTTGTGGAATATATATTTCCACACAAATTCAGACGCATATAAATGTCAGGAACTGGATTTTCCAGCTACTTTATTGATGATACCTAGTGTAACAAGCATGGCCTATTGTATTTCCACTGCCAGCAACACATTGGATTACTATCTGTGGAATAGAGGTTGTTCCTTCCCATACTTGTTACTGTCCACAGCAGTGCTATATTTATACTTAAAAAAATATATAACAGAACTTGACTAGCTCAATTCACAATGAAATACACACCAACAATATCAAACATTTAATTAATTTACAGTACATACCTTTATGCAAACACATCTGCACATTAACAGCAGCAGTATAATACTAGTTTAAAAGGCATGACTCTTCAATAACAATGCTGTACTTCCATCATCAAGTGAAGTTGAAAATTAATCCTAATGCTACTAGCTCAATTTTGAATTAAGTTGCAGGTTATCTGAAATTAATAAAAGGTAGTGTCTATTTTACCAGCGATACTCTGGCGGCAACAGATCGGCTGGAGCTATTGTGCCGGCATTCGAAGATTCGGTCTCGTGGCATGACGCAATACAAAGAAAAAGGTCACTTTGTCAGGAAAACGCTGTCCTGCTCGCGGTGTGATGGTTAGGTGGTACGGCTGCTATGTCAATGGTTTGCGGTTCGACTCTCGTCTTGCCGACTTTCGTTTTTTTTTTCTTTGCTTTTTTTTAGGCTCCACTTAGATGTTACCTTCAGGGGTTAGTGTTATTAGGTTAGGACTAGGGTTAGGTTAGAATTAGTGTTAGGTTACCTTAGTGTTAGGTTACGGTTGGTGTTACCTTAGGATTAGGTTAGCTTAGCATTAGGTTAGGATTAGGGTTAGCTTAGGGCTATGGTTAGGCTTATCGTTAGGTTGTAGGTTTATCTTTTAGTTATATTTACTTCCTTTCTACCAAGCCTTTTGCTGCTGCCATCCTGGCAGCAAACTAGGCACTGCCTTAATAAAAAGTACCTCTTACTTTTGTTTTACTAGTTAATGCTGCTAAGTTGCAAAAATCTGATGTAAAAACAAAATTATTTTTTATAAACAATTAAAATGTTTCCAGAATATTAATAAGTAAACAATTGCAGCCAATTAAACTGAAGCATGAATAATAATTTAGTACAATTGCACAACAAACACTTTCAGACAATAAAATCTTTAGTCATGCTTGGTGTATTTGCAGAGCTGACACATGTACTGTAGATTGTAGAATGAAGTATTAGATTAGTTGAACAAGTTTTAAGCACACTGACAAGATGTAGCTGTATCGCAATTTATAACGAATGATATTCTTCAATCACAATGTCTACTCCTCAGTATGCTTCATATTGAATTATTATGTAGCCTAGCTTGTAGCTACCCATGCATAGTCTCCACTATACGGTAACATATTCTGAGGAAACCTTAGTTTCTTGATTTCTTCCACCTTTGTCAAGGACTAAGTTTAGCAGAATGTTGTATTTGTAAATTTTTCATATAAAATCAGTTGCAAATTCAATTTTTACAGCTTAGAGCAAAGTTCTCTGGATCCAATAGAAAATAGACTTTCTGATTAAATCTTCAATAGGTAAGCATACAACTTGTTTTCATTCATGTAACTAGTCTCCACAAAGTAAGTATATTGTTTTTTTTGCAACAAAACAACGGTTCGCACAGTCAATAGGTCACACAGTATTGCGTATACCACAGGCTAATGTGGAAACTATAGCATTATTTAAAGCAAACCTCTACACAAGCATCTAACAATTACTGTTTCATTTGTCACAAAGGATTGGTGAAAGACCATGAGGTCATCTAGTCTACCAACCCTGCAATACAGCTTTCAGTCCTATTATACATAGTCAATGAAAAGAAAAGGTGATAAAAAACAAAAAAAAACATATTTACAGATGAGTGCACGCCTATGTACACACAGTCCCATAATGAGATTATCAATTTACAGGTGTGGAGAGAACAAACACTGAAATTGATTTACGTTTGCTTGACAATGCAAATGTTTATATGACATAAAAAAAAACAGCAAGGTGGAAAATATCAAATGACAGACATATGTAGAAGATGAACCCCATTATAAAGGGAAGCTTTGCAGTATCTCTTAAATATAAAATATCTAGCAAGACATAATGAAAAAATTATACAAATCACACAGAACGGACAATACAAGATGAGTTTAAACAAATTCCTTTTGTTGATTTGCACCAACAAGCCCAGAGAGTAGGAAATTTTTGAACAGATGTTTGAAAT
>JGI24159J19872_10008418_pt1 | contig 13505 bp, 10 predicted proteins | sample Ectturendosymbi4_FD_19872 | JGI IMG/M metagenome (IMG submission 19872) | reverse complement strand
TTGTTACTCCATTGTTGTGTAACTGCATTCATAGTTATGAAAGAAACTCTACTAAAGCTCCTAACCATCTTTTTGAAGAAACATAATCTCCTGATCATACGCAGGTCATTTTTGACCGCTCAGGGTTTCTAGGTAGATGTGTGAATACTCTGTTTCCAACGGGAAAAGATGAGGAGTATGATGAAGCAAATAGCAACATTAATGAAAATATGAAACGCTAAAGGTCAAAAACAGTCAAAAATGATTGCACTGGGCTTCTGGTGTTAAGCCACTTGCCGCAATATATTGCATGTCTATAGTTTTGAACACCTTGAATCTGTATAAATTATCATTTCTTGCATTTTCAAGACAACTATGTGCTGTGATTTGTTCCGTTTATTGCTTGCAAATGTTATGCATGCCTGTTTTAAATGTTTAAACCACTTTAGCACTTGTTACAAGATGGTCATGCCAGCAAAACTCTGCTGTTTACAAGGTGATCAGCCGCAGACACATCAAAGGCAGCTGCTATGTTGTTGCACTTCTGCCATGGCCAAGGTAAAATCACCCAGCTCACTTGTGCTATAGAACAAGTATTTTGGAAAATGCCGTTCTTTTTGTTGTTCATGCTTTTTTTGCATTTTTGCGCTCATGCATTCAGTAGTCTATATTTTCAGACAGCATGAACGGTTGACTTAATTTTTTTGGTCATTTAAAAAAATTCAGTCCATGAGCAAAAAATTACCGAAAAAACTAGGTTTGCCAATGAAGTCTTTCTCCTGTGATGATGATTTGTATTTCATTTATTTGTCAACGTTTTGCCCACCTCTTCAATTAGACTTCCCTAGGGTAATCTTCTTGAAACTTTTAGCACCCAAGCACGTTCTGGAATGTACTATAAATATTTCTGTAGAGCATGCATGTACATTTCAGAATGTACTACACTTTGTGTCTCTTGCTAAAAGTGCCATGCTAATGCTTTTGGTCTTGTAAGTACATTCTGGAACAGGTGAGTGCCTTGCTGCTATGCAGCCTTGTAGGAACATGGTATGCATCTGGGAGACCCCTTTTCTGTTCTTTTATCTTGACTTGATGCGACCTGTCTATGGAGCACTCCTTTTGCTCTTGGCCTGGTGATAAGCAATTGGTTTTGCTGTTTTGTTCTTGTCAGCAGATTTTTGTTGCAAGAAAGTATTTAGTGTTTCAGGCAGGTACTTGGCAAAGTTGGACGTGTATTGTGAAATACGTTGATATCCATGTAAATCATTCATTTTATTTTGTTTGAGGTCGAGTGTGCAGTTGAGATAATAGGTTGTAAGCAGGTTAAGTCAAAGCGTGTTTTTATGAATAAAGTTTTTCAGTTTTTTAGAGATGTAATAAGCAAGAATGGATGAGTTGTATATAAATTTGTTGTTGATTGATTGCAATTGATGTTTTTGCTTTATATTACTCAAGTTTGCAATGGTTGTATTGTCTAGATTATTTTATGACATCACAATTTTAAATTTTATGAGATCCAGCTCTCTAAGGACCATGAAAAGCTTTTAAAGTGGCTTTCATGGTCTTTTGGCTGAATTTCATTCATAATATCACAACCAACTGCATTAGAGTGTCGCGTAAGCAGATTTTTGTCTTATTTCATTTTTTAAGAAAGATGAATTAGCCCATGATTTTTTTCACAGGGTTTTAAAACGTCAGTGGGATCTCCTTGTGACATCACACTGCTCCCAATAGACGTACAAGACATTCTGCATCTTTTGATTGTTCAATTAGCTCTCTGCTAGGGAAGTTATGGATAAAAATGTAATAGCCACTTGGCCCTTATCTGAAACTGCTAAAGTGGCTTTTGTAGATGAAAATGGCCAATTTGAGCATCCATACGAACGGAAGTTGTTTTGTGACAATAAACAATGGTTACAATCAACCTACTTTTTGGAATGCATTATCAACTCTTACCACCTATTTTTCTTATCAAGGGAGAAAACACGACAAACAGCCAATTGTTACATCAAAAATCACCCAAACTGCACAACTATAGCGAGCTTATGTAGAAGATAAAAGTGCCAACTTGGTTGGCACCAAGTATAACTATGGAAAATATAGCCTTGGTATCGAAGTGTTAACCACCTTACATGCTATTTACCAATATCAAATGGCAAGGCAGTGGAATGTACATTGAGAAGAAAGCAAAAACTCAACATATAAAGGAAAGATGTGACAGTTAGCTCAAAATTAACAGTGATGCCACCTGTATCAAGTGAACCTCCAAAACTGTTGTTTAAAGGAATAAATTGTACATAAATATTGACATCAAGGACAATGGATCTGTATGATACTCTTACATGGGATAACTGATTTGAACACTATGTTTTTGTATTTCAGTATATTTTAATTTTGTTTGATTAATTTCTCAACCATCATTTGTGCAATAGATGCTCTCAATTGTCTGCTTAACCCTCATCAGGCTACATTGGTACAATTGTAACTTTTGCATTTTTAAAGTGTGATAGAGTTTTTCTTAGAAATCGTAGGGAGCTCAAAGTTCGTGACATCTCCACATTTTTAGTTAGAATATGTATGCAAAATTGCAGAAAATTTTTTTTCCCTGTTACTGGGGGAGGGGGACAGATTTTTTTCACCCACCAAAGGCCGTATAGATACAATTGTACCTTCATCTGATGATTACGAAAACAGCACTTGAAAGCAAAATGATTTTTGACTAGTAGTTTTACTTTTTTATTGAAACAAGCTACTTTCTCACTGCAGGGTATTGCCAGTGAGAAATGATGCAGCATTGCATTTTGTCCCCGACATTTTTCTATGCCTTTCTTTCAAATACTAATAATTTTCAGATTTCTGAAAACTGGCTGTTTCTGTTGCATCGATTTCTCCCGTCATGTGCATAGATGATAGAAGCACTACTGAACTGTTCTTTGGAATATATGAATAGACTGTTGTTGCATCATGATGCTAGGCGAATTTGGTTGAGTAAACAGGCCTTTCCTTGGTGGGTTGCTTGGGAGGAACATTTTGTGTTTCTGATGGTGCCAACTTATGTCATGTTCCAGTCATCCAAGGAAAAGGCTGACGGTGACGGTATTAACTACAACTTTACAAGGTTCAAACTAAACAAGTATGTAACCAGTAAATAGAGCTGACATTGATGGTGTCAAAACGTTCTGTTCTGCTACCGTCACTGTCAGCCTTTTTCTTTGATTTCATGAAGGTGTTAAAGTTTGCACGTCTTTTTGCAATTGGTTTGAGGTAGGTGTCCTGCTGTGTTTTTTAATTAATCTGTGACCTTCATCGGATTAGTGCAATCAAATGCTCATTTCAACAGATATCATGCAGAAAGCAAATCTACATTAAACATTTTCAACAAAAATAAACAAGGTACAATTGTACCTATGCGACCTGTTATCGTAGTAAAATGATGTGGCCAGACAAGGGTTAAATGGAAAAGGATAATGAAAAATTCAGCAGTATTTCATTTTAACTGGTTTCACACTTCCTTTATCATGCTCAGTGGAACTGAGAAAAACAACAATAGATGTCAGTTGCAACCTGTTTATTTTCACTAAAACATATCAGTCATTTTTAGCTGAGATATTTTGGTCACTAAAACATTTTTTAGCCTATATTTTCAAACATTCTGATGAAAATGACAATTTTTTTCAGTCATGTCACAAACGTTTCAGTCTATGACTGAAAAAAAACAGGTTGCAACTGAACAATCCTGTGCAACTGAGTTGATCATTCAGCAGATCGAAACTAGGGCTTTAAAAAATGTAACCTTATCATGAACAAATCACTAACAATTTTGCCTTCAATTCTGAACCATGGTAAGAAAATTGCCTAACTGTCATGGGCTGCTCTACACGACAACCAAGTTAACAGCTTTTTCAAGCGTCCTAGCACTTTGACCTTTATTTGCATACATCGGGTTTGGGCAAACTATGGTCTGCGAGCTGCATGCAGCCTGTTAGGGCATTTGTGTGGCTCGTAGGGCAGCGACATGTACATAGATTGTACATTTTTTGAGTCTATGTTTAGGTAACTTTATCAAGTAATTTAGAATTATTGAGATTTTATTTCATATATGTGTACTGCAGTGTCACTATGAAATGAAACAATTCGGGGTTATAAACAAAAATTGTAACTGAAGTCGACAAAGGTAACATGTGTGGCCCCTGGTATCAGTGGGGTTTTCAATGTGGCCTTCCATAGAAAATTTTTGTCACCCCTGATTTACATGAAACTATTTAATGTTTGCACCTATGAAAACAACTTAACTCACAGAAACACCTGCTAACTGTATGTTCTTAGCAGATGCTGGTTGAAAAACTTATAATGGGGTGGCTGGGGTGCAGGTCTGTGAACTAAAAGTAATATTTGCAAGTCAATGACCAGTTCTTCAATTTTCCTATGGATTTTAAAGAACTCCAGATTTACACATTTAAGGCTGATCACATTTAATGTGAAGCTTAAAAAAGCAGGTAACAACACTCATTTCATAGTCTCTATCACATTATACAGGTTTTACATAACCAGGCTTTACTATATGGAACAAGTGTTTGTGATTGAAGATAGTGTATGTATGGACTATTGAAAGCAAAACAGTTGTTTTGTCATGTGTGTAGTATATGGAACAGATATGTCCAACCAAAATTCCTTACTGGGCCAATTATGTCACCATCTCAATGATGGCCGCACATTGAATGACTTGTGATTTTAGCGACATAAATTTCAGTTTTCGAATCCTGACTGCAATGGTAATGATGGTTTGGCACCTTTAACCACTTCGTAAGGGAGAAGTCATAGGCATTAGACAAGTTTAGTGCCAATAAAACAACAAGGGTGGAAATGAGAAAACTTGCACCAGGGTGTCAGTGCCAGTGGACATGTGGAAATTTCGCAGTACACAGTACAGACATGACAACGTGGCACTGAGGACCACTGCATCAAAACTGTGAACTTTAAGATTATCAAAATAAGGACAGTTTGTCACTTTGTATTTATACTACGACAAAAGCCTAAATTGGGCAGCACAAAATGTTGGTCCGCAGTCCATGAGTTGGACATAGCTGGTCTAGACTCCAGAACAGGGCAATTAATTTGGCTCTCGGGCCACTTTGAGAAGGCCACATTCAGCAGAGGGCTGTACCTTCTAATGGCAATAGAAGCAAGTCTTGGTTAAGTTAGCCTCAACACTAACATTTACTTTGATAAGTTGAAGGTAATTTCAGATTTGAACATATTTCCTAAATACTTCCCGTGGGCCATGAAAAACGCTGTGGCAGGCCACATTTGGCCCGCGGGCAGCTATTTGCCCACCCCTGTTCTAGAATATCAGTTAACATAAGGTTCAGTTTGATTGATAAATTGTAGTGGAGGAATGGAGGTTGAGACATCATGATGCAAAACTTCATTATGGATTGTTATAGCAAAGTAGATCATAATTTACAAGTTGAAGGTGCAAGGTTATATTTGCTGTTCTGCATTTATGCTTTTGTACTTTTTTGCAGATGTGTTACGAGTTGTAAATATGACCTCTTGAGATTTTTGATCATGGCTTTCAAGGTGTAACATATCTTGTGAACAATGCATCAGGATATTGAAGAAGATGGTGGACTGTCTTTCAAGCCATCCTCGACAATTATTCTCCAACAGGTTAAACAAAATTCACAACGTATTGCATGCTGTTCACAGAAAAAATATTAGTGCATGGAGTTCACAGTAAAAAAAAAGTATATATAGTGTATGGTGTTCACAGAAAAAATTTTAACTGACACCTTACCAAACTGTTTCTAGCGCTGTCTTCAAAATGTTTCTTCATTATGCATCCGTAATCTGACCATTTCATTGCCTCTGCATGAGAATGGGCGAGGTGCTATCAACCAGAAACCAATGATGTACTTCACCCTGCACTGGAACATCATTGAACAATCTTCACAAGATGCCATGTCAAGTATGTAACATTTGGTTAATGGTTGTTAGCCACATAGTAATACATGTTTGTGTTTTATTAGAAATATTCTGATTCTACATGTTTGTTTTGTGTATTTTGCATTGTTTCAAAACACATTGAGAAAAATATGATGCACTTAACCACGAAACTAGCTTTTTGGTGCAGTTGGAAGTCTTCCAGGAACACCCTAACTTGGCTTAGAAAAATGCAATCTTAATATTTTGATTTAACATGCAATATGGTGCTGTGGAGAAAAATCTTTGGGTGTTTTTTTACAGCTGGTACTTTTTGCAATCAGGTACAGTTCATTTCAAGTAACTCTGACATTATGAGCAAAAATACAGCATGATCAATTTAAAAAAAGGTGAACATTTCCTTAAATTTGTTGAATAAGGTTGTGTTCTACTTGAGAACTTAACATGAATTCGAAGTGAGCAACAGCAAAGTGAATGAAAAGTGCACACTTGAAATGTTAACTTAAAAAAAAAATCAAGAGTATTTTGCTGGTTTGACAGTGAAATAAAATTTTCAGTATATTTGTGCTAAAGTTGTAAATACGAGACAATGTATTTGGTAACCCTGGGACATGATTGTAAACATCAGGGTAAAGTAAATATTATGAAATGTGGCTTTGGGGTCCAAGATGAAGCTTTTAGGTATATTGTAGTTATGGTGATATGTGATATCTCATGTGAAAACCCTGATGTATAAACTGGTGTTTTGCAAGTTTTGTTCAATAGTTAGCTTCTTGCACTCTCAAGTACAGCTTGTAGTAGTTTGGACACTGTCATGAAACCCTAACAAGCTGTTCAAACTTAGACACGCAAATTTTAAAGTTGGTTTTGCACATTTTGCCCAACAGACTACTGTGTCACAGTACAATTGGTCTGGAGACACTGCATATAACTTATTTTTTAGGCCCATCAAAGCATGCTGACAGTTAGAGAAATGGTGGTTTAGAAAAGAGAAATGGTAGTTTAGAAAACACCATTAATACAGTTAGAGAAGTGGTCAGTACAGCCAACTATGCAACAGATAAAAGTTATTTTGAAGTCCTTGACATTAAAAATCTTCATTACATTCTGGACTAGAATGTGTATATATGAATTCTTGACTGTGAATCAAATAAAATCCGTTTCTGAGGTGTTTTTCAACTTCGATAACTGCATCATCAGCTTACAAGCTTTTTTATCCTGAATTTAAACTGATATATTTTAAAATGCCCTTAACAGGTTTGTAGGCAGCATGCACGTAACGAAAATGAAGTGAAAGGCGATTAAAACACGCCGGTGGGTAACAGGTCTGTGATGTCAAATACGCATTTTGATTGAAGTTCGCCAAAAGATAAGACTACAAGGAAGCAGTGAGACTTATTGTTTCTGTTTACTTCCAATTGTGAACTACCTATGGGTGTTCTTGCGTAATGCGCGTGTGTTCGCTTAGCGCACGGATTGCGTGTGCCCAAGGGTTGCGTGGAACTTGTGCGTTCGCACACGACGTGCACTGTTCACCGGTAAAATGAGTTCATCGTCAGAATTGGCGGCGCGCCTCATCGGTCAATCGTTTGTGTCACTGAGCCAAGCACACTGTGTTGCGCAGATGTTATTTTTGCAAGTGAAAAAGTTCCTTTCAGCACTAATCCCTCATGGAATTCATTTGCTCTCGACCACCAGAAGCACTGTGAACCAAGTGCTTTTCCAGGTGAGATGATTTGTTTTGACAGCTTGTGAGCGATGTTAAGATCTGTAACTGCCACGAGTTGGCTCTAGGCTTCGGTTGCAGAGTCACTATGTTATCACAATCTATAACCGTTTCCCGTGTTGCATTTTGAAGCTGATAGATCGCGTTTCGCTCTGACAGTTGGAGTCTCTAAGTGGTGGAGTTTGTGACGCACATTGTTTCCATGTTCTCCATTTTGAAGTGCAGAGCGCTGTGCAGGGCGTTGTATTTTGTTTGTATCTGTGGGTAGGCGGCAAAAACACGAGTTTTAAGATACACAAAAAATTTGTTAGATTTCGGTGGCAAAAAAACGTACTTTTGCAAATCACAAGATGAGTGGAAAAAGGTGAAACGACACTTACCCCTATAGCGAACGTTTGAGACAGTTAAATGAGGGTGGGTGCTGCAAATATTCAGCTTAGTTCGAGCGGGTAATATTAAGAGTTGCTACGACTGCACGGATTGCAATTAAGCGGATGTTCTGCGAAAACGGTATGCCACCAACATTTCTTAAAAGAGTAGCAACTTCCGCTCACTTTCTGTTAAATGCAACAAAGATAACTGCAGCTTTTCCGTCGTTTTTTTTGAGAAATTTTGATTGGAAATAATTTTAAACTTTCTCGGGTTTCCCCAACAGCTTTCCTTTTTCCCCGAACAGGGCATTCTTTTATTTTGTTCGGCTGTATAAGTAAAATCTACAGTAGGATCGTCCGAAATGTTGAACGAGAAAATATTTTTGCATCCTCAGCCGAATTCGTCGTTCGCCTCTGGATCAGTCAAGGCGATGCGTACTTGCCAGCACTGCAGTGGAATATGGCGCTGCACCATCTCCAGTGCATTGGCGATGTGGTAAGACCGGACTCTCGAAAAGCCTTACCATTCTTTTCCAAAAACATCGTGACTGACGAACTTAGAACACCTGCATATCGTAGATTCGTCGCGGTTCGCATCTTTCCTCGCTCAGCGCTTTCCTTCCGCCGCCGCCCACAATTGACCCCCCCTGCACCATGCCCACGTCATCATGATTGTCTGTGTAAAATCAGATATTCAAACCACGCAACCGGGTCGCGAAAAACGGTTGCGAGGAAGCTTCTCCCGGGGTATTATTTTGTTCGCGTCACTTCCGAGTGGAAAAAATTTTCAACAGGCAGGTGTTTTAGGTTGAAGCACTCGAGTAGTTGATGTTGCAAAGCAATGTCGTTTTAAAAGGTGCACGCACGTGGCTGACATGTTAACAGTTTTATGTAACTGACAAATTGCGTGTTAGAAGTGACTTCCATAACAACATTTGCGACGTCATGTGGCTGTAGCCATGGTTCGTCAGACGCTGCGCGCCACACTGATGTGGCAACAAACGGCGAGACGGCATGTGCTGGAGATTGTGTATATATGTGTGCACACTCAATGAAAGATGCTGTTAATGTTGTGGTGCAGTTATTGGATGTGCACGTGTTTGCTTGAGGGCGATTGCTTGGTTGGTGCATTTTCTTCGTACCATTTCTTGCGTAGTTGTTAGTTGCGGCTTCCTTATGCGAAGGTTCTTTCTTGTTTCTTGTTTGTTTGAACTTAAGTAACCTTTTGTATGGTTTGTATTTAAGGACTAAGTCCAGTTATAGCAAAATGAAGCCTAAGTAAATAGGTGTGCTGTGTGTAGATTTTAGAACAAATGTTGTTTTCGTAAAAGATGTTACTTAGATTAAGCGCAGTTTCCGTTCTCACTCAAGCAAAAGCTGTGTTCCGTGGCTAATCGTACAGTAGTTGCAGTGCGCTTTCTGAAACCTTGGCATCAGTCGTTTTTAATTTTTTCCTACTACCCTCACAACATGTGAAGGAAAAAACCTGCCCGAACCCCTATCATGAGAATCAATCGTCTGTTCAGCTTTCAGAACCCTCAGCTATTTCACTATTCGCTGTGAGACGCGGTTGTGGTGCGACTGAAACAATAATGCTTGTGACCTCACACAGAAAAAACTGTGACGTGAGAGTGCAAACGGTGCAGTTTTGTTTCAGATCGAATTTCGGGCAAAAAAGAACGCAATTCCAGCGCGCCCAATCATAGGCGTAGCCAGGGGGACCTACGGGGCTATGCCCCCCAATTTTTAGAACANATAGTCATTCTGAGCTTGGAGAGGCGGTATCTCAAACGAAATAGTGGTCGCCTAAAATCAAACATTTTGGTACCCCCAATTTTTGGGCTGGCTACGCTACTGCGCCCAATGCTAGCTAGATGAGACAAAGCAATTCGTGCAAGGGTGACCTCAACAGAATTGCCTGAACCCAGCACCGAATTATTATTTTCCGCAGTGGGTCTGTGGTTAATTTGCTGCGAGATTCCTGCTTACCTTTGAGTTTAATTAATATTATTCATTCGTTGTTTTCCATCCGTTTTACTTACTCGCCGCTTTTCCTCTGGGGAGGTCCGCCGGGGCAGCAGGGGGCTGGTTAGTAATTAAGTAGGGTGTCGATGAGCTCGGTGGCAGAGTGTCCGCCTACCAAGTGGAAGGTTGGGTGTTCGANCCACGGCAACTGAGTGACTCGCCGTAGCGCTCCTTGGGCAAGTGCGTTCACCGCCACCGTCCCGACAAAAAGCATTGTTCGGGCTTCGGCCTGCCGCCAACTGTCGTAAGATGAATCGGTCGCATTGCAATTAGTTTGATTTTCTTCGAAGCTCTTCAGCGAAAAAGTCGCCTTTCACTCGAACGCGGTCATCGTCGGATTGCGCGGCCTGTTCTACGCCAGTCCGACGGCGGTCACGGTCGCCGACAACCTGTCCATCGTCGATTCACTGGTGGACGCGTCGGGCTTCCGCATATCGTACAGCGTGTCGTCCGTGGAGATGTGAGTCGAAATGCTGTGACGCAGTCTGGAGTTTTTTTCCGTCACGTGTGTGTTTGGGCTCCACCTCGTGGTGGCGCTGCGCTATATAACGCGAAAACGTCTCGCAGTAGATTTAGTTGGAATCGAATCAGGTTCAAGATCAAGCCTGTTCGCGTTCGCACAATGCACAGTGATGGTTTGCTTGCATTGTTTAAGAGATCCTGATGCGCACGCGCAATAATTGCATCCTGAGAGATTTCTCGCGTATAACCAGATCTCTTAAGCCTGGCTCGCGTAGTTAAGGGATTCGAGACACAGTAAATGCAAGTTCAAATTCTTCTGCTATGCAAACTGCAGGAAGATCTTGCCGAGAAAGTATTACGTGAAAGCGTACCCGTCTTCGGTACCCACGTTGTGGCGATTGTTGAAATGCGTTGTTCTGAAATTGACAGACGCACAATGTTATGCAATGTACGCGCGACTGGTTTTAACNTACTGGGACAAAAAACAGCACTTGTTTCGGACGCCTCACATTGCCAGCGTCATTTTCATCTAGGGATTATTCGGTCATAGGCCGATTTATTTTTAATGACCGAAAAAAATAAGTTGATTCAGTCATTGTAATGTCTGAAGATATAGACGCGTGAATACTGTCACGGCGAGTTTTAAAACGATTATGGGACTAATGACCGAAATGTGTCACCAAGCGAAAGAAAAACCAGGCTTCCGCCGCGCTTGCAGTAACCCGTGTATCTTGTGCTGTCGTTTTGTCACTGCCGCCCGAAAAACGTCCAATCGCTGAACAACTTCCTCGCGCGCGTGGCAGGATTCTGGAGCACGCCAGGTCGAGTGCACGAAGCAAGCAATCGATCGAAGACGTGCGCAAGAACATCGCCAGCCTGGCGAAGAAACGGGACTCGTCGAAAGAACTGGTGAGGCTCTGTTAAGATCGCGAAGCCACGATTGAAGCTTCTGTCTTGCAACAGAAACTGCTTCGACTTTTTGCTGTTTTTTTTACCACCCGTGAGGTATCGTAACGGGGAAAATACCGGTTTGCGACAACGTGCATCATGCAGTTATAGTTGGGTTGTTAATTCATGCTTCGGTTGTCGTGCTAGGCGCCACCGACATATTATTTTCGAGTGGTGGGTACAGGTAATTGGCCAGATGAGCAGATGCGACCGTGATCTCAACGAGCAAGAGTCGATTAAAGATTTTGTCTCAAGTAGCATCGATTGGGTTTCGCCGCGACGTTTTTCCCGACGTTTCCNCGCTGAGCGCTNAAAGCTTGCTGTCGTCTAAAAGGTCATGGTTCGCGCCTGGCAACGCCTCGCCGGGTTGCCAGTGGGAAAAGAGAGGACATCGCCTAAGAAGTACCTGCTTATCATGGACCTTCTTTTTGACGCGATTTCGTACTCTTAATTGGACAACGAAAATTCTGATGCGGGCCATTTCAAATGTTCACGCGGGCCACAGGTTCCCCATTCCTGGTTTAGTGCGTCAAACGAAATACTGTCGCTGAAAAAATCCACTCCATCAAAGCTGCCACAAATCGTTTATTGTGGCACAAATACGCATGTCTTGATGTAAATTGCTTTTTTGAACAAGGTTATGATCATTTTTAAATCAACAAATGTTCAGCGTATTTTTTTCAAAAATTCGTAAGTCCCCGGATGCGAAATGGCGCCATTCTTGTACCCACCGCAATACAGATAGATTCGGCCTATTTCCAAACTAGTTTCATCAAAAGTAGGCAGAAAACTGAATTTCTTGTTTTAAGGGGTTCCCTTAAAACCTTAAAAGGGTTCCCACATTTGCCTGTCTGAAGGGGTACATTTATTGTACATCCGCAGCATGGCAACTTTGAGACATAAAAACGGAGTCTACCTTTACAGTTCTAAAAATCTACAAGTTCTATTAAAATTACAGTGGATTGTTGTTATTTTACTCTGCCTTTGTGTCGTAAAAAATTGTAGAGATGCATGCTCGTTTGTCGAAATGTTGAAGGTGTACATGGTCAGAGAAAGTTAAGGGACACCTGTTTTAAGCATTGACCTACAATGGCTTTAAATGACGACACAATGGCGTATGTGACGTTGCCACTTGCTTGGTCGTGGACACCTCGATGATGGCGACGGTTGTTTGTGCGAACACTGCATTTGTAAACAGTTGGGGTGCGAGAGGCGCGGGCGGTCGTTTGTCGCGACGTCGCTTCTCCTTCCTGCGCTAAAAGTGCACGGCGTCTTTTGGCGAAACGGTGGAAGCCGCGCGCCTGGCAGAGACAAAGAGCGCTTCGATCCGTCCTTTTCTGCGCAGAGAACTCTGCTGGAAAATCTCCAGATGAAAGTGGCTCACCTGAAGCGTCTGCTCGTTCGGGAGAAAGCGCTCTTGGCCGAAGAGAAAAAGGCAAAGGAGAAAAATCGAGCGATGCTCGATCAGAAAGGTTGTCCATGCTTGAGCCTTGTTTTTCTTTTCGTGCAAGGGCGTAAGGCGGGGTAAAGGGGAGCACAATTCCCCGGGCACCGAATTACTATGGGGGCGCCGACTGACTGCGGGGGACGCCAAAATGTCCTAACAATGTGACAAGTAGCCTACTTTTTTTCAGTACAGTACCTTTGCTCCCGAAAGACCTCAGGTTCGAACATTAAGACGCCAAATTTGCTTCTTGCCCTGGGCGCCATCTAACCTCGTTACGCTCCTGGTTTCGTGTGCTTCATCATTTATCCCAACTGGTCTTTTTTGTTTGCTTTACGATGTGTTTCAAGAGTTGCGGATTTTTTGCGACGTTTGTTTTTGTTGCACGATATGTAGTGGTCTATTCCTAGTACATTTTAATACCAGATATCTAGTTAAAAATTTAAATAAGATTACCGACTGGTTAGACATTTCATCTATCTTTCCAGATGTCATTGCTATAAGTGAAACCAAACTTTCTGGTAATAAACATACCATGGTTAACATCAAAGGCTATAGCTTTATTCATAATAATTCCCTCACTAACGCCGGTGGTGCGGCACTATAC